>JACCDO011750046.1_pt1 | contig 18992 bp, 21 predicted proteins | sample 7446101 | NCBI WGS metagenome assembly JACCDO01 (sample SAMN15323440, study PRJNA562643) | freshwater metagenome | isolation source: river surface water | place: USA:Blue River Watershed | collected 2017-08-16 | reverse complement strand
GAGGGTTTTGTCTATCTTCCACGAGGTGGTGACACATGCCCAAGAATGGTGATCGAGGCAAAGCTACTTGGATGTGAGGTTGTCACCAACGATAATGTGCAGCATGCATCAGAAAAATGGTGGAATGCCAACCCAGATGATGTCTGTGATTATTTGAAGGGTAGGCCTGATGTGTTTTGGGCGGCCATAAATAATGTGATCCAGCAGCAACCGACGCTGTCTGGTTACAGCACGACCTACAACTGTGTTGACCAAAACTATCCATTCGTTGAGTCGATCACGTCTCTGCTGGATGTTTGTGATGAGGTTGTTGTAGTTGATGGCGGATCAACAGATGGTACATGGGATGTCCTCGCTGCAATGTCAGAAGAGAACCCAAAACTTAAGATTAAGCAGATTGAGCGTGATTGGAACCATCCACGACACTCTGTCTTTGATGGCATGCAGAAAGCATCTGCTAGAGATCTCTGCACAGGTGACTTCTGCTGGCAGCAGGACGTTGATGAGGTAATCCACGAAAATGATTACCAGAAGATCCGCAATTTGCTTACATCTACACCTAAGAGTGTCAACCTCATCTGCTTACCTGTAGTTGAATTCTGGGGCAACAAAGGAAAGATCCGTATTGACATTAACCCATGGAAGTGGCGGCTAAGCAGAAACCACCCAGAGATCACGCATGGAATACCTGCAAGTCTACGTCGACAAGATGAGAATGGTGACCTATACTCAGCACCAGGATCAGATGGGTGTGACTACATCACACGAACCACGGGCGAGTTAATTCCGAGTGTTAACTTTCACACACAGCAGACAGAGCAACTACGCCAAGCATCACAGAACAATCCTGTTGCTAGAGAACAATACATTAAATGGTTAACTGCTGTAATCCAGAACTTGCCAGGTGTCTACCATTATTCATGGTTTAATCTTCCTCGTAAGATTAGAACTTACAAGAACTATTGGTCACGTCACTGGCAGAGCATGTACAACATCAAGCAGGAAGACACAGCAGAGAACAATATGTTCTTCAATAAGCCATGGTCAGAAGTGAGTGATGTTGAGATCGACCAGATTGCCACACTTCTTGAGCAAGAGATGGGTGGGTGGATCTTCCATCGAAAGATTGATTGGAAAAATCCTACACCGAGTGTTATAATTCAAGAATTAAAACACCCCGACGTAATGTCTGAGTGGCGAGAGATAAAATGAATCCTAAAGTCTCTGTTATACTTCCTGCAAGAAATGCTGCTAAGACTCTGCAAGCTGCAGTTAAAAGTGTTTGCAATCAAGACTTCAATGACTTAGAAGTTATTATTGCAGTCAATGGATCATCTGATAACACATTAGAAATTGCTAGCAATATCAAAGACGATCGAATTCATGTTATTGAAACACAACCCGGTATTGTTCCTGCACTCAATGCCGCTCTTAAAGTTTCAAAAGGAAAATATATCGCAAGACAAGATGCAGATGATATTTGGCTAGAAGGCAAGCTTAGACACCAGATTGAAGTTTTAGAAAATAACAGAATTGATGTTTTAGGTACACAGATGATTATTAGGCGTGAAAATGAGCAAGATAGCTTAACAAGCTACCCAACAAATCACAATGATATTGTCAATTGGCTTTTTAATGCAAAAAATCCAATTGGTCATCCAACTGTTGTTTTTAGGCAGTCGTTACTGGAGAAAGCTGGCGGTTACTGGGAAGCATTTCCACTTGCAGAAGATTTTGACTTGTGGATGAGACTATTAATTCATGCCAAGTTTTCTAATACAAACATGCCTGGAATCATTTATAATCATGTACCAAATAGTGATTATGACCCAAATTCCGTTATTGCAGCTGCAAATCATTATAGAAATGTGTATGGAATAAGAAATTCTTAATAATTCATGGAGTTCATTGATGAAAGTTGACACTTTAATTTTTTCAAAAGATCGAGCATGCCAGCTTGATCTTTTACTTACGTCATTTCAAAATATGGCAACAGGAGTTGGAAAAGCAACTGTGATCTATAAAGCATCATCTGATGCTTTTAAAGAAGCTTATTCAATTTGCAAAGAATATCACAAAAGCATTGATTTTATAGAAGAATCAAATTTTAAAGTCAATGTTCTCGACTGGTTGCAGAATAGCAGCGCTGATTTTATCATGATGCTAGTTGACGATATCGTCTTTAAAGAGAAAATTGACTTTTCTAATATAGCACAGCTCCTTGAAAAAAATAAAAATATATTGTGCTACTCTCCGAGGCTTGGACTACATCTGACCGAGTGTTATGCAATGAATTCACCGCAGGCTGTCCCGACAGGCAACACTCAAGGTGAATTTTTTATTTGGCAATGGATGAATTCTCAATTTGATTGGAACTACATGTTCTCTGTAGATGGTCACGTATTTAGAAAGTCTGAGATCTATTCTTGGATTTCTCATTTAGATTTTAGCAATCCTAATACACTAGAAGCTTCAATGCAAGAAATACCTAAGACTTTTGCACTACAGCCGCTGGGATTCTGTCATATTATTTCAAGGTTACTGAACATTCCCATGAATAGAGTTCAAAATATTTTTATCAATAGATGCGAAAATATATCTCATATTGATCTAAATAATGCTTATCTCGAAGGTAGGCGGTTGGATTCAAGCCAATATCAAGGTAATTTAAATCGAGGATGTCACGCAAATCTTCCTGCATTGTGGAGAACAAAATGATTGGTATTTTGCTTATTTGTACAGGAAAATATGACCAATTTGTAGATCCTCTTTTAAATTCAATGGACCAGAATTTTCTTCCTGGTCATAAGAAGCAGTACTATCTTTTTACTGACAAAGATCATGTTGATGATCGTGCGCAACATTTTAAGATTGAAAGAAAAGGTTTTCCTGGAGATACTCTCTATCGTTTTCATCACTTTCTCTCAATCAAGGAAAAGTTGCTTAAAGAAACTAAAGTTCTGTATTACTCAGATGTTGATATGCTTTGTGTTGACAAGATTGGGCCAGAAATACTCCCGAATTCTTTTAAATCATTGGTAGGTGTTGCTCATCCTGGATTTTTTATGAAAAATCTTGGTACGCCAGAAGATAATGCAATTAGTACTGCATATATTTCACCTAACGAGTATCGTCCCTGCTATTGGGCAGGAGGCTTTAGCGGGGGTGAAACAAAGGCTTATTTGGATCTTGCTAGCCAAATTAAGACTTCTATCGACAAAGATGATATTAATAGACATATTGCAAAATGGCATGACGAGTCTCATCTAAACAGATATTTCACAAGCAACATTGATATTGTCAAAACTTTAAATCCTTCTTATTGCTTTTCAAAGAAATTTTGCTTAGGAAATCCATATATTGTGCCACGTCTTGTTGCTCTTGACAAAGATCACGAAAGTGTGAGATCGTAATGACAATTACGGTTGTTATTGCTGCTAAAGATTGTGAAATGTGGCTAGAAGACACGATCGCTTCTCTTTTGAGTCAAACGCACGAAGACTGGGATTGCATAATTTCTATTAACGGATCTTCAGATCGAACAGAAGATATTGCAAGAAACCTAAGTGATCCTAGAATTCGTGTTATTAATAGCAGTATTCCTAACAAATCTTTGGCCCTTAATCGTGCAATCATTGCATCTAATTCTGACTGGATTAGCATTCTTGACGCAGATGATCTTTGGCACGAAGATAAGTTGAAAACTCAAGTTGCGTTTGTCACAGAAAATGCTGTCGATATAGTAGGTACACAGATGCTTTACATCGATGCGCATAAAACAATCATTCCAAATGCACCAAAACTTCCTATCGCTCATGAAGAATGCATTGCGTGGCTTGACAGTGGCAACAATCCTATTGCAAATTCATCAGTCTTGTACAGAAGATCAATTCATGACGTAGTTGGTTACTATGATCCTGAAAGGTTTGCTGTAGAAGATTATGATATGTGGATGCGATCAAAGCGTTCAAATCTTAAATTTTCTAATATTGAAAGTTCGCTTATGTTTCATCGACTTCACATGAAATCTCATTTTAATTCAACTATTAAGCAAGCAAACCATAAATTAGTTGTAGACCAATTAAATAACTTTTATATACTAGAAAAATAATTTAGATTCAAGTTATGAAAAGTGTTATGCTTGTTATTAAAATAAACTAAGAGAAATTTTATGCTTATATCTTTTGAAAATCTTAAACAACACTTTAAGCATGGGATGCCCAAGGGAGTCTTGCATATTGGCGCGCATTATGCTCAAGAATTGCAGTCTTATTTGAATTCTGGAATAGAAAAAATTATCTGGATAGAAGCAAATCATAAGATCGCAGACAAGCTTAACCAGCAAATTTCAAACCATCCAGGCTCAACTTCGTACTTCTTCGCTGCACATGAATTTGATAATCTAGAATTAGAGCTGAATGTCTCAAACAACGAAGAATCTTCATCAATATACGAGTTTGGAACTCATGCAGTTGAACATCCACATGTTGTATATGTCGATAAGATTGCAGTTAAGACTTTATCCATTGATACATTTATGTTGAAAAATGATATTGATAAAAGATTTTTTGATTTTGTCAACATAGACATACAAGGTGCTGAATTGCTTGCCCTAAAGGGAATGAAAAATCAATTAGAACATGTTAAGTACATTTACCTTGAAGTCAATGAAAAGCCACTTTATCAAAATTGTGCTCTAATCGGTGATATTGATGATTTTCTATCAAAAAATGGATTCTCTAGAACAGCTGTTGCAATGACAAAACATGGGTGGGGAGATGCGCTCTACGTGAAAGATTGAGCCACCCAGAGATTTAGGAGTATTAACTTGAAGTTATCTTTGGCAATTCCAACTTTCAATAGATCAAGTGAAGTAATTAGATCTTTTTCGAAAGTTATCAATGATGATAGAATTTTTGAAGTTGTTATTTGTGATGATGAATCTAATAGATTTAAATACAATGAGCTTGTCGATCTAGTTGATAGAGTCTCAAATAAGAAAATCAAGATTAATCGCAATGAAACAAACAAGGGGGCTTACTGGAACAAAATAAATACAGTTTCTAAGTGCCAGTCTGATTGGTGCGTACTGCTAGACTCAGATAATCAAATAGACATAGACTATTTGAACAGAATCACAGATAGACACCTAGATGACAAAGTCATATATGCACCTGATGTTGCAAGATGCTCATCTGAGATCCTCAACTACAAATCGCTAGCAGGTAAAACTTTTGATAAGCAGTCTATCAAGGAACTTTCTATTGATCCAAAAGCATACGTACTTCTCAACACGGGCAATTATGTTGTCAATAGAGCCGAGTATTGCAGAATTGGAGAAATGGCAGATCATAGCATTAATTCCCACGCATGTGACGTGTTGTACTTCAACTACATTTGGATGAATGAAGGAAATTATATACATGTTGTACCTGACATGGCCTATGAGCATGCTTTATCAAATGATAGTCACTATGTGAGAAATTCTCATCAAAGTGAAATATTTGCTAAGTTAATTAGGAATAAGATAGAAATCGAGTGGTAGCGACATGTCGACCAGCGTCTTTCGACCGAAAATCAATATAACATATCCTGCAGATAACCACACAATATTTGAAGAGTATTTCTTCTCAAAATTTGTTGATGAATGTGTAGTTACAGAACGAACATATATCTCTGTCTTTTGGACAGGTCTTTATGTCAATAGAGACTTTGGTCGTGGTAGCATATCAGACTTACAAGAATATCTCGATACATTGGATAGAAGCAAGAAGTACTTTACGATAGTGCAATATGATGATAACATCTTGAATGACTTGAAAGATCTAGATATTCTTATTTTCGCTCAAGGCGGTCATGGCAGATATCGAGATAGATGTTATCCAATACCACTTAATTGCCTTCCTTCACCACTCTCGACAGCAAATTGCCAAAAAGACATCTTCTGTAGTTTTGTCGGCGCCATTGAAGGTCGACATCGAATTAGAGAGAAGATGCGAGAATCTCTCTACAGAAAAGAAAGGTATCTAATATCAGAATCTTTAGGATCTAGATCTTTCCACGATATTATGAATCGATCTCGTTTCTCATTGTGCCCTCGAGGCTATGGAAAAACATCATTTAGAATCTGTGAAGCACTCCAGCATGGTTCAGTTCCAATCTACGTGTATGATGATCCTCTTATTCCTTTTTCTGATATAAAAAACTTCGAAGATTATGGCGTCCTTGTCCATGAGAATGAAATCGATAAGATAGATGACATCTTATCTGCTATTACACCTGAAAAGTATGCAAATATGGTAGAAATAGGATCAAAAGCTTATTGTGACTTCTACGCTTATGACGGCTGCTTCCAAAGAATTATTGAAAAGATGAAAATTTCATGAATTTTTCTCAAAAAAGAAGAAACGTAATTTTGATACCACCTTGTGCAACTTACGGAGATTGCCTATCAGTCATTGGGATTCTGCGACTTTTATTGAATTATTATGAGAAAGTTCATTTTTGGATAAATGACAGAAACGATGTCTTAGACTATTACAATCATTTCTTTTTGCATGACCCTTTGTATTGTAATAGAATTCATATAGTTACGAGACCCCAAGATCAACTATTGAAAAATTGCGAGTTTGGAGAATTCGACATAGTAAACACATGTACGGGAGATTGGAAATCTGCAAAATTTGATCTAAATAGTGATAAGATAGAAAATTACTTCAATGATCTAAATCCTCTCTATAATGTGTTCGATGTTCCTATCGATCTTCAAGAAAATCCAAATTGTCATCTTCCAAATCAAAATCTTGAAATAAATCATCTTTTTTACAACAAGATGCTGGGCTTGAATAATAACGTTAGGATGAATTTTTTCCATTATGAACGTAACAGAGATACTGAATTGCTGTACTCAGCAAAAGTTCTTCAAGCGCACGGTATAAGTGATAAAGAAAAGTATAACATCATCAATGCTCCAGGAAGATCTGGAGAAAATATTGTCACTGGAAACTCATATCCAGTGATAAACATCGATCATGCTGCACCATTTCCAGGATATCTTTTATCACTAATAGAGAGCGCAGAGACCATTAATCTAGTAGAAGGATCAAATGTCAACTTTCTCTATCATTGTCAATATGCTGGAATTTTTAATTACTGTGGGAACATAAATTTTCTTATTAATCGTAGAAATAGAAGCTGGCCAGAGTATAATTTAGATTTTGCTTGGAAAATGATGGATACGCCACGTTTGCAAAACTGGAAATTCTTTTTTTAATAGATCATTGATAATCAATAAACTTACAAGAAGCTGAACAAGAAACATAATAGACGAGAATAACACATGATAACTTTAGATGAAAAGAAGGCAATAGAGAAAGAATTAGATAATATGTTTGTAGACGCTACTATTTCTTGGTCCGATAGTCATGCTATGCTGTCTAAGATCATCAATGACATGTCGTTTAAATCAGGTGTTGAGGTTGGCGTAGCATACGGAAACCATTCCGATGTAATCTTATCTACAACAAAAGTTGAAAAATTAGCAGGAATTGATCCTTACGGTAATTATGAAAAATACAAGCATGATTCACAATGTTTTGATCAACCAAGGCAAGATGTGCTTCATAATCTAGTCAAACAACGTTTATCTTATTACGGTGATCGATTCACTCTCATGAGAGGCTTCTCTGACCAGATTGTAGAGACTTTTGATGATGAAACTTTAGATTTTGTCTATATTGATGGAAATCATAGTCAAGAATTTGTAAAGAAAGACATTAAGATGTGGTGGTCAAAAGTTCGGCAAGGCGGTGTATTGGCAGGACATGACTACATGCATTCAAATTTTCCATATGTTACACATGAAGTTGATAGTCATGCTCATATCAATAATAAAAAAGTGTCATATCTTGGATCACATGTATGGGTAATATTCAAATGAGGATTTATGTCTTATGAAAGACCAGTGCACGATTCTGCTAAAGACACATAGCTCTTATTCGCATCTGTGGCCAATCATCAATCATTTAATTCAATCGTTACCAAACGTGATTGTGCTAGTTGACGATGATGCTGGTCACAACTTTGAGCATAGTGTCATAAGATACGATCCTGCGCTAAGATACACAAAGAGGCTAGAATTTGCGCTTTCAAAAATAATGACAGACAAAGTCTTGCTGATTCATGATGTCGATCTAATACTCAATCTTGATTTATCTAAATTGTCGACACTTCTAGATTTATTCGATGCTAATAACATTGACAGACTTAGCTTGGGTGTCTTTAATGGACAAGAAATAGTAAGAGACGACAATAATGTCTTTTGTCGTTTAACTCCGCATATGAGCCGCAATTTTATGACACCATTTGATTATGCACCATCAATCTATAGACGTCAGAAATTGCTTGATCTATGCAGAAATTTTGATGAGACTTACCCGAACTTTGAGCTCAGTCAAGAAGTACAAGATTATGTCACTAGAAATTTCAAGTCATTTGGTCTCCAGAAAACAAGAGATAATAACCTTGTCTACCACAGGGGCTTTGTTTACACTAAAGAATTCAATTTTCTACATATCACAGTCAAAGGAAAATTTCTTCCTATGCATCTTTACTATGATCTTCAGCAGATTGTAGAAAACTTGATTGTTAAGTACGACCTACACAAATATATTGAAACTAACCACACACACGAGTTTATCTCAAAGAACGTCCTTTGATTACAAGACCAAATGTAATTTTGTACGAAAATGTCCAATTCTTCGAAGGAAGAACACATTACCCAGACTGTATTGCATCAAGCTCAACAAATGAGAAATTATTTCCGATCAAAGAAAGAATAATGTCGCTACAGGAAGTTCCTACAACTTCTCTTGTGAATACTCATTTGACACAAAAAGAAATTCGCAGATTAGAAACAGAGCCTGTCTTCTTCTTCATCTACAACACAGATAACTATTACCATTTCTTGTATGATACTTTGCCTTACCTTTTATCGTATGAAATGATCCGTCAAGAATTTCCTGGTGTTAAACTTCTGATGCAAAGCAGTACTCGTAGCTTTTACTTATTTGTTGAAGAGTTGTTAAGAATGCTTAACATAGATGTCCAAAAAGATGTTAAATTTGTAGAAGAAGATACAGTCTATTCGAAGATGTGGATATCAGAGTCATATACACACGGTAATCATCAAAATGATCCTCCTCACCCGTCAATCTATGGCTTATATGAGAATTTGAAGAAAATTGCGTTAAAGCATGAAAATGAGACTCCTAAGAAAATCTATGTTTCGCGACGATCATGGATCCATGGAGACACTTCCAACATGGGCACTAACTACACATTAAGAAGAAGCCTTATTAACGAAGATGCCGTAGTTAGTCTATTGAAGAGCAAAGGTTATGAAGAAATTTTTACTGAAAAGATGAGCATGATCGAAAAGATAAACATGTTTTCTAATGCAACTCACATAGTCGGTGCTATTGGAGGCGGTCTTTCAAATTGCTTATTTTCTAGTAACTCTCATTTGTTAGCTCTGGTTTCGCCTACATTCCTTCATGTAAATGAGAGATTCATTCATAGTTTTAGAAACGTCAATGTAGAGTACTTTAATGATACATCACACGTTGAAAAAGATATATTCAAGCGATACATGAGAATACGTTCAGGCGACATAATTGGAGAAATAGAAGAAGTCTATGAAGACAAAGTTCTCGTGTATTATTCAAAAGAAAGAGTTGCCGGCTGGAATAGCGAAAAGAAATATGATAGAATATTGTTAGAAAAAGAAAAGTGTCATCCTCTAGACAGCGGTCTTAATTCACCGTGGATTGTCGACTTAGATAAGCTAGCGCTGGTTGTAAGATGAATGTTGCATGTCTAATATCTGGGTATTTAAGAACCTTTAAAGATAACGTTAGTAATGTCAAGAAATTTTTAATCAATCCCTTTGACAATGTAGACATTTATGTGCATATCACAAGGAATGAAGAAGATGATAGATATTTGAACCCTCAAATATTGAAAGATGCTATTGATTTTGTTGAGACAGAAATTTCGCCCGTGTGCATGTTGATCGAAGATAACACACAATACAGCAACGATAAGCGTGAAAATGACACAATTAATCTTTGGTCTAAGTTCAAAAAGCTTAATATTCTTAAACAAAACAATGAATTGGCTGGTAAAACATATGACATTGTCATTAAAACACGACCAGATGTCGCTTTTGTTGATCTACAAATTAAAGACACGCCTAACAAAATTGTTATACCGTTTAGTAGTAAAATTGACAAACAAAAGCTTAGAAACATAGACGATAAACACATATGTGACGTTTTTGCCTACGGGCCATCAAAATTGATGGACAAGTATTTTGGTATCTATGATACCATTCCTGAATTGATTAATAAACACGGTGTAGTCTCTGAGACTTTGCTATGGCATCATTTAAATGATTCAAAGATAGACTATGAATTAAAAGAAATACAGTATGGAGTCATACTATCATCGTGTAACACATTTGCAATATCAGGAGATTCAGGTTCAGGGAAAACTACTTTAGGAAATCTTCTTAAATCTTGTTTTTCAAAATCTTTCCTTCTAGAATGTGACAGATACCATAAGTGGGAGAGACATGATAAAATGTGGAAAGAGTTTACACATCTTAATCCTAGCGCAAATTATATTGCCAAAATGTCTGAAGATGTGTTTAACTTAAAATTAGGAAACTCAATTTATCAAGTTGACTACGATCATAGCACAGGAAAGTTCACAGAGAAAGAAAGAATAGACCCAGCAGATAACATTGTAGTGTGTGGCCTACACTGCTTGTACGACAATCATAATCTGTATGACGTAAAAGTCTTTATGGACACAGAAGAATCTCTTAGAATAGACTGGAAATGCAACAGAGACACACTTGTTAGAAAATACTCTAGAGAAGATGTCATAAAGCAAATTCAAAGTCGTGAAGAAGATTATAAAGCATACATCCTGCCGCAACGTGACGCTGCAGACGTTGTTGTTAGATTCTACAAGAAAGATGCTGGAGAAGATAGCGTTCAATTGCAAATGAGCATTCGAAAGTCTTTGAATATGAAACATGTCATCGATTACATGGAAGAATCGGGTGTTATATCACAACGATTGCCTTCAACAGCGCATTTTGACGTAATAGAATTCGCTCATTATAAGCACAATGATAAGTGGTCGTTCATATTAGATGATAATCTGCTAATTTACAATTACATTTTGTATATTCTTTTAAGTATTGGAAGATCAAAGTAATGAAAGAACTCCTGCTATTATCACATGAACTATCAAAGTTTGTCGTAGGCGCTGAAGGTAATGTATCTGGGAAAGTCTCTAATACTTCTTTTTTAGTGAAGTCAAGCGGAACAAAAATGCATTGCCTTACAGAAAATGATTTAACTCTATGCGACATGTCTGGGAATCAATTAGATTTATACCACAAGAAGCCAAGCATGGAAGTAAAATTCCATGCCATGCTCCAACAACAGCCTGATGTGAACTTTGTAGGTCACGTACATCCAACATCTCTACTCAAGCTGTTGTGTATGTCTGACAAAATCATCGAGTCTTACGCATGTAACAGATTATTTCCAGATCAAGTTATTTTTAACGGAAAAAAGTCTTGTGTTGTTCCTTACTCACATCCTGGTAGTAAGCTTGAAGCAGCCATCCAAGACAAGATTTCATCATACACTGCACAATCTAGCCAGACACCTCAGCTTATTTTATTAAAAAATCATGGCATTATTTGCACAGGAAAAACAATAGATGAAGTGATCACATCTATAGAAATTGCTGAGAAATCTGCAGAAATCTTCTGTGGAATTTTGTCAATGGGATGTACACCAGATTGGCTAGAAGATAAAATTTTAGAAGAACTGGTAAATGATCCAGCAGAAAAATACAGAAAGAGCACACAAAGATGAAAGTGATTTACGTTGACATTGATGAGACAATCTGCATGACACCAAATAGTCGAAAATACACAGATTCACAACCAATACCTGCACACATAGAAAAAATCAATCGTCTTTATGATGAAGGAAACACAATTGTTTATTGGACTTCTCGCGGTAGCAGGAAGCAGATAGACTGGAGAGAAGTAACAGAGTCTCAATTAAAGCAGTGGGGCGCAAAATATCACGAACTAAGGCTTGATAAGCCCTACTACGACATTCTAATAGATGATAAGACGGAAAGGATAGAAAACCTATGAAGATTATTTCACATCGAGGTAATATTAACGGTATCGTCACAGATAAAGAGAATGCTCCTTCTTATATAGACAGTGCTTTAGGCCTTGGGTATGATGTAGAAATTGATGTAAGAATTATTGATGGTGAATTCTTTCTAGGGCACGATTACCCACAATTCCAAGTGACAAAGAAGTGGTTAGAGCTTCGATCAAGTAGACTTTGGATGCACTGTAAAGATCTAGAATCAGTAAAATCTTTGAGTCGAGTTGAGAATGCTAGGTACTTTTGTCATAAATCTGATCCTTACGTTTTAACAAACACGGGACACATTTGGGTTCATGACTTAACAATGAACATAGATCAAATGTGTATCATTCCACTCTTATCAAAAGAAGATGTTATTCAATTCGATAGAAAAATACCCTACGCAGTATGCACTGATTACCCAGCCTATGCTGTCTACGACTTATCTGCCAAGGGCTTAAGATGATTGACCCAAGTCATGTACAACTCGTTATTCCTATGTCAGGCTTGGGTAAGCGTTTTCTAGATGCTGGATACAACGAACCGAAGCCTTTGATCAATGTTGATGGAAAACCAATGGTTCAACATGTAGTTGAACTCTTTCCTGGTGTTGAAGATGTAACATTCATCTGTAACAAAGACTTCATAGACTTGGGTTATTCATCATCACTTTTATGTTTTAGACCTAATGCCAAAATTCTTAGTGTCCCTAAGGGACTTCGCGGACCAGTTGAAGTTGTTTCTCAAGTTAGCGATTCGATAGATGACAATAGACCTGTCATAATAAGTTATTGTGACTACGGAACTGTTTGGGATTTTCAAAAGTTTCTAAAAGATGGAAAAGAGCACGATGCATCGATAGCATGTTATAAGGGATTTCATCCTCACATGCTGGGGACAGACAACTATGCATTTGTCAAGGAAGAGAATGGTATCCTTGTAGACATCAAAGAAAAAGAGCCTTTTACCGATGATAGGATGAATGAGTATGCTTCTAATGGGACATACTTCTTCTCAACAGGCCGCCTCATGAAGACATATTTTAAACGTCTAATCGACCTAGGTCAAACAGTGCGAGGTGAGTTCTATGTTAGCATGGTTTATAGGCTTATGGCCCAAGATGGTCTAAAATCTAATGTCTATGAAATAGAAAAAATGCTTCAATGGGGAACGCCACACGACTTAGAGATCTATAAAAGCTGGTCAAGCTATGCGTCAAATCTTAAAAAGAAGCGTTCGTCTAGAAATCCCCCAGGAACCACGCTAATTCTTCCCATGGCAGGCGCAGGTAGTCGTTTTGTTGCAGATGGGTTTGATAAGCCTAAACCACTATTAGAAGTTGATGGAAAGCCAATGTTCATCAAAGCGGTGGAATGCCTCCCTAAATCTGATAGAGAGGTTTTTGTGTGCCTTCTTGAACATGATCATAAAAACGAGATTGTCGCAACTATTTCCAAAAACATAGATAATGCAGACATTGTCTTGACTGAAAAGTTGACACAGGGGCAAGCTTGCACTTGTGAATTAGCAATTAACAAATTAGGTATAGACACTGACACACCAATCATGATATCAGCATGTGATAATGGTGTGTTATATGACGAAGATGAATATCAAAAGCTTGTTGATGATACAGAAATAGATGTAATTGTTTGGTCATTTCGAAATAATCATGCTAGCAAGATTAATCCAAATGCATATGCGTGGCTAGATGTGTCTAATAAAGGAGATGTCGTAAATGTGTCATGTAAGAAGTTTCTCGGTGATGATCCGTTAAAAACACACGCAATTGTTGGGACAATGTTTTTTCGAAAAGCAAAGTACTTTACAGAAGGACTCCAGCTAAATTATTATGATAATAGAAGAGTTAATAATGAATTCTACGTAGACGATGTCATCAATCGATGCATTGAAGCAGGATTAACAGTTAAAGTCTTTGAGACCAAAAATTACGTATGCTGGGGTACACCTGATGATTACAGGACGTATTACTATTGGAAAGACTATTTTATGTGGTGATATACTAAAGTCATTGTCAGCGTATGTGTAGTCAAGAGTAAAACACAAGGGGTTTATAGTGAAAGTTTTTGTGACAGGTGCAACAGGCCTTCTTGGAAGTGAGATTATCGGGCTCTCACCGGGTTCAATCGGTCTCACTTCAAAGGATTGCGATCTCACCGAATCGAATCATGCCATTCTCACTTTGGAAGATGGACGAGTAGACACTGTCATCCACTGTGCTGCAAGAGTCGGAGGAGTGAAGGCTAACACTGAATATGTTGCTGACTTCTTTGATGATAATGTCAGAATGAACATGAATGTACTTGATGCTTGTAGAGAGCACGGTCTCAAGCTCGTTTCAATCCTATCAACTTGTATTTATCCTGACGCTGAATATGTGAAGTATCCATTGACGGAGGATCAACTTCATCTTGGGCCACCACATCACTCAAATTACGGTTATGCCTACGCAAAGAGGATGCTCGAGGTCCAGAGCAGGGCTTATCGTCAGCAACATGGGTGCAATTTTATCTCTGTGATACCAAATAATCTCTACGGTCCTAACGACAATTACGACTTGAATAATGGGCATGTCATTCCCGCGCTCATTCGAAAGTTCTATGAGGCAAAGATTCATAAACACACTCATGTCGAAATCTGGGGTAGCGGAAATCCTCTTCGTGAATTCACTTTTGCTCGTGATGCTGCAGAGATCATCCTTTGGCTTGCTGAGAACTATGACGGAGAAGAACCTGTTAATATTGGCAATCCAGCCCAGATTTCTATCATGGATCTTGCGTATATGATATCTGAAGAAATTGGATATGAAGGTGACATAAATTTTAATAGCAGCAAACCTGATGGGCAATATCAAAAGCCCTCGTCCAATGAAAAACTTAGATCGCTTGGATGGAATGGTGAATACACGACGCTTCGTGTAGGATTACATGAGACAATTAATTTATTTAAAGAGAGATACCCTAATGTTAGGGGTGTTATGATTTGATTATGAAATCTGCTTTAGTTACAGGAGTAACGGGTCAAGATGGTTCTTATCTTGCCGAGCTCCTCCTTAAAAAGGGTTACCAAGTTGTAGGAATGAAGCGTAGAACTTCACTCCTTGCAACTGATCGGATTGACCATTTGCTTGCTCATCCAAACTTCCAGCTTGTCTATGGCTCAATGAATGATGCGGGAGCTTTCTATCGACTCTTTTCTAACCAGAAATTCGATGAGGCATATAATCTCGCAGCTCAATCACATGTTCGTGTTTCATTCGAAGTCCCTGAAGAGACAGTTGATGCTGTAGCAATGGGACCCCTTCGTCTTCTTGAGTGCATTCGAACTATGCAGCCAAGTTGTAGATTCTATCAAGCATCATCTTCTGAGATGTATGGCGATAATCCAGAACACCCACAGAGTGAGACCACACGTCTCATGCCGGCGTCTCCTTACGCCTGTGCCAAAGTTTTTGCGCACGGTCTGACGCGAAATTATCGAGAAGGGTACAACATGCATGCATCATCAGGCATCCTTTTCAATCATGAAAGCCCTCGCCGGGGAGAGACATTTGTCACCAGGAAGATAACACTTGCCGCAGCGAGGATCAAGCTCGGTCTGCAGGAAAAGATCGCGCTTGGCAACCTCGATGCCCTCCGCGACTGGGGATATGCCAAGGACTACGTCGAGGCAATGTGGTTAATGCTCCAACAAGATAAACCTGATGATTATGTGATTGCTACGGGTGAGACTCACACAGTCCGAGAGTTCTTAAATGAAGTTTTTGAGATCGCTGGCCTAGATGTCGATAGGCACTTGACTATTGATGAGCGGCTCAAGCGCCCGCATGAAGTTCCTTGGCTCGAAGGCGATTATAAGAAAGCGAAAGAAAATCTTGGGTGGTCACCAAAGACAACTTTCAAGGATCTTGCAAAACTAATGTATGAAGCAGACTTAGAAGCCGAATCAAAGAGGATTAGATGAGCATTGCAGTTATTGGACAAGGTTTTGTAGGAGGAAGTCTCACAACAGTGTTTGTCGAGCGCGGGTTTGACGTCTATGCATACGATAAATCTGGAAGATATGCAAAAGGTGCACTTCCTAGTCATGGTGACACTGCAGCTGGGTATCCAAGCTCGGTCAAAGAGCTGGTACTAGATAATGAAGGTGGCGGGACACCAGGATTCTCAAATGTGTATTTTGTTTGCCTTCCTACACCCATGTTCGAAGACGGTTCTGCAGATCTTAGCATTGTAGAGAGTGTCCTTGAAGAACTAGCTGCAATTCCAGGAGAAAGAATTGCAGTTGTTAAGTCCACAGTTCCTCCAGGATCTACGGATCTATGGAATGAAAAATTTGGCCCACAAGGACTTCATGTCATTTTTAATCCCGAATTTCTGACAGAAGCGAATGCATTGGAAGATATGCGTAATCAAAATCGTATCATACTTGGTGGTCCACGTCCCTGGATCAACGAGGTAAAACAGATCTTCCAGACGGCATTTCCAAAAGTTCCTGTCATTAAGACATCTTCCACAACAGCAGAGATGGTAAAGTATGTAACAAATTGCATGCTTGCTGTGAAGGTCTCTTTTGCAAATGAAGTAGCACAGATCTGTGAGGCTCTTGATAGAGACGGTTGTAACATTGATTATGACAAGGTCGTTGAATATGCTAAAGTTGATCGTCGTCTCGGTGACTCGCACTGGTCAGTTCCTGGTCCTGTTCCTACCCATGATGGTCGATATGTTCGAGGCTTCGGCGGTCACTGCTTCCCAAAGGATATTAATGCTCTCATGAGTGTCGCACGCCAGCATGGAATTGATCCGAAAGTAATGCAGGCGGCGTGGGATAAAAATCTTGAAGTCCGTGCTCCAGATGATCGCGATTGGGAGAAGCAGATCGGTCGCGCAGTTAGCAAGAGGAATTAGTAATGAAAGCGCTTGTGACAGGAGCCGCAGGATTCATTGGTTCACATATCGTCGATGCACTAGTCGCCCGAGGTGATGAAGTCATTTGTATTGATGATGAATCAGCACCACAAAATGAAACTTTCCATTGGAATCAGAATACACTTAACATCATCGATGACATTAGAGATGTGAACTTAAGAAAGTACTATGATGACGTTGATGTTGTTTTCCATCTTGCAGCACGTTCTCGAATTCAGCCAACTGTGAACAATCCATCTGAGTGTTTCTCTGTCAATGTATTGGGAACGCAAGAGGTCCTTGAGGCAAGTCGAATCGCAGGTGTAAAGAGAGTCGTATACTCAGCTTCTTCGTCGTACTATGGACATGCCTCAAAACCACCATTTCTTGAGTACGCTCCAAAGGGTTGCGCAACACCATACTCTCTTTCTAAGTGGCAAGGTGAAGAAGTTTGTGATCTCTACACAAAACTATACGGTCTTTCGACTGTCTCACTCAGATATTTCAATGTCTACGGTCCTCGAGAGCCGCTAAAGGGTGAGTATGCCCCAGTGATGGGATTGTTTCTCCGACAGAAAGCAGCAGGACAGCCAATGACTATTGTGGGAGATGGTCGACAACGTCGTGATTTCACACATATTAGCGATGTAGTGACTGCAAACTTGCATGCAGCAGACAAGATTAGTGTGACAGGACCTGTGAACATCGGAACAGGGCGTAACTACTCGATCAATGAGCTTGCTGACATGATTGGCGGCGACCGCGTCTATAAGCCAGAGAGAATCGGTGAGACAAGAGAAACGCTTGCTAATAACATGAGAGCTCGAGAAGAGTTAAAGTGGCAACCTAGAATTTCTCTAAGCGATTATCTCAATGAAAAGGTTGAGAAAACATATTATTATTAGAACGTGACTACGTTCCCAACTGGCAAACCACACGTATCCTACTCTGAAGTCAAGACATGGAAGGAGTGTCCATGGCGGCACAAGCTTGTTTATATCGATAAGATCGATATGTTCAAGCCAAGTCCAAACATTGACTTTGGAACAATTGTTCATGCTGAACTTGAGGAATATCTAGAGCATAGAACTTTCAATCTTGACCGTGTACGTGAGTCTATCACGACAACATGGCAGCAGAAGGGCTTTGAGAAGCCAGAAAACTGGATCAAAGAAGCTGAGCAGATTTTATCTGAAGTGCCAAAGTTTCTTGATGAAACTTTTCCAGACTGGAGCTTCATGGCATCTGAGCATGAACTCTACGAGGAAATTCCAGGTTCTGATGTTAAGTTTAAGGGTTTCGTTGACGCAATGTTTCGAGCAAAGAACTCACGCGGTAAAGAGATCCTCTGGATTGCTGACTGGAAGACTACGTCTGCACGCGGTTGGTCAACCGATAAGAAGCAGGATTTTATCTATCAGGCACAGATCGCTCTCTACAAGTACTTCTGTTCAAAGAAGTTTGATCTAGACGCAAAAGAGATTAAATGCGGATTTGTCCTTCTAAAGCGTGGAGCAAAGCCTGGCAAGGCATGTGAGCTAGTTGAAGTTTCGGTAGGCCCGAAAGCCTTTGAGAAGGCGACCAAGATGGTCAATTCAATGATTGCTGGTGTTAAGGCAAACAAGCCGATTAAGAACAGAATGTCTTGCACTTACTGCGACTATAAAAATACTGAGCATTGTGGTGGCTCAAGTGAGTTTGCAGCGTTTACCTCGTATAAATAGGTGGTTATTATTCGAATATCCACATGCAGAAGAAAAAAATCATCGTCCTATCGGATCATGCACTTTCAACATCTGGCGTAGGAACG
>JACCDO010749202.1_pt1 | contig 18992 bp, 24 predicted proteins | sample 7446101 | NCBI WGS metagenome assembly JACCDO01 (sample SAMN15323440, study PRJNA562643) | freshwater metagenome | isolation source: river surface water | place: USA:Blue River Watershed | collected 2017-08-16 | reverse complement strand
TTGATGCACCAAAGTCCGAAATCATCACTTCCATTTTTGCAATGGACTGAAACGACCCATTATTCCGCTCGACCATCACATCGTCCGATTTAAGCACGAGCATATTTGCTGGTTTTGTATCACGATGCACGATGCCTCGGCTGTGAAGAATGAAATATCCGTATAAAATTTGCTGCACGGTATGAAAAATATTGTCCCACGATGTATACAAGGAACGGTCCGATACGGTACTGGTTGCCTTGAGCAACATTAGTTGTGGGAATACATTCTTGGCGTTTGGGGGTGCAATGCCTACCAGTTGTGAAACATAGGGTTGACCACGTAAGTATTGTAATGCTGCAATCTCAAGAAGAATATCGGAATCATCATCGTAGGGCGGATTGGTGGAATATTTTGTGGCAATGTTTCCAAGATTGATGGTTTCCCAATTGACACGTCCAAAGGTTCCTTCCCCCAACCTCTTCACCCTTGTGCGCGGCTTGTTGGATACGTTTTGAACAAGGGGTCTTAATGCACGTTTAAATTTATTCGAATAAGCGCTCAATTGTGGGTGATGATTGATGTTCTCTGGACGACTCAAGGACTTTATCTGTAGAATGATTGAGGAGTCCATCTTCTATACACCTTTTTAAAAAAAAGGAAATGGTTATTACCGGGTTTACAATCCACGACACTCTTCCCAATTATTCTTTTCGGCGAGTTGTTGCAGGAATGCGTAGACCGTTTCAGACACGACACGTTCGCCACCTCTCACAGCATGATGGGCAAACATGAAGAAGAGGTCTCCCAGGTCTTGATATTCATGCCCCTTGGACGAAACATTGAGTTTCAACTCCATTTGGGCGGCATCGTCCTTGGTCAAACCCATCATGGGAATCCCTGCTTGCGTGGTAATGTTGAGCAGAATCGGTGGCATTTTTGCGGTGGGGACTGGTGAGGAGGAGGACGTGGACTGATTCAATTTTTCCACGTATTTTTGGCGCACCTTTTTCTTAAAAAGGTGGGGAATAATGGTCCAATACACGTTCAATAATACGGCTCGTCGACACTCCCTCTTGCATCGGAAAAAAGATGGTTTCGCCGGCATGGGCCGAACTACGCATCGGTACACCCTCATATTCTTGCCCCTTGACCATGACATCTGGTTGAATGTACTTGACCAAATCAATGGGGCTGTCCGTGTCAAACGGAATCAAATAATCGACACACTCGAGGGCTTCCAACATTTTGAGGCGTTGTTCGAGCGGAATAATGGGGCGTCTGGTACCTTTGAGACGTTGGATGGACGTGTCGCTATTCACCCCCACAATTAATATGTCACCGAGGGATTTGGCGTAGCGCAACGATGCCACGTGGGATGCGTGCAGTAAATCAAAACATCCGTTGGAAAAGACGACTTTGCGATTTTTGCGCGGCAGCATCGACAAGGTTTCCAGGGTAATGACTTTGCCTGGGTGCAAGTGATTGTGCAGGGCCCAGAAATCGGCCGGTTGGCAGACGTAGGTCCCCACGTGCTGCACGGAGCGTGATGCAAGGAAGGTGGCGGCGCGGGCAATCGTGTCGTACTTGGTTTGAATCGCGCTCAAAAAGCCAAAGGTGGCACACACAACGTCGCCGGCACCCGTCACATCGTGGACATCGACGGATTGGGTATCATAATAGGTGATTTCTCGCGTTTCGCGGCAATAGAGGGCCAGGCCTTGCGCGGCGAGGGTAATGCAAATGTAGGGGCAGGCCACACGCTCGTGAAGCCGGTCCATGAGGTCCGGTACGGCGGCGCGGTTGTAGGACGTAAGAGGGAGACCACATTCCTTTTGGGCTTCGTGAAAGTTGGGTTTGAGGACGGTGCAACAATTGTACTTTTTGAAATTGCCCTTGGGGTCGACAATGACGGGTATTTTCATTTCGTGGGCCCAACTGATGACCATGTCGAGAAACTCTTCGTAACAATAGCCCTTGTTATAATCCGAAATGACGATGGAATCAATACGGCCAAGGGCAATCAGTTGGCCAATGGAGTCCAACAGGGCTTCCGTAATGTTTTCTTTTTGCAGGGGGGATTCTTGGTCGTAGCGAAACATGAGTTTGTTGCCGGCAAATCCACGGTGTTTGACGGTGGTCGTTACGGTGGGTTCCTGGATTCCGCAAAACACAATCTGGTGTTGGTTGGTGAGTTCGAGAAACTTTTTGGCGCCGTCGTCTGTTCCAATCACGGCCCCCAAGTAAACATGGGCACCCATGGCCGTTAAATTGGCGGCCACATTGGCAGCACCCCCCAGACTGTAGGATTCGGTGGTCTGATGGAGGACCGGTATGGGACCTTCATTGGCAATTTTCTGGCAATCGCCGTGAATGCCGTGGTCGATCATCACGTCCCCCAAAACGAGCACGGTCGGTTTCATGAGCGATGGAAAAATGTAATTCATGATGGCAGTGGTCTTGTACTATGTATATGCCTATTTAAATCTTTATGTATACTATTGTATAGATTCGTTGTAGGTTGATTGTTTGTTATGGATTCGTACGAGTTATTGGCGGGGCAAGTACCCGTGTCTTTTTTGAGCAAAATCAAGGAACGGCATTATGCAAAGGGGGAAGGGTTTGAAATTCCGCGCTGTTTTGCGCAACACGAGCCGATTTTACAGTATATTGCCCAACACGGATGGGTGCTGGAAGGCATTGCGGGGAAAAAGAAGGGTATGATGGTGGTCAAAGACGTGGACGATACAGTGTGGGAAACCCCCACCAAGGGGGCCGCAGAGCCCTTGAAAAAAGAAGTAACGGTGAACGCGAATGTAAACGCGAACATGAACATGAACATGGACTTACCCAAAGCCGCATTGGAAGCACGAGCCCATGCCGACAAGGTCCTGGAAGAAATGCGCGCCTTTCGTGAGGTCGATTGGTACGATTTGCGCATGAAGGCCATTGAATATCAGGACCGGCAACTGTTGGTCGAAGAACGCGATGCCTTGCAACGACGTAGACGTTTTGATACGTACGATGAAATTCGCCTCGAAGAATTGAATGCCCTGCTCGAGTAAGGGGGGGTGATGCAGGTCTAAAGAATCATTCGTATAGAAGAATAACCTCTCTTGTATCCGATTGATTTGCACGATGGATGCCCAATGCCGCATTTGCTTTGAGAGCACGGAGCCGTTGATTTGTCCGTGCGACTGCATTGGCTCGGGTGCGTACGTTCACAATGCGTGTTTGCTGCGATGGTATGACGCGGAACCGGACCGTGGGCTTCATTGTACCGTATGCAAGGCTGAATTGTGCAGGAGAATGGAAGAACAAAGTGTCGTGTACGGCGGACCGACCTTGTGGGGTGGTCGTATATATTTTGACTATTCGGTGCAAATTAGTTTGGGGTGGGTGGAATCCTATATTTCCATTTTTGGAAACGCGGTGGAATTTGAATATACATATCTTGTGGGAATCGTGGTGCAAGTATTTCACCATATGATGATTGCGCGTTATATGTTTTGTAGTCGGTACGTACGCAACAAGGGCGCATATTACAAACAATGGTGCAGTCGCGATATGTTGGTATTGTTGGCCATTTACGGATTTGTGTTGGGAGGAATGTACCGAACATCGTATTTGGGGAATTTTACCTTGAAATTGCTGATTATCCAGATGTGGAAGTGTCATTGTGCCATTCTTGAAATTATAAATCGGCAAAAGAAACCCTTGGAGTTTTTGAATAAGATGGCTTCCGGATAATTTTATGGCGAGATAGTAGAAATGCAATCCTTGAAAAGTTTTTTTGGGAAGAAAAATAATGCCAATACAAAAGATGCGGTAGAACGAGCAAATCAGTATAAAGCAAAATACGAAACAATTTTGAAAATGTCTGGGCAAGAATTACAAGAGAAGATTGAAAATAATGTATATGCGTCACAACAACTTATTGCAGAATATGAATCGATTGTAAAAAAGATTATTCTTGTAAAACTTGTACAAAAAGAAAAGAATGAATTAAAAGATAAAATAATTGATTTATATCTAAAAGCACGGAATCGTATAATAGATACGGAAAATCGTCTTCGTACTGAATTTCGTGCATCAATGCCGGCCCCACCCATTACCTTACCTGGGTATGGTCAAAGTATTGCATCATCGCTTCAGACGCGTTTGAATGCGATGCGCACCCCACATGGAGGAAAACGACGCACCCATAAAAAACGTGGGGTTCGTAAAACCCGCAAACATCGTCGTCATACTCGTAAGCATTAATTTTCCGCATCCTTTTTCTTTTTGAGCATGGCGAAAATTGCCGGTTGTTTTGGTTTCTTGGATGGGAGTACCGTAATGGGATTTGCAGTACTCTCTTCCACCGTCAGAGTGGTTTCATCAATGGGTACAGGTTGTTGGGTCACAACCTTCTTGGGGCGTCCACGACCCTTCTTTTCGACATGGGGATTCGGTTCGGATGTGATTGTCGGCTCGACATACGTGCAACCATGAATGACCGGATTCACCGGAATATTCTTCCATCGCGGGTCGTCTTGGACCGTTTGCAACATTTCGTCGACGGAAAGTTTGTACTTTTCCGCCAAGATTTCGAGCAGGGTCACATGGACATCGGCAACATGTTTAAAGAGCATATGCAAGGAAGCACCGTATGCGTCCCGAGAGGTTTTAATGTCCTTGGGAACAAAGGAGGTGGTTTCTCCGTGCTCATTCACGTAAAAGGGTTCGTTGATAATGGTGATTTTCTTTGCCATTTTATGAAAAGCAGATTGCAAAAAATAAAATATCAATTTTATAGACACATTGTAGAAATGGCCAAAACTCGAAAGAATTCACGTCGTAAAACAATGCGTGGGGGTATTCTTCTTACCGAAAAGGAGCGTTCGAATATAAATTATATTGAAAAAGAAGTTACACGCTATATAAATTCACTTTTGCATGGAAAAACGAATGCAAATAAAGTATTACCTGAATATATTAAAAATCGTCTTGTAATCATTGCCGACTTATTAAATAAACGCAAACAAAAAAAGAAAATGTTATCCATGGCATATCAAGAGAAAAATGGTCAAACAAGTATGAAAATGGTTGAAACATTAAAGACCGAAATCGAACAATTGAATGCCATGATTATTGAATTCTCACAAAACTTGCATTCGCCTGAAACACAAGAAGAAAAGAATGCACAAACTGCAAGAAAAGCGAAAGGTAACGCGGACACATTAAGTCAGGAGGAAATACAAAGCATTCAAGATGCTTCTCAAAACCCGCCATCCTCCAAGAGTTGGATTAATCGTTTATTTCCTACTTCATTTGCACCCACTATGGGCGGAAAGCGTTCGAAAAAACGTCGTACCCACCGTAAACATTAAAACGCCTCTTTGAGGGCTGGAAAATACGATACCATCCCCAAGACGAAAAATAATATCGTCACGTAAAATGCGGCACGCATGGCGATCGAACGTTTGGTATAATGTTCGATAATCAATTCAATAATCCCCCATAAGGCGACCCACCACAAGACGCCGAAAAACAGTTTGGTGAAAAAAAGATTGTTGTCCATGTCTATGAACGGTTCGGAAATGTTTCGTTGAGAAATTTGATAAATCCACGATTGGGTTTAATACGTGGACAATTGCTTTGCAATTCTTGAAATGCTTCCTGAAAGGGTATATGTTTTGTGTACATTCGATAACCAAGAAGAAGGGTTGCAGAACGACTTCTTCCTTCTCCACAATGGACAAGAATGGTTCCTTTGCATTGGGTAAGAATGGAAAGAAACGCTTCAAAAATGGGGTGGATGTTTTCGGTGGAATGGTCATATATCGAAAGAATATAATGAGAATCTTGGATTTTACAAAATTGGGTGTTATCTGGATCAACAATCGATATGATGGTATTATAATGATGTGGTTTACAAGAAACGGCGTTTCCAAGAAAAATGGTTTTATCATACTCCTGATATGCAAGGTGTACGATTTCTTCTTCGGTCGTTTGGATGGTGGGGTGTAGTATAATTTCCATTCTGTATATTCTTATTTGTGGGGCGTTTAGACGGACCCAGGGACGGGTACCGGCGTGGCCAAATAGGCGATGGCTTGGACGGCCTGCGGAGGCACATAGTATACCTGGTCATTCATGCGCACCCAAAGCCCCTGGATTTGAAGGGGAATGGTCGGTGGTTGGCTTTGGGTACCAAGCGAATCTTCATACGCCTTTTCGAGTTGGTATTCCTCGGATTCCGTATTGGGGATTTCCTTGATTTGGTCCGGTCCAAACTTGATGCACGACGGCTTTTCCGTTTGCGTTTCGGTCGACACCATGGCCACTTTGAAAGGTTTGGAGGAAGGAGGATCCGACTTGACAAGACCCGCGTAAAAGTCGGCGGCGGTTGCCTTCTTGGGGTCAATCTGTGGGGGAGGTACACGATGGACCTTCTTTTCTTGGACGCGGGATGCAAAGGTCTGCTTTTCGGCGGTCTGATGACGGTCTTCTTCCTCCATATACTGGTCCATGGGAGTATCTTCCTGCACTTCCTGGGCGTTACTCACCTGAATCCACACGGTGCAATGGAAGCGATGGGCTGACAAGTTGCGGTGGCTCGAAAAGACCGCGTAACATCCAGGGCACGTCGTTTCGGCCTGTTTGGGGTCATACTGAATGCGCTCCAAGAAGGTCTTGTACTGCTGGTAATAATCGGTGCCCTTGTAAAACTCGAGATTCTTGAGGCAGGTGCAATAGTGGCGGTGCAGTTCATTGCGCGCCTGGAAGGTGAGTTTGCAGCCACGGCACGTGTGGAGTTTTCGCAGGGCGGTACCATTGTTGGTTTGCACCATACCACGGGGCTTTTTGAGGACCGATTTGGCCTTGGTGCACTGCTTCCAGTGATTGTAAAAGTCGCGCTCGTTTTTACATACATGCTCACAGCCCAAACACGTCCGTGCGACGATTTCGGCATTCTGGTGCTTTGCCATCATGGCACGGACCTTCTTTTCATACACACTTCCTTCAAACATGTGCAAATGTTCTTCACACGTAATACCGTGGACGGTGCATTCAAAGGTCGTGGCAAACTGTTCCTGACAGCCAACGCAAAAGCGGCGAATAATATCGGCCATTTTGGATTGGGGTGAGTGTACTATAAAAAAGACTTGTACGATGCTCAATTTTTTTACGCCGTATCAAACGTAATTCCAACCGTTCGTTTCCAGTTTGTACCTTTGCACGCTGGACACGAACTTTCCCCTGATGTACCAAACCAATTTCCCAAACAATCATTGTGGAAGGGTTGCTTACATTGTATACAACCCACAATTTCCTTCTTTTCTTCCAGAATATCATTATAACAGATACAACAGGTATCATCTTTGAAAGGTTCTTGCAAGCGATGACAATCATCAAATACAAAAGACTTTTTATGGGGGATATTCACATATTGTAAAGCATCTATATTTTGTTGAAAGGCTGCCAGACAAATTTCAGGGGTTTGTTTTTTGACATATCGCAAAGCAAACCCAGTTTTTTGGACGGCTGCCATGCAGATTTCAGGCGTTTGTTCCTTGACATGCTGTAAATCAAATCCATTTTGTTGTACGGCCGCCAAACAAATTTCAGGGGTTTGTATCTCCACATACTTTAAAGCAAACCCATAACGTTGGACGACTGCCAAGCAGAGTTCAGGAGTTTGCTCCTTAACATACTCTAAAACCGATCCATAATATTGGACGGCTTCTATGCAGATTTCAGGGGTTTGTTCCTTGACATACTGTAAAGCAAATCCATTTTGTTGGACGGCTGCTATGCAGATTTCAGGGGTTTGTTCCTTGACATACTGAAAAGCAAATCCATTTTGTTGTACGGCCGCCAAGCAGAGTTCAATCGTTTGTTCCTTGACATGCTGTAAAGCAAATCCATTTTGTTGTACGGCCGCCAAACAAATTTCAGGGGTTTGTTCCTTGACAAAACGTAAAGCCCATCCATCTTGTTGTACGGCTATCAAACAAATTTCATGCGTTTGTTCTTTGACAAATTGTAAAGCCCATCCACTTTTTTGTACGGCCGCCAAGCAGAGTTCAGGAGTTTGTTCTTCCAAGGAGCGAAATTGTTTGATATCCATAATGGCGAGTTGGAATGTGATCATAAAAAATACTTGCACTATAATCAATTTTTCATGGTTTCAACTTTTTCTACGCCGTATCAAATGTAATTCCAAACGTGTGTTTCCAGTTTGTACCTTTGCATGCTGGACACGAACTTTTCTCTGATGGATGAAACCAATTTCCCAAACAATCATTATGGAAGGGTTGCTTGCATTGTAGACAACCCACGACCATCTTGTTTTTATCGTGAATGTCATCGTAACAGATACAGCAGGTATCATCCTTGAAAGGTTTTTGCAGGTGATGACAATCGTCAAATACACAGGGCTTTTTATGCGGAATTCTTACATATTGTAAAGCATTTTCATCACGTTGAATCGCTGCCAAACAGAGTTCAGGGGTTTGTTCCTTCACAAATCGTAAAGCAAGACCATCACGTCGAACCGCCGCCATGCAGAGTTCAGGGGTTTGTTCCCTCACGTGTTGTAAAGCCATTCCATTTTTTTGAACGGCTGCCAAGCAGATTTCAGGGGTTTGTTTCTTGACATAATATAAAGCCCATGCATCTTTTTGGACGACTGCCAGGCAGAGTTCAGGGGTTTGTTCTTTGACAAATTGTAAAGCATATCCATCACGTCGAACCGCCGCCAAGCAGAGTTCAGGGGTTTGTTCTTTGACATAACATAAAGCATTTCCATTTTGTTGTACGGCCACCAAGCAGAGTTCAGGGGTTTTTTCTTTGACAAATTGTAAAGCATATCCACATCGTTTCACCGCTGCCAAGCAGATTTCAGGGGTTTGTGTGTCCACAAATCGTAAAGCAAGACCATCATATTGAACGGCTGCCAAGCAGATTTCAGGGGTTTGTTCCTTCACAGAACGAAACTGTTCGAGTTCCATAATGAAGGTTTGGGTTTATGTATTGTGATATCATAAAAAATACTTGTACGATGCTCAATTTTTTTACCCTGCTTCAAACGTGATTCCAGGGATTCGATGCCATTTGGTGTCTTTGCACGCGGGGCATGATTCGTGTTTTGATAAACCAAACCAATTCGCCAAACAATCATCGTGAAAGGGTTGCTTGCATCGTAAACATCCCACGACCATCTTGTTTTCCTTCAGAATGTCATCGTAACAGATACAACACGAATCATCTTTAAAAGACTCTTTCAAAATATGACAATTGTGAAAGGACAAGATTTTTTTGTAGGGAATTTTTATAAAAGATAACGCACTATTTCCACTGCGTTTAAATGCGGCCAAACAAATTTCAGGAGTTTGCACTCTCACACATTCTAATCCACCCCATCCACTCCGTTCAATTGCAGCCAAACAAAGTTCACGTGTTTGTTCCTTGACAAAATATAGAGCATGTCCATCTTGTTTCACGGCTGCCAAACAGATTTCAGGCGTTTTCTCCTTCTCCTTTACAAACTCTAATGCATATCCATGTTGTTGGACGGCTGCCATGCAGAGTTCAGGGGTTTGTTTCTTAATGAATTTTAAAACAAGACCATTCTGTTTCACGGCTGCCAAATAAAATTCAGGGGTTTTTTCCACCTTCACATATTTAAACGCATTTTCATTGCGTTGAATTGCTGCCAGACAGATTTTAGGGGTTTGTTCCTTGACAAATCGTAGAGTAAGTCCATTTTTTTGGACGGCTGTCAGACAGATTTTGGGCGTTTGTATCTCGACATATTGTAGAGCAAGTCCATTTTTTTGGACGGCTGCCAGACAAATTTCAGGTGTTTGTTGCTTGACATATTGTAAATAACGCCAATCTTGTTGAACCGCTGCCAAGTAGCGTTCAGGCGTTTGTTCCATTTTGAATGCTACTGTGCGATGAGGGGATATTGTGATTCAATTTTTTACGAGTGCTTTTTGAGATTCGTTTCCAAATCGTCGTCAATGACCTGCCCATTTGCACGGACCCGTCGTGCACGCAAGGGGAACTCGCCTTGAATCGCATTATTTTCACGCACCCATTTGAGCAACAGAGTCTCGCTTTCCATGGATTGTCCGTGGGCACTGTAATAGCATTCCCAGATGTTGTAACGAAAGGCGTAGAGTTGAAATCCTGCGCGGTTACAACAGGCCAACCGGTCATTGATGCGCGAAAAGGTGTGCCAGGACGGTGTATAAATGACCGGATGTGGGTCATCCTTATATCCACGAATTTGAAGAAGAGTATCGATGGGCAAAGGGTCCAAATATTTCGTGTCTGGGCGTAAAAAGAGAAAGGCATCATAGTGACGACCCGCTTTTTCAATGAGTTGTGATACTTGATGCAAACTATAATAAAATCGCACAATGTTTTTGAGGTTTTCGTAATTGGTATTGTAATAGTCGCGGTATTTGGTAAGACGGGTCCAGTCAAAGGATGCATCAAACGCGTCTTGGTCTTCCAATTTCCAGTACGTCAAGGGCAGCATTTGGTATTCGTTGCGGTCAAGGGGCACATTGGTTTCACCAGACCGTTGGAGGGTGAGCGTGTCTTTTTGGAAAAAATGGGCGTAGGTGTCGTACTCGATATGGTTGGCTTCGAGGACATCATAAACGTTGGTTTGAATCGATGTGTGCGTGTAGCGCAAGGACCGCGTCAGTCCACAAAAACAGAGGGCGACCTTCATTCTTTTGTTACCGTCTTCTTCCGAGTTTAAATGGTTACAACATAGTTTCGGTAGGTGATTATGAATTGGGTGTATTGTTTGGTTTCCGTGTTTTGCTATGATGTGTGGTTTTATGTGAGCCATGTTTTCTTGCATCACCCAAAAGTCTATTCGGCCATTCACTGGATTCATCATAAAAAGAAGGTTCCCTATTTTTATGATACGTATGAAGGCCATTGGTCCGAGGGACCCTTGCAAAGTCTCGGAACGTTTCTTCCGTGCTTGTTCTTGTCGTATACATGGTTGGAATTGGCCGCGGTGATTGCCGTTTTAAATTTGCGTGGCATGATGCGCCACGACCCTCGTTGTGTATGGCTCATTGGAAACCATCATTTGCTCCACCACGCGCATCCCCAGTACAATTATGGGGAGTATTGGCTCGATTGGCTTTTTGGGACCTTGTATCCCCACCGTGAAGAATATGTGCGTGGTCTTCTTTATATGTGACCCAGGGCGTCAAAAATCTGGTGTTCAAAATTGTCCATGAGATAATGAATCTGGGCCTGCACGTCCTTGGAAGATGGAGGGATGGAGAATTTCCCCTTGTGCGTGCCTTGCAGAGATTGCATGAGCGCGACAAAATGGGGTCGGCTATCGTTGTCGTGCATGCAGGTGCGCAGAAAAAAGTGCCACCAGGCTTGAATCTCCTTGTTTTCGGAAACGGGTTTCATGAGTGCATCAAACTTGCCATCCATGTTGTATATATGTACGAAAACTTGTTTAGATGCGTTTCGAGGCTTGAGCCATTTTTGCCTTGAGTAAATCCGAAAAGGATACAGGGCCACGACGCGTTGGTAAATCCGCAAGAATTCCGTTTCCAGAAATGATTTCGGCGCGACGGGTAAAGTCAAGTCCCTGTAATTGGAGTGGGATGGTGCACGAACAAGGGCCGTCCGATGAATTTGCTTTTTCTCCCACCGTGAGAAGATACGTTGCAATATTATATCCATCACTGCGGACAAAAATGGTGTACGTTCCCAACGTTGTCGAGTCGGTTGTGCTGATGATACCACTGTATTGACCGATGGTAATGGTTTCGTAGGAGTTGGAATTGCCACCGGTAATTTCGAGAATGGCATAAGAATTTCCGCTTGCGTCTGTGATAATGGGGGGAGCAGTGGATGCACCTTGTTCAATCGTCGAGGCAAAGGTTTGCGTCGTATTTGCTGTACCGTCACTTGCAATCTGAATATTTGTAATGTCATATTGGCTATATCCCATCGTTCGTAATTCATAGGGGTCATTGAGGACCGATGCAACCCATGACGAACCCACTACCGATGTTGGTGTCCCCTGTAATACCGTATTTGCGTGTGAAGTATCCCATCCAGAACCCGAATAATATGCTTCGGAATAATTTGTCGCCGAGACACTGGACGAGTTTCCCACAATATATCCACGCGAACTCGTTGTGGTTCCTGTCGTATAACAATGGGTGATGATGATGGGGTCTGAAGTACCCCCTGCAATTCCACCGGCACTCGATAATCCATTAATATTTCCAAGGGTATAACAATTTGTAATCGTTGTCACATCGGCGTCGCTCCCAACAATTCCTCCACTATAGGTCCCTGAAATGTTTCCACGACTATAACATTTTTGAATCAAGTTTATTTTTGCATAACGTCCACAAATTCCTCCTGCGTATTGTCCACTAATGACACCGACACTATAACAACTTTCGATAAGAACATTTTGATTATAAAATCCAGTATTTCCACCGGCAATTCCACCGGCCGATTGACCCGTAATTGCACCAGTACTCCAACATGAAATACAAGAAACGTTTCCACCATTTCCACCGGCAAGATACCCCACAATCCCTCCTGCCGATCGACCACTAATTATACCAGTGCTTGAACAGTTTATAAGAGTAATCGAACTGTTGAGAACGGGCCCCGAACCCAGAATACCTCCACTATAATCCCCGTTAATAGGGCCTTCTGATGTACAATTGAGGAAATAAATGTTTGTAATATTGACGGTGGAATTGTATCCAAAGTTTTCATACCCAAACCAGCCGGCACCCGATGCTAATGTTGACCCATTCGTAGCACGTACCGTTAAATTCATCACGTATACGTACGAATATCCATCGATTGGCAACGTATAATTTCCGTTGAGAATGAGTCCATTGTATCCGGTTACACCATCAATTAGAATGGTGGGGGTTGAACCATACGAATTTAAGGACGTTGAACCAAATTGAATATACTCAGAACCGACAATAAAATATTCGTACGCGGTGGAAAATGTAATATCATTCAAAAGTTCGATTCGAAAATTACCGGTGGATGTATTCGTATTTTGAACGGTACACGGAAAGAATAACGTATTCCAGGTAGTTTGGTCATAACTGTATTGATTGACACCACCATCGGCACGAATATACACACTTGTCCCGCCGTCACCGGAAAGAATCGAACCTGCCCCCACGGCAAATCCTGTTTCACTCATCGGACCGAGCAAAAGCCGTGGTTCGGTGCCGGTGTTTTTTGTTTCGTGATAGAGTCCTTCTGGAAAAATATAGGCGGAGCCTTGTTGAATGGGATACGAATGTTCTCCCACAAGAAAGTCCCCTGGGCTGTTTGTCAAATAGGCAAGATACGTATTTTCAAAGGTGTGAATACCGCGGTCAATGTGCGGAAGTGTATCTCCCTTTATCCATCGCATTGGAATGTTATCCACATTTGTCAAATCAAGATTCCATGCCGTTTGTAACTTTTCTTTTATTCGGAGGGGCAATTGAACCGTAAAGTACACGGAGCCACGGATGCGCGTATCGAGCGCGGCCTTTGCCGATACAACCTGGGTATCTTTGAAAAAATATACGAAATCTTCCTCGGAGAAAACGTTTTCATAATGAACTACGGATTCCATTCTAATAGATGTGCCCTATATTTTTCAAAAAAGGTCTATTTAAAGTTATTTACATGTATATAACATAAATGGCGCAGGTATGTAGCAAGAAAGAAGCAAATTATATTTATTGGACGGCATGGTCATCGCTGTTGGGTGGTTCCATCCAGTATTTTTATTACAACACCCCTGGAATGGCATATGCCACCTACAGTGTATTTCTCACCTCATTATTGTATTGGCGAAACCCAACCTACGGCTGGCGACGAAACCTGGATATGACCACCGTGGGGTGTGCATTGATGTACTATATTGCAAACTCGTACGGTAATCCGAATGCCGGCTGGTATTATGGATTTACAAGTCTTGGCGTTGCCAGTTTTCTTGTAAGTTGGTTGTACCATGTTCAGGGGAAGATACTCGAAGGCGCATATTGTCACTGTATGGTCCACATTTTTGCCAATATGGGAAATTTAGCCTTGTCGGCGGGCACCGTTGTGCCATTATTGCTCGAATGAGGGGCGGTGTTTTCGTTTTATGGGGATTCCTTTTTCGTAAAGTTGGACTTTTTTGATTCGATGGGGTCCCTTCCACCATGTACAAAGGCCATGCAGTTGTCCATGTTCATAAAAAAGGTCTTCAAGGATTTGTCCGTCGTTGGCATATTCTTTATAGGGTCCGTGCAACGCATTGTCCTGGTAGTAGGCGTCGACTTTGCATTGTCCATTGTCGTAAAACTTTTGAAAATGTCCTTGCATTGTGTTTTTCACAAAGCCATGATATTTTCCCAGAAAGGTGCCGCGGATATAGGTTTGGATGACTTTATACATGGAGCCATTATTGTGATATTCCGTATAGGTGCCATATCCATTATCGGTCCATGTATACCGTAAAAAGTTGTCTTCGTATTTTTGAAGGGTTGTGCCGTCGTAGGCGTAATACACATGTTTGGGTTGGGCATACAAGAAGGGTTGGGGTTTGGGGAATTTTTGTTTGCAGATGCCACAACGGCCTTGTTTATAAATATAGGTCTTATAACACTGGTCGTGGAGGGCAATGGAGCCTTTACAATGGCACGGCTGGGGGTGTACATTGGGATGCGTGGCATCGATGGGTTCAAAACAATAGTAACAACAGGGTAAATCCTCGTCATTCATGGTGGCGGACCCCTTACCTATGGTTTGTATATAAAATTGAAGGTGCATTTCCGCAAGATTTGGTAGTTGTATTGCAAGATGATTATTGGTATTTGTGGATTTGAAGGCGCAGGAAAGGATACCGTGGCCAATTATTTGGTGGAGAATTATGGGTTTACAAAACTCAGTTTTGCGGCGGTGCTCAAGGATATTGCGGCGGTGCTCTTTGACTGGCCACGGGCAATGCTGGAAGGGGACAGTGCTGAATCACGTGCGTGGCGTGAAGTGGAGGATGGTTGGTGGGCGGAAAAGTTGGGGGTGCCTGGATTTACGCCACGGCTTGCGCTGCAACGGTTGGGGACGGATGTGTTTCGAAACCACTTTCACACGGATATTTGGCTCATTGCACTGGAACGGCGTTTGCAAAAGTATAAACATGTGGTCGTGAGCGATTGTCGGTTTCCCAATGAGTTGGCCATGATTCAGCGGTTGGGGGGGCAAGTGTGGCGCGTGGATAAGAAGGAAAAACCGGTGTGGTATGATGATTATGTGTACCGTCAAGTGGTTCCTTCTGTGCATCCCAGTTGTTACATGTGGATTCAAAGTACCTATAATCTGGTGCTCATGAACGTTGGAACGTTGGAACACTTGTACATGAACATAAAAAAATATGTGGATGACCACTTGCCGGCATTGAAGAAGGTTTAATCTTCCTTTTCGATGGGTTCAGACTGGGTTTCATTTTTTTCGGTGGATTCGGTAGATTCATTTGTTTCGTGGGGACTCTCGAGGGTTTCAGGGGCATTGTCTTCTTCGGTAGGGGTTACGTCTCCTTCACCTTCGGTAGGGGTTACGTCTCCTTCTTCTACATATCCGTCTCCTTCACATGCAGTCTCAATCGTTTCTTCTTCGCCTTCGTCTTCTGCGGACTCGCTGGGCTCATTGGATTCGCTGACGCTGTTTTCGGACTCGTTGCGTGGGAGGGTTCCTCGGCGGGGCTCGTCTTCGTTGAGATGGTATTCGAGTACCAGAAAGGCTCGTGGGGATTCATCATAAAAGGCCAGGTGTTTTCCAATCTCAATGAGTACAACAAAGAAGGATACCGTGATTCCGTACTGAACATTGTATGTATTAATGTATACAATGATAAAAGGAATAATACTAAGAAGCCATAGCGAAAACAGGGCGCGTGCGTGCGCGTAGATTTGGGCAACGATGGTGGCTGGGCCTTGGCCGTATACCTTGTAAATGCGGTTTTCTGCGTGTACATGAATACCTTCCATAATGACTGCTACTGCAAGTTGTAGAAGTGATTATCGAATCAATTTTTTTTGGCTATAGTTGCACGATGGTCCCCCACGTTGGATAAATATCGTCGTCGGCGACTTTCATGGAACTCCAGGGTTTGGGAAAAAAGATGGGTTGTTTGCGTTGCTTGGCGCAGGAAAAGTAGGCACCCCACCAACTGAAGGTACTATTTCCACAGACGGCACCACCGCCGACCAAACTCATGACGTACAAGGATTCGATGGCGGATAAATCGTCGAGAATGGTGACTTTGCGACCTGGAAGGGGGGGTAAGAGGGTTTCCGCAAGGGCAGGGCTGTCACTGAAAATCAGGACTTCCACATGAGGCGGAATGGCTTGACATGCTTTTTCATAATAGGCGCGCACATTGATTTGGTGATGGGGGAGTTTCATATAATCGCCGAGACGTACGTGAATAAACCAGGCTTGTCCTGGGTCACGGATTAATTGTTGAAGGGAGGAGAGTTGGGTGGGGGAAAACACATTGCCCCAATCCGGTTGAATATCATGGCCTTCAAAATAACGTTCGGACTGGAAAAAGCCTTCCACGACCACACGCGGGGGGTGGAGGGCGGAAGGTGGCAGGGGATTGTAATGCCACAAGGTATACGGTGGTTCCACATAGGTTTCCCAGTTTTGGGCGAGTTCGACAATGGGAACGTGCGGAAACATCCGCATCAATACACTACAATCGCTGTGGACACTGGGACTGATGCGTGGGACAAACCATACGAGGGGTTTGTTGTATTGCTCCGATAAGGCATAGGCGTGGGCATATTGAAAGAGACGATTTCCGAGACCGTCCGTGAGTCGTGGGGCAATCCAGGAATCCATTTGATGTAATATCGAAGGAATGATTTAGGTACGGTTCATAAAAAAGATGGGAGGGGGAAAGGGCTACACTTCGACCGCCAGACTCGGTTGCATACACGCAGGACACTTGTGACCGGTCGTTTGGACATGCATTTTATACATGTTGGTCGCAAAATAGTGTCCACAAAACAAGACGCTCGTATTTCCTAGGGCAAGGGGTTCATAGGAAATACCGCACGTTTCTTCCTTGGCGATGGCTCCCTCGGCGAGAAGTTTTGCCACATACGGAAGAAGTTGGGGTAAGGCTGGGTTTGGGTTTGGGGCTGGGTTTTGCATACGATTGATTTCACGCCCCATATGCTGGATGTTTTGTTGCAGATTTTGAATCCGTTGTACAAGTCGTTGTTGCTGGTGGACTTGTGCTTGTTCCACGAGACGTTGCTGGTCGGCACGGAATTGTTCCAACCGTGGGTGGGGGGGAGGCGGCGGTGGCGGTTCTTGTCCCATCACAATTGGACGAGCAAAGACAGGGTCGACTTGCATCAGGGGTTCGTGATATACAATGGGTGGGTACGGAAGGATACCACGAATTTGAACAATGTCAACGTTGTGGGTACGCTTCAAGAGTGCACGTGGAAAGAGGGCGGACTTGTGTTGGGCAATGTCTTGAATCACGTACACCTGGATGGCGTGAATCGTGTTGTCGTCTTCCTTTTTATAACGAGCACGAAAGATGTTGGACTTGTCAATGATTTTCACAAAGCCCTGCTTATCGGAATCTTTATAATGAAACAAAATGGTAGACTCTTCACGGCCTTTTCGATGGGATGCAGCATCATGGGGGCGGCTCAACGACACCTTGATAATATTTGGTGCCATGGAAAACTCGTAGGCTTCATCCGCTAAATCGGGTCGGTGGTTGATGAGAACATGGTAGTATCCTGCATAATTGTTTTGCGGTGTGGACTGACCCGCACAATACAAGATTGCGTGTTCAGGGAGGGGCTGCATGTTGGGAAATGGTCAGGGGGATACTACGAGTGTGGAGAAAAAAGTGTTCAATTTTATCCGTAGGAAGGTATTGTTACAATGGTTGTTTCGAGAGAAAGATTTTCACCTGGATATCCTTTGGGGTTACACACCAGACGTACACAATTGATGTAGGTATCGGATGGTTGATGGGTATGTCCATAAATCCAAAGGATGACGGGGTCTCGAATTAAATCGTCACAATGGGATGCAAAACATTGGTTGTAGGGAGCCGAGGATGGGTCGGTATACATGGGGTCAATGAGTTGATAGGACGGCATATGGTGGGTAATCATCACAATGGGGATTTCACTATGTTCGAGCATCTCTTCAATCAACTCGCGACCCACCGCGTGCAATTCATTGTACAATTCGGTTGACATGTGCTTGATGGCCACAAAGTCGTTGATTAAATATTTGGGGTCTTGGATTTGACTCCAGAGGGGAATGCCTATAAATCGGACCCCTTGATAATCTTCATAGTCGTAATTGAGAAAGGACACGTTTTTCAGGGCGTGTTTTTGGATGATTTCTTCAATCGTATTGTCAATGTCTTCCATGGTACAGGTGTGTTGTGTATAATATTCATGATTGCCGGCAATTAAAAAGACCTTTTCAAATTTACTCGACACATCTTGTAAAAAGGTCGTGTAGATTGGTTGATGGGGGTATCCAATATCGCCGGCCAAGACGAGGATTGGTGCTTTGGGAACAATCGTGGGAATGGTCTTTAAGAATTCCAAATGAAGATCCGATACGTATTGAATTTGCATTTGATTGGGGGTCTTTATCTAGATAAAAGGAAAATACTTTAGGCATTAAAAAATTGATTTGTTGGAGGATTGTTTTTATGTATCCATATACGATATTGTTACATAAAATGGCTCCAAAGAAGGTGGGGTTGACCGCGGAACAGTGCGACGATTTGTACAAGATTGATGCCCGTGTCGAAAAGACCTTTTCGTATTACGTGTGTTATCCCAATGTGGCAAAAGTGGTTGTGTGGAAATCGTACAAGGATTTGTGCAAACAAGTCCCAGACGTCAAGAAATTACAGGAAAAAGAGACGGTGATTCCCCAATTGTGCAACAATA
>JACCDO010071486.1_pt1 | contig 18997 bp, 16 predicted proteins | sample 7446101 | NCBI WGS metagenome assembly JACCDO01 (sample SAMN15323440, study PRJNA562643) | freshwater metagenome | isolation source: river surface water | place: USA:Blue River Watershed | collected 2017-08-16 | reverse complement strand
TTCTGCGGTCTTCACCTTCATTTGATGACGCAGTAGGAATTTGAATATATGTATTTTTCTTACCGCGTTGCAAAGCAAAATGCAGAAGTTCCGTTTCGAACTCCTGCATTACTGGTAAATATTCACCTGAACCGACTAGCGCAATTACGCCTGGGTTCGTTGCCATAAGGAAACTACTCTGGCTGTTTAGGCCATTGCTTTCTCTAGATTTTCATCAATTGAGGCAAGGAACTCTTCAGTGGTCTGCCAAGGTGCATCATTGCTAATTAATAGCGCCAAATCCTTGGTCATCTTTCCTTGTTCGACTGTTTCGATACATACGCGCTCTAGTGTTGCGCAGAATTTAGCAAGTTCTGGATTGTTATCCAGTTTTGCGCGATGGGCTAATCCTTGAGTCCAAGCAAAGATAGATGCAATTGGATTTGTTGAGGTCTTCTTGCCTGCTTGGTGGTCGCGATAGTGGCGAGTAACAGTTCCGTGAGCCGCTTCTGCTTCGCAAACTTTTCCATCTGGAGTCATCAAAACTGAAGTCATCAAACCTAATGAACCATAGCCTTGCGCCACGGTATCTGATTGCACATCTCCGTCATAGTTCTTACAAGCCCAGACATAGCCACCTTCCATGCGAAGTGACATTGCAACCATGTCATCAATTAGACGGTGTTCGTACCAAATTCCAAGCGCTTCGAATTGAGACTTAAATTCAGCATCATAAATCTCTTGGAAAATATCTTTGAAACGACCATCGTACGCCTTCAAGATAGTGTTCTTAGTAGATAAATAAACTGGATATTTACGAAGCAAACCATAATTAAGTGATGCACGTGCAAAATCACGGATTGAATCATCTACGTTATACATCGCCATTGCCACGCCAGAAGATTTGAAATCAAATACTTCTAAGTTCATTGGCTCTCCGCCGCCTTCTGGCACGTATGAAAGTGTTAATTTGCCAGGACCAGGAACTTTGATATCGGTTGCGCGATATTGATCTCCAAATGCGTGACGACCGATAACGATTGGTTTGGTCCAATGTGGAACCAGACGTGGCACATTAGAGATGATGATTGGTTCGCGGAAAATAACGCCACCTAGAATGTTGCGGATAGTTCCGTTTGGAGATTTCCACATCTTCTTTAGACCAAACTCTTCTACGCGAGCTTCATCAGGAGTGATAGTTGCACACTTAATGCCAACACCATGCTTTTGGATTGCCTTAGCTGCATCAATTGTTACTTGATCATCTGTGGCATCACGGTGTTCCATACCTAAGTCGTAATATTCAAGGTTTACATCTAAATAAGGCAGAATCAAAGAATCTTTGATGAATTGCCACATGATGCGAGTCATTTCATCGCCATCTAGCTCTACAACAGTGCCTTCTACTTTAATTTTTGCCATGATTACATCCCTTTAACATCGGCTTGCTTGGCGCGAACTGCTTCAGCTGCTTCATTAAGAAGCGCCAACTCTGAATCAGTCAGCTTTGTCTCTACAACTTTCTTTACACCGGTGCGACCAATCTCAGCTTCAACGCCAAGATAAACACCTTTAATGCCATATTCGCCATCTACCCAAGCACAAACAGGCATTACTGCACCAGAATCTTCAATTACTGCTTTGGCCATACGCGCTGCCGCAGCCGAAGGCGCATAATAAGCAGAACCAGTTTTAAGAAGTGCAACTACCTCTGCGCCACCATTACGAGTGCGCACAACTAATTCTTCAATCTCTTCTGCAGATAATTTGTCAGTCAAAGGTGCGCCATTTACTTTGCATCGAGATGGTACTGGAACCATGGTTTCGCCATGTGAACCTAGCGTTAAAGTTTCAACGCTTGCAACTGGAACACCAAGTTTCTCTGCCACAAAATTTGTAAAACGCGCTGTATCTAGCATTCCTGCTTGGCCCATAACACGATTGTGTGGGAACTTTGATGCAATCTGAGTTAGGGCAGTCATTTCATCAAGTGGATTTGAAACTACGATGATTACAGCATTTGGTGAATGTTTTGCAATGTTCTCTGCGACACCGCGAACGATTCCGGCATTAACTCCAATTAAATCCATGCGGCTCATGCCTGGTTTGCGCGGAAGACCTGCAGTAATTACTACAACATCTGAATTTGCAGTCGCTTCATAACCTGCGCCATCTGCAGTGGTTGTTGCTCCAACTACTTTGGTTTGAAAACCTTCGATTGATCGCGATTGATTCATATCAAGTGCAAGACCTTCGGGTTTGCCTTCAAGAATATCTGTTAATACAACGGTGTCGAAGATGTTGTATTCGGCTAATCGCATTGCAGTTGTTGAGCCGTAAAAACCAGCTCCTACGACGGTTACTTTTCCTGGCATATCTTCCCCGATTAATTAAGAGTATCTTGACGTCAAGATAATTCTATCGCCCGTGCGGAAGGACAATAGCCACAACTATGAGCGCTAAGCCAATGGTTATAGGTAAATAACGCTCAATTCGACGCTCTTGTCGCACCCCCGTGAGTGCAATCGCAGCTCCTATAACAATCGCGCCTGAACGAACTAGCCCAATTGCGCCAAGTAGTACCCCAATTGCAGCTATGAGATTTAGTAGGCGCTGGGAAAACATTTTGGCAACTTAGCTATTTGGATTTTCTAGTTGCAGAATCTACGACGTTCTTTACTAACATCGCACGAGTTAACGGACCGACACCACCCGGATTTGGAGAGATCCAGCCTGCAACATTTGCGACATCTGGATGCACATCACCTTGGATTCCATTTTCATTTCTTGAAACACCAACATCAATCACAACTGCACCAGGACTGACCATGTCAGGAGTGAGGAAATGTCCTACACCAACTGCAACCACAATAATGTCGGCACTTAAAGTGTGATCCTTAATTACTCTAGTTCCGGTGTGAACTAAATTGACTGTTGCATTCTCTTCGCGACGGTTGAGTAACAAACTTAATGGACGACCAACTGTTAATCCGCGCCCTACAATCGTGACTTCGGCACCTTTAACTGGAATTTTATAGTGATGAAGCAATTCAACAATTCCGCGCGGAGTGCATGGCAGCGTTCCATCAAATCCTGCAGTTAAGCGACCTAAGTTCATAGGGTGCAAACCATCAGCATCTTTCTCTGGATCGATTGCTTCAAGTATTGCTTGAGTATTTACATCTTTAGGTAATGGCAATTGAACAATATAGCCGGTGCAATCAGGATTATTGTTCATATCTTTTACCGCAGCCAAGACATCTGCTTGTGTTGCAGTGCCTGGTAAATCAATGCGAATTGAATTGACTCCTACTTCGGAGCAATCCTTATGTTTACCGCCAACATATTGACGTGAGCCTGGATCATCCCCAACCAAAATTGTTCCGAGTCCAGGAGTAATTCCGCGCACTTTAAGGGCGGATACTTCGACTGCTAAATCTTCTTTGATTTTTTTCGCGAAGGCTTTGCCATCAAGAATTTGTGCTGTCATATGCGCGATCTTAATTACGAGTGCGAGAAATGGCGAGTTCCGGTGAAAAATAAGGCGATATTCGCAGCTTTTGCTGCAGCAATAACCTCTTCATCGCGCATTGATCCACCAGGTGAAACAACTGCAGTGATACCACTATTAATTAAAATCTCAAGGCCATCAGCAAATGGGAAGAATGCATCACTTGCAGCTACCGAACCTTTAGCTCTATCTCCTGCTCGCGCTACAGAGAGTTTGGCTGAATCGACTCTATTCACCTGTCCCATTCCAACACCAACCGCTGCACCATTTTTTGCAAGCAGAATGGCGTTGCTCTTAACTGCACGAACTGCGCGCCAAGCAAATTCCAAATCAGCAAGAATTTCGGGCGATACCGATTCTCCTGAAACTTGTCTCCAATTCTTAGGATTATCACCTTCGGCATCAATCAAATCTGCACTTTGCACAAGTAAACCACCGGAAACTGAACGTGGTTCCAGCGGCCCATAGCTCTTAAGTTCGGTTGTCAGAATTCTGATATTTGCTTTCTGCTTAAGAATTTCTAAAGCATCAGCATCATAATCTGGCGCCACAATGACTTCCGTAAATATCTCCGCTAAAGGTAGCGCCATCTCTTTGGTCACAGTGCGATTTGCTGCAACTACACCACCAAATGCAGAAACTGGATCACAAAGATGTGCGGCAAGATAGGCGCTAGCAATATCTTTGCCAATCGCAATTCCACATGGATTGGCATGTTTGATAATGGCAACTGCAGGCTCTTTGTGATCAAAAGCTGCTCGTAGCGCCGCATCAGCATCAGTGTAATTATTAAAACTCATCTCTTTACCATGTAATTGCTTTGCACTTACGATGCCTGGAAAGTTACTTGCATAGACAACACCTTGTTGATGTGGATTTTCGCCATAGCGCAAAGTGGCGCGCTTTCGCCAAACTCCAGCAATCCATTCGGGGAAATATCCCTCTTCTTGATTTAGCCACATCGCAATAGTTGCGTCATATTCAGCAGTTGTGCGGAAAACTTCAATAGCTAGCTTCTTGCGTTCCGCCAAGGTAAAACCACCATTTTTTAGCGCTAACAAGAGCTGGTCATATTGGTTTGGCGAAGAGAGAACAGCGACAGAACCATGATTCTTTGCTGCCCCACGAAGCATTGAGGGTCCACCTATATCAATCTGCTCGATGCACTCTGCGTAATCAGCACCTGATGCAATTGTTGCCGCAAATGGATAGAGATTAATAATTACCAAATCAAATGGGGCTATATCAAGTTCGGCAATCTTGGCAAGATGTTCCGGATTATTTTGATCAGCCAAAATTCCAGAGTGAATTCGTGGATGCAATGTTTTTACGCGACCACCCATGATTTCAGGAAACCCGGTGTATTCCGAAACTTCAGTAACTTTGATGCCATTTTCTTGAAGCGTTTTGCAGGTAGAGCCAGTGGAAAGTATCTCCACACCAGCTGCTTGAAGTGCACTACCAATCTCTACTAATCGGTTCTTATCGTAAACACTTAAGAGGGCTCTACGGATAGCTTTACGTTCGTTCATAATCTATCGCCCAACTCTCTTAAGGTTTCAACAATCAATTTGCGCTCCACAATCTTAATGCGTTCATGGAGAGTTGCTTCATTGTCACCAGCTTCAATTTCTACCTTTGCTTGCGCGATTATCTCTCCGGTATCGACTCCCTCATCGACCCAATGCACTGTGCAACCTGTCTCTGATACCCCTGCAAGAAGAGCATCATGAACCGCGTGCGCACCAGGAAAATTTGGTAATAGCGCTGGATGAGAATTAATTACTTTAAATTTATCAAGAAAATCAGCGCTTAAAATTCTCATAAACCCAACGCTTACTACTAGATCGGGATCTTTAGAAGCTACATAATCGATTAAAACTTCGTTCCAAGTCTGGCGAGGAGTTCTATATTCAATGACTTTATTTTCGATGCCCGCATCGGCAGCTCGACTTAGTACACCCGCATTTGGGTTATCACTAACAACGGCTGAAATTTCAAAGCCTGCATTGATTATCGCTTGGGCAAGAGATCCATTCCCGGATGCAAGCAGCAATAACTTCATTTTCTACCTATTAAAGGTAGTAATCGAACCAAACCAATTCCAAGTAAAAATTCTGCTGATATCACTAATGGAAATTTCCAAAGTGATGGGCCAACAGTGCCTAGTTCGTACGTTATTAATGAACCGGAACCTAAGTAAGCAACCACAAAAGTACTTAGAATAAAGAGTGCGATTGTTTGTCGCAGTACCAGATGACCCTTATCTATCGTCCAAATTGCTAATAGCGCGCCGAGTGCCACGACCAATAAAGCAGCTACTAAATAGAGTGGGTGGCGTCCGGTTGGAAGTGCCCCAAGAATTGGCAATGCTGGGATCTTTCCTAATTCAAATGTTAGTGGTGAAATTAAAGTGTCTCTCCCAATTGCAAAACCCGCTCCAGTTAAATAAGCAACTGTGGAGATTAGAAAATTTGGAATATAAAGAATTGTTAGTAGAAGCAAGAGTATTCCACCAATAAAACCTGGCTGTAGAACAGTTGTTAATTGATGCACTGTTCTCAAATTAATCAGCAGAGAGATTCCCATCGCAATTGCAGCAAATCCTAGAAGTACCGACCAAATTTTCACTAAGTAAACAATCGAGTGAGTAAACCTAAATTGATTGATGCTAAAGAATGAAACTGCAAAGACAAATGGCGTTGAGAAAAGTAGAGCCCAGTACCAAGAAATATAAATATCATAATTAGATGAAAGAAATGAAAGTAAAGTAATTAGAGCAACGTAGCAAGCAGAAAATAACCAAACTGCTACATCGCTATTGGTTCTATCAAGTGTTTTACGTGCACCATTTGCAATACCGATTGCAGGTAGCAACATCGCACCTAAAGGCAGATAGGTAAACCAACCTTCAACGCCACTAGGTGGAATGTGTAAATGAAACGGCACCGCATGTGCGCCAAGAAAAATCCAAGTTGCACCTCTAAATGGATCGGTAGTACTTGCATACGCACTACCAGCAATGGCCCAAGCTAAGAATGTAATGATTCCAGCGGGAATTAAGGTAAATAGAACGCTGCGGATGCTTTGCGTGAGCGCAATTACGAACACGCAACCAACCTTAGCGACCCATTACTTGGCGCAGAAGATTTGCTGTTTCTGACGGCGTTTTGCCGACCTTTACTCCAGCTGCTTCTAAGGCATCTTTCTTCGCCTGCGCTGTGCCAGAACTTCCAGAAACAATCGCACCAGCATGACCCATGGTCTTACCTTCTGGTGCAGTAAATCCTGCAACATAACCGACTACTGGTTTTGTTACATATTCTTTTATGAAAGCTGCAGCACGTTCTTCGGCGTCACCACCGATTTCACCAATCATTACAATTGCTTTGGTTTCTGGATCATCTTGGAATGCTTTTAGGCAATCAATATGAGTTGTGCCAATTACTGGATCTCCACCAATACCAACTGCAGTTGTAAATCCAATATCGCGAAGTTCGTACATCAATTGATAAGTCAATGTTCCGGATTTTGACACAAGGCCAATTGGGCCACTGCCAGTAATATCTGCAGGAATAATTCCAACATTTGAATGACCTGGACTTATAACTCCTGGACAATTTGGTCCAACAAGTCTGGTGCTTCCCTTTTCTGCTGCATACGTATAGAAATATGCAGAATCATGAACCGGAATGCCTTCTGTAATTACAACAACTAACGGCATCTTGGCATCAATAGCATCAATTACTGCAGCCTTCGCAAATTTAGGTGGCACGAATACCACTGAAACATTTGCACCTGTTGCTGACATTGCTTCTGCAACAGTGTTGAAAACTGGCAGCAATTTGCCATCCATGTCAACGCTTTGGCCACCTTTGCCTGGAGTCACTCCACCAACGATATTGGTGCCAGCTTTTAACATTCGTTTGGTGTGCTTGGTTCCTTCAGAACCGGTCATGCCTTGAACAATTACTTTGCTATCCGAATTAATAAAAATCGCCATTTACTTTGCCGCCAATTCTGCTGCGCGTGCAGCTGCACCATCCATAGTGTCTAATTGCTGCACCAATGGATGCGCTGCTTCATTAAGAATTCGACGTCCTTCTGCCACATTGTTTCCATCTAAACGGACCACAATTGGTTTAGTTGCCGCAGATCCTAAAATTTCTAAAGCCTTTACGATTCCGTTTGCCACTGCATCACATGCAGTAATTCCACCAAAAACATTTACGAAAACGCTCTTCACATCTTTATCACCGAGGATGATTGATAAACCATCAGCCATCACTTCTGCAGAGGCTCCGCCTCCGATATCTAAGAAGTTAGCTGGGCGGACATTTCCAAATTTTTCACCGGCGTATGCGACGACATCTAATGTAGACATCACTAGGCCAGCACCATTTCCGATAATTCCAACTTCGCCATCTAACTTGACGTAATTAAGCCCTTTAGCTTTTGCAGCTTCTTCTAAAGCATTCGCAGCTGATTTATCAATCAAAGCTTCATGATCTGGTTGACGAAATTCTGCATTGTCATCCAGGGTAACTTTTCCATCTAACGCGATGATTTTTCCATCTGCGGTTTTAACCAAAGGATTTACTTCAACCAAAGTGGCATCTTCTTTGGTAAATACTCCCCATAGAAGTTCGATTACCTTGGCAACATCTGCTGCAATTTCAATTGGGAATTTTGCTTGCGCGACAATTGCGGCAGCTTTAGCGCTATCAATACCTGCAACTGCTGATACAGGCACCTTTGCTAATTTCTCTGGCGCGGTACGAGCAACTTCTTCAATGTCCATACCACCTGCAACAGATGCCATGCAGAGATATTGACGATTTGAACGATCTAATAAAATTGAAACGTAATACTCTTCAGCAATAGGTGCAGCTTGCGCAATCATCACTCTATGAACAATGTGGCCTTTGATGTCCATGCCCAGAATTGCTGAAGCTTTCACTTTGGCATCATCAGCATTATCTGCAACTTTAACGCCGCCAGCTTTTCCGCGACCACCAACTTTTACTTGAGCTTTGACGACTACTTTGCCGCCAATTTTCGCAGCTGCTGCGTGTGCTTCTTCGGGGGTTGTAGCGACAGCGCCTGCTAAAACCGGAACGCCATGCTTTTCAAATAAATCTCTAGCTTGATATTCAAATAAATCCACGAACGAATATTAGTCGTGAAATTAGAGCTTCTCGACCGGCGCATAGCGCAGCAGTAAGCGCTTCTCTCCTAATTGTCCGAAATTAATGGTTGCTTCTGTTCGATCACCTTCACCAGAAATCTTCACAACCGTGCCTAATCCAAATGTGTCATGAGCCACACGATCACCAACATTTAACGAAATCGTGATTGAAGATTTCTTACCAGTAGCTCTTGGTGGTGGCGCAGATTGAACAAATTTTGGTTTTGGAGCAAAAGTTCTTTGGCGCCATTCAATTAAATTATCCGGAATCTCATCTAAGAATCTTGATGCAGGGTTGTAATTGGGCGCTCCCCAAGCGCTTCGATATTCGGCGCGAGTTAAATATAAACGTTCTTGCGCTCTGGTTAATCCAACATATGCAAGACGTCTCTCTTCTTCTAATTCATCACGTTCGCCCAAAGTTCGGTTGTGAGGGAAGATTCCATCTTCCAAGCCGGTTAAAAAGACTGTTGGAAATTCCAATCCTTTAGCGGTATGCAAAGTCATTAAAGTAATTACACCACCATGATCTGCACCTTCAGGAATTTCATCGGAATCTGCAACTAAGGCGACCTGCTCTAAAAAGCCGGCTAATGAAATTTTTGATTCATCCGGCAATTCCTCAATTGGGGTCTCTTCATATTCAATTGATACCGCGACTAATTCTTGTAAATTCTCAACTCGGGATTCATCTTGTGGGTCATTGCTGTTCTGTAGTTCAGCTAATAGACCGGATTGTTCCAATGTCGCTTCAAGAATTGTTGAAGGCTTTGTGCCTGCCTCTACTAGAACATTTAGAGTAAGAATCAAAGAGACAAAACTAGATAGCGACGCTGTTGCCCGACCACCCAGATCAGAGCTATTTGCAACTGTATTAAGTGCCTGCCAGAAAGTGATGCCACGGGAATTTGCAATACTTTCAATTGTTTCAATTGCACGATCACCTATGCCTCTTTTAGGAACATTTATAATTCGACGAAGCGATACTTCATCTTCTAAATTCACTAGGATTTTGAGATAAGCAAGGAAATCTTTTATCTCTCTACGTTCATAAAATCGAACTCCGCCAACTACTTTATATGGCAGACCAGAGCGCATAAAAACTTCTTCAAAAACACGAGATTGCGCATTGGTGCGATAGAAAATAGCGGTATCTCCATATTTAGAGGTGCCATCTTGAGATAACTTCTTTATCTCACCTGAGATAAATTCAGCCTCATCATGTTCGCTTTCGGCAACATATCCGATTAGCGCAGATCCAGCGCCAGCTTCAGACCATAAGTTCTTAGCTTTTCGGCCCTGATTCTGTTCGATAACTGCATTAGCGGCGCTAAGAATGTTCTGAGTTGAGCGGTAATTCTGTTCGAGTAAAATTGTTTCCGCATCTAAATAATCTAATTCGAATTGCAAGATATTACGAATTGTTGCGCCACGAAATCCATAAATTGATTGATCAGCATCTCCTACAACGCAAAGTTCTGCAGCTGGAATTCCTTCTTCGTCTTTTCCAACTAATTCTTTGACTAACATATATTGCGCATGATTGGTATCTTGATATTCGTCAACCAAAATATGTCTAAATCTAGAGCGCAGTCTGGCTTTGACCTCTGGAAAACGTTGAATAACCTCAACAGTCTTCATTATTAAATCATCAAAATCCATTGCGTTGGCTTGGCCCAAACGTTTCTGGTAGAGCGAATAGACATCTGCACATATCTGTTCGTATTGATTACTGGTTGAATTCAGGTAATCCGCAGGTCCAAGCAATTCGTTCTTTGCATTTGAAATTGTCGAAGCAAATTGGCGAGGCGGATATCTCTTTGGATCAAGATTTAAATCTTTGCAAACTAAGGCAATTAGTTTTTGAGAGTCTGCGCTATCGTAAATAGTGAAATTATTTGAGTACCCCAAACGATGCGCTTCAATTCTAAGAATTCGAACACACGCGGAGTGGAATGTTGAGACCCACATTGACTTTGCAATTGGTCCGACAAGTTCGGAAACGCGCTCTTTCATCTCTCCGGCTGCTTTGTTGGTGAAAGTTATTGCTAAAATTTCAAAAGGTCGAATATTTCTACGCGCCATTAAATAAGCGATTCGACGAGTTAAAACTCGAGTTTTTCCAGAACCAGCTCCAGCGACAACTAATAATGGCGTTCCACTATGAATAACCGCAGCTGCTTGCTGCGGATTTAAGCCACTTAATAACGGATCTGATTGATCGCTGGACATGAGGCAAGAGTCTATTGGTCGTGGGAGACTATGCCCGTGGAACCACGTGACGATAAAGAGATTTCGCGCATACTCGTAGTTAATGCGCACCCAGATGATGCCGATTTTGGCGTAGGCGGAACTGTCGCAAAACTTGCTGCGAAAGGTATTGAGATTACCTATGTTTGCTGCACTAATGGTGATCAAGGCGGAGAAGAATCTGGTGTCCCGCAGGAAGAGATGGCTGCAACTCGTCAACGCGAACAACGCGATGCTGCACGAGTTCTGGGTGTTAAAGATGTAATTTATTTAAATTACCGCGATGGTCATCTCGAACCAACTCTTGGACTTCGAAAAGATATTGTTCGTCAAATTAGAATTCATAAACCCGATCGCATGTTAATTCAAAGTCCAGAACGAAATTGGGATCGAATTGGTGCCAGCCACCCTGATCATTTAGCAGCAGGCGAAGCGGCAATTCAAGCAGTTTATCCAGATGCCAGAAATCCATTTGCATTTATGGATTTAAAAAATGAAGAAGGTCTCGAACCGTGGCGCGTGAAAGAGGTTTGGGTTTATGCGCACCACTCACCTGATTATTGGGTGGATATCACTGAAACTTTTCCAAAGAAGATGGCAGCCTTAAATGCGCATGTTTCTCAAACGGCACATAACAAAGAGCTCGAACGTATGGTCCGCGAATGGGCGGAACGAAATGCCGGCGTTGGTGGCTTACCAGTTGGTCACTTAGCTGAAGCTTTTAAGATTGTAAATACTGATTAATAAAATGAAACGCGATTGGTATGGCGAATTAATCAATGCGATTAGATTGCGTAGATATTGGATTCGCCAAGTATTAATCGCAGGTATTGCCTCAGCTGTTGCTTGGCAGGTGGGAAATTTAGTAATTGAAAACGGCGGGCTAATTGCGGCCATCGCATGCGCACTCAGCATTCGTATTTCGACCTATAAATCTTTTCGAGAAGGCTTTGGTCAAATAGTCGGAACAGCTATTGGCGCCTCCGTTGCGCTTCTTGCCGTAGGAATTTTTGATTTTGGAAATATCGCAATTTTCACCACAGTAGTACTTGGTGCTTTTGCAGCACGTGCTCTGCATCTTGGTGAAGTGGCATCTGTAAATGTGCCGGTTACTGCATTAATTGTTATTGGCCCGGGGATTAGTGAAAATAAAGCTTTCACTCGACTTGGAGAGACTTTTATTGGTGCAATCATTGCAGTGATCTTCTCTTTTTATGCTCACCCTAAAACACCAACTGGTCGTACCTTGGAATTAATTGGAAGTTACACCAAACGCGCTGCCACATTACTTTCAGATATGGCTGAAGGTGTTGCTTCAACTTTTGATACTGCATCTGCTGGTAGGTGGTTGGCTAGGGGTAGAAATTTAGTTGAGACTATTCCAAATCTACGTGGCCAAGCTTTAGAAGCTAAGCGCTCTTCTAGGTGGTTACCAAACGATAATTTAGCGGTGGCCGAAGTCTTATATTTAAGAGCGGTATCTACCGAACATATTATTGTTCAAGTTCGCTCAATATCTCGCACTTTATTCGATCTATCGATTGATGGTGGTGTTCCCGAAAGAATTCGTAGAGAAGTTGCTTTGGCGCTCTCATCAGCAAGTTATGCAGTTGCAGATAAAGCTGAAAGTGAAGACCTAGAAGCAACTGCAAATGATTTACGCGCATCGGCATCGATTCTTCGAGAATCACTTATGAAGCAAACTAATGTAATCAACAGCGAAGTCGTCGTTAAATTAGCTTCAATTATCTCTAACTTAGATGTAATTGCCGATTCATTGGACGAATCTTCACCAGCTATTACTGATGTTTTAACGCCAGATGAGCCAGCTGACCAGAAAATTATTAAGAAGAACTGGTTTAGGAAACTTTGGCGCTCTTGATTTGTACAGGCTGAGCTGTAAAACCATCACCGGTATAAACAATTTTTCCAGTTGCATCTTGAGTTATCGCACCTTGCTTAGCAATATATCTAACGATATCTAGGCCTTTGGTGATCTTTCCCCAGATTGTGTAATTAGGTCCAAGGGTGGTGTTTTCATAAACAAAGAAAACTTGCGAACCATTTGTTCCTGGACCTGAATTTGCCATAGCTACAGTGCCGGCTGGATAGTTGTTGTTGGCGTTCTTAGGCAAGTTTTCATCTTTATAGCCCTTCCAGCCAGTTGGATTTCCTGCTCCAGTCAAAGTTGGATCGCCACATTGCAGTACATACAAACCTTGTGTAGTTAAGCGATGACAGAGTGAATTGTCGTAATACTTACCTTTAATAAGGGCCGCTAAAGAGGTAATCGTGATTGGCGCCTTTTGATTTAAAGAAACTTCAATCACGCCACAATTGGTATCGAAAGTAAATTTCTTTGGGAGAGGTTTGGCAGCCTTAGTTGGTTGTGCAACTTTGCCTGGTGTGTGCGCTTTAGCAGTTGCTTGAGCGCACTTGATTGCAGCTTCTGCCGTTGGAGCTGAAACTGCCACTAAGGCAGAGCTAACTAATAGCGCTGAAAGGACTGCAGCTAACTTCTTCTTCATTTCTTTACTCCCACTCAATTGTTCCAGGTGGCTTACTAGTGATGTCTAAAACTACACGATTTACTTCCCGAACTTCGTTGGTAATTCGAGTAGAAATTTTCTCAAGTAATTCATATGGCAATCTCGACCAATCTGCAGTCATTGCATCTTCACTTGATACCGGCCTTAACACAATTGGGTGTCCGTATGTTCTGCCATCACCTTGAACGCCAACGCTTCTAACATCTGCAAGAAGCACCACGGGACATTGCCAAATTGAACGATCTTGACCGGCCGCCTTTAACTCTTCGCGGACAATTAAATCGGCTTGGCGCAATACTTCTAATCGATCTGAAGTTACCTCTCCGATTATTCGCACTGCTAGCCCCGGGCCAGGAAATGGCTGTCGCCAGATGATCTCTTCTGGAAGTCCTAGCTGCAAACCTACTTGTCTTACTTCATCTTTAAATAACGTACGCAAAGGTTCTACTAATTTAAACCTTAAATCGTCTGGTAATCCACCAACATTGTGATGTGATTTGATATTTGCTGTTCCGGTACCGCCACCTGATTCGACTACATCTGGATAGAGCGTACCTTGGACTAGAAATTCGACTTCGCCGCCAGTTGCAATATCACGCGCAGCTTTCTCAAATGATCTAATAAATTCACGGCCAATAATTTTGCGCTTCTCTTCTGGATCTTCGACACCAGAAAGCGCATCAAGGAATTGTTTCTTGGCATCAACAACAACTAAATCAACGCCGGTCGCAGCAACAAATTCGCGCTCTACTTGCTCTGCTTCGCCACTTCGTAGAAGGCCGTGATCTACAAATACACAGGTAAGTTGATTTCCAACTGCACGCTGAATAATCGCAGCTGCTACTGCCGAATCAACTCCACCTGAAAGCCCACAAATTACTCGCTTCTGACCAATAACTTCTTTAGCTTTTGCAATTTCAGCTTCAGCAATATTTTGAGTAGTCCAAGTTGGATTGCATTTAGCGATATTAATTAGCCAGTTATGCAGAATTGTTTGACCATATTCGGAATGTAAAACTTCTGGGTGAAACTGCACGCCAGCTAATTGTGCGCTCTCATTCTCAAATGCAGCTACCGGCGTATCAGAAGTATTTGCGCAGATAGTAAATCCAGCTGGCGCTTGGGTCACTGCATCGCCATGAGACATCCATACCAATTGTTGCAATGGAATATCTTTGAATATCTTTGATTCCTTCGCAGTTAGTTGAGTGCGACCAAACTCTGATTTTCCAGTTTTTGTAACCACTCCTCCGAGCGCTGCTGCCATGGCTTGAAATCCATAACAAATTCCAAAGACCGGAATTCCAAGTTTTAGAATCTCATTATCAAAGGTAGGCGCATGCTCTTCATATACAGAAGAAGGGCCACCAGACAAAATAATTGCTTGTGGGTTTTTCGCCTTAACCTCAGCTGCAGAGATATGTGATGGCACAATCTCAGAGAAAACATTTGCTTCTCGAACTCGGCGCGCAATTAGTTGCGCATATTGGGCACCAAAATCAACAACTAGTACGCCCGAGTTTGAATTAGCCACGAGTTATAAGAACCTCAACGCGTTGGAATTCCTTCAATGTTGAATATCCGCAAGTTGCCATCGCGCGGCGCAGTGCACCAAACATATTCATTGATCCATCGGATGAATGTGATGGGCCAACCAAAATTTCTTCAAGAGTTCCTACGGTTCCGACTGAAACTCTTTCGCCTCTTGGAAGTTCTTGGTGATGCGCTTCAGAACCCCAGTGCCAACCAAGCCCCGGCGCCTGAGTTGCTTTAGCAAGTGGAGAGCCCATCATCACTGCATCGGCGCCACATGCAATTGCTTTTGCAATATCGCCAGATCGACCAACTGAACCATCCGCAATAACATGAACATAACGTCCACCAGATTCATCTAAATATTCACGACGTGCAGCAGCAACTTCGGAAACTGCCGATGCCATCGGTACTTCAACACCTAAGACTTTTCGAGTGGTGTGCGCTGCGCCGCCGCCAAAACCAACTAATACGCCTGCAGCACCCGCACGCATTAAGTGAAGTGCTGCTGTTCCATTTGCTACACCGCCAACAATTACTGGCACATCTAGCTCATATATAAACTTCTTTAAGTTAAGTGCTTCTCCAGAACCAACATGTTCTGCTGAAACTGTGGTACCGCGAATTACGAAAATATCCACACCTGCATCGATAACTGTTTTATGAAGTTCAGCAGTGCGTTGCGGGGATAAAGATGCGGCAACTGTGATACCAGCGTCGCGAATCTGTTTAATTCGTTCTTTAATCAGCTCTGGACGAATTGGCGCCGAATAAATCTCTTGCATGCGAAGAGTTGCATGTTTTTCTGGCATGGATGCAATTTCTCCAAGTGGAATTCGTGGATCGTCATAGCGCGTCCACAAACCTTCAAGATTGAGAACTCCCAACCCGCCTAATCGACCAATTTCAATCGCGGTCTCTGGAGACATAACCGAATCCATTGGTGCCGCCATCATTGGAATTTCAAATTTATATGCGTCAATCTGCCATTCAGTAGAGACATCTTTTGGATCGCGAGTGCGTCGACTTGGCACTACTGCGATGTCGTCGAATGAATAAGCAACTCGCGCACGTTTGCCAGGTGCAATTTCAATACTATTTTGCATAATTAGGAGCGTCCTTTATCTCTGCCACATCATGTGGATGGCTCTCTTTTAGACCTGCAGAGGTAATGCGAATTAATTGTCCTTCTTTACGTAATGCTTCAATGTCTGGTGCACCTGCATAACCCATGCCACTTCGTAGCCCTCCAACTAATTGATGAATTACTGAAGTAACGGGTCCACGATAACGAATTTTTCCTTCAATACCTTCTGGTACTAATTTATCTTCAGAAAGGACATCGTCTTGCATGTAACGATCCTTTGAATATGACTTCTGCTCACCACGAGATTGCATAGCACCTAGAGAACCCATACCTCGATAAACTTTAAATTTAACACCATCAATTTCAACTAATTCTGATGGAGATTCATCGCATCCGGCAAAGAGCGACCCAAGCATTACAGAATTTGCACCAGCAACAATCGCTTTTACGATGTCTCCTGAATATTGCAATCCACCATCTGCAATTAAAGGCACTCCTGCTTTGCTACAAGCTTTATTAGCTTCCATGATGGCGGTAATTTGTGGAACACCAACGCCAGCAACTACACGAGTTGTACAAATCGATCCAGGTCCAACGCCAACTTTAACTCCATCTGCACCAGCATTAATTAATGCCTGCGCACCGGAACGAGTTGCGATATTTCCACCAATTACTTGAGTATCAGATGAAAATTTCTTTACTCTTTCAATGGAATCTAAAACTGCACGATGATGGCCATGAGCGGTATCAACAACAACTACATCCGCACCAGCTTCAATAACAGCTTGGGCTCTTTTGAATCCATCTTCACCGACGCCAACTGCAGCGCCAACTAAACCAACATTCTTTGCGAGTTTTACATGCGTAACTTGCTCTTCAATTGAAAGATTTCGGTGAATAATTCCAATACCACCAGCTTTTGCTAGAGCTATCGCCATCTGAGATTCAGTAACGGTATCCATCGCTGATGAAACCAATGGGATATCCAATTTAATCTTTCGAGTAAGCCAAGTGCCGGTTTCGACCTCAGAGGGCACAACATCTGAAGGGCCAGGCAATAAGAGGACATCGTCATAGGTCAGTCCGAGCATCGCTACTTTTTCAAACTCGCTCAAAACCGCCCCCTCTCAATAAGGGTGAATCTTATATTTAGATGAATAATGCGAGAAATCCCCGGTGATGTGAGCGTAGAAAATGTGTAGTTGCTTTTCATTTTCGAAGCTCAGCATTGCCGAGGATTTCTCGAGAGAATTTAATGCTTAGTGAGTGTGACCTCCAGGGCCATGCTTATGTCCATGTCCAGCATCTGCCTCTTCATCATCTTTCTTTTCGAAGACGAGCGCTTCTGTTGTAATGAACATTGCTGCAATTGATGCTGCATTAGCAAGAGCTGAGCGAGTTACCTTTACCGGGTCAATCACGCCATCTTTTGCAAGATCACCGTAAGTATCGGTTGCTGCGTTGTAACCTTCATTTGGCTTCAATGCACGAACCTTTGATACAACGACATATCCTTCAAGTCCAGCGTTCTCAGCAATCCAACGAAGTGGTTCGTCAGCAGCTTTACGAACTAGTCGAACACCAACTGCCTTATCGCCAGTAAAGCCAAGGTCGCCTTCAAGTGAATCAGCTGCATGCACAAGTGCCGCACCGCCACCGATAACGATTCCCTCTTCAACAGCTGCACGTGTTGCAGAGATTGCATCTTCTAAACGATGTTTCTTCTCTTTGAGCTCTACTTCAGTGTGTGCGCCAACTTTAATGACAGAAACACCACCTGCAAGTTTTGCAAGACGCTCCTGCAACTTAGTGCGATCCCAATCTGAATCTGTAATTTCAATTTCCTTACGGAGTTCTGAAATACGATCCTGAACGCGTTTCTTATCGCCAGCGCCATCAACAATTGTGGTGTTCTCTTTATCAAGAACTACGCGACGAGCACGGCCAAGAACTTCTAGACCAACTTGATCCAACTTCATACCAATATCAGTTGTAACTACAGTCGCTCCGGTCAGAATAGCCATATCTTCAAGCATCGCCTTACGACGATCGCCAAAGCCTGGCGCCTTAACCGCAGCTGAAGTAAATACGCCACGCATCTTATTTACGACTAGAGTTGAAAGCGCTTCGCCTTCTACATCTTCAGCAATAATTAATAGTGGCTTTGAAGCTTGAGCTACCTTTTCAAGGATTGGTAGCAACTCTGAAAGCGCTGAAACCTTGCCTGCAGTAATCAAGATATATGGATCATCTAGAACAGCTTCCATGCGATCGGTATCAGTTACGAAGTATGGCGAGATATAGCCTTTATCGAACTGCATACCTTCTGTGAAATCTAGCTCTAGCGCAGTTGTTGAAGATTCCTCAACTGTAATTACGCCATCTTTTCCAACTTTTTCCATCGCTTCAGCGATTAGTTCGCCGATTGCGCGATCTTGAGCAGAGATAGTTGCAACGTTTGCAATCTGCTCTTTTCCGCTAATTGGAGTTGCATGAGAACGAAGAGTTTCAGAAACTTTAGCAACAGCTGCTTCGATGCCAAGCTTTAAATCCATTGGCTGTGCGCCCGCTGCAAGATTACGAAGACCCTCTTTTACCATTGCTTGTGCAAGTACGGTTGCAGTGGTGGTGCCATCGCCTGCTACATCGTTGGTCTTTGTGGCAACTTCCTTAACTAACTGCGCGCCCATGTTTTCGGCTGGATCTGAAAGTTCGATCTCTTTTGCAATAGTAACACCATCGTTTGTAATAAGTGGTGCGCCAAATGATTTTGCAATAACTACGTTTCGGCCCTTAGGTCCTAAAGTTTCCTTTACGGTGTCAGCAAGTATATTGACACAGCGTTTCATTGAACGAAAAGCAGTCTCGTCGAACTGTATTTGTTTACCAGCTATGTCAAG
>JACCDO010079437.1_pt1 | contig 18999 bp, 8 predicted proteins | sample 7446101 | NCBI WGS metagenome assembly JACCDO01 (sample SAMN15323440, study PRJNA562643) | freshwater metagenome | isolation source: river surface water | place: USA:Blue River Watershed | collected 2017-08-16 | reverse complement strand
TTTCCAAGTTTGATTCGCTAGGACCGGGCCCGTTACCGACCGCATGCCTCTAAGGTTCAAACAAACACCTATTATAAAAGAATATGAGTGATTTTATGATCTCTTCTTGCAACTTTATCCGTCGCAAAGCCATAACAAACGCGGAAGCAAATGACCTGCACCGGCCGTGCTCGGGTTAAAAGAACTTTTGAAAAGTGTAACTTGAAAAAGAGAAATTGAATAATAATAAGTAGAGCATATTATGGAGTCAAACATCAGCACACCCAATGCTCTAGGTGCTCAACTCTCAACAGTTATCATCGACTTAACACATGACTTCATTGATGGTAAATTAGGTAATTTCGGTGATGACGAAGTACAAGAGATTTGGCTCGAGATATTTTACTTACTTGATGACTTGGCGGCGTGTGAGAACGCTCAGTTCTACGACCTGCGATCAAAGCTGTTGATCAGTTTAGTGCTAATCCAGTTACAAGAGTTCAACATGTATATAGTAGTATTTGGTATTCTATCCGACCCAGAGATAGGAATATCCGGAGGTCCATGGTACTATTTTGTCATCGAGATAGCACGATATTATCTTATCTATGTAGTAGAACAATGCCAAGAACTAAAAGTTGAAGAAAAACGAAGACATCTACGAGCTAAAATAAAGGAAGTTGAGGAAAAATTAAACACTATTTTTGTAAGACACAGTTTCTTGCGGACAAAATTGACCCCTATTTTCAACGATATAAACAATCTTCTAGACACAATTATTCTAGATCCTGTCAACAGTAATGATGATGAGAGTTTCGAAGAGGATGAGAGCTGTTCCGATAAAGAATACTATTATATTTATGCCTATAAAAGGCAATATCCATTTGAAACGTTTGTTCCCAAAATTCTCAATTGGATTTTACATTTACTCGAGGACATTGATCTCAACATGCAAAGACAGCTGTCCCCCGTTCAATCTTCAAGCTTTAGTAGTAACAACAGGGCAAAAGCTGGCGGTGCCTACAATGTACCCTATATAGCGCAGGAAGATTTTGACGACCGCCGGGAAATTCCAGTAACGCAGACATTCGTTATCAGCAAGCGCCTGTCAGAAGCATCCAGTAACAGACGCCAGTCAGAAGCATCCAGTAGCAAGCGCCAGTCAGAAGCAACCAGTAGCAGACGCCAGTCAGAAGCATCCAGTAGCAAGCGCCAGTCAGAAGCAACCAGTAGCAGCCACGAGTCCAGCACTCGGAAACATCGGAAGAGAATCGAGGTACCTGAAGTGCAAGAAGCAGACGAATATTATTATGATATGGGTGAAACGTATGATTACAACGCCACGTCATCGTGGGCATCGCCCGAGTATCACTCTGTCACTGATGTTCACGAAGTGCAGAATACGGCGTCAACTAACAAACCTCACCTGAAAGATACAAGTAATATTGCAAACTATTTACTGGATACAATTTACAACTTCTACTTCGAAAATGACGATGTAATTTAGTAACTGCACAAAAGACTATGTAATTAATGATCAATTGGATCGATAATATCCTCCATCTTCTCGACGAATCGGTCACGATACGCAATTGGCTCGATTGCCGAGACGCCTTGCAAATCCTCTCGGAATATGTTAACTTTGATCCACGACTCTGCCTGCTTTTGAAGTGTCCACTCTTGTAGGAAATCTACGACGCCCATGATGTATGCCCTTGGTCCGATCACTTTGGTGACTTCCATCACTGAAGAGAAACCGACATTTTCGTAATGGCTTGTGATATCTTTAGACTTCTCACTAGCATTCGACATGGTAACTTTCCCAATGACACCGACTTGAGTGCTAACGTTGCTGATGCTATCTAGTTCACTGGCGTTATCCTTGGTGGAAGCACTATCATCTTCGTCGTTTTCACTCATTCCATCACTTGCAACGACGGAACTACGTTCAATTTCAGCAAATTTGATGCTTTCGTCGTCTACAAACGCAACTTTATCACCACCTTTACTAGCTGTACCTGTATCAAACTCTGCACGGTTCACACCCACTAACAGTGAGTAGTCCATAATACCGATATCGCGCAAGAAGTCGGCGTCTCTTCTAGATTGCATAATAATATTATTGCCCAGATCCTTTGGAAGCCGTAACTTGAACTTCAAGTCATTGTCTTTCATCGTCACTTTAGGCTCATGATGACCGCCGACGACATAAGGACATTTATTCAAGTTTCTGTTTCGTCGCGCGGATTCACCACTTTCCATGTCGCCATCAAACGTGTCTTCATCGTTGTTACTCATTGAGGTATTGAAACTGACTATTTTTCTCTTCGAAAGATCACTTTCTTCGAGGTTACTAGTTCCAGAAGGCTCGAACATGGAGCTGTTCTTGCTTTCGCCAGACGCCGCAGCTAGTGGAGACAGCGTCGAGTTGCGCTTTTTACTCTTCTGTTCATTATAATTACGACCTTTTCCACGTATAATTTTTTTCTGAAAGACAAACTTTTGATTGCAGTGCTTACACGTTACTACCTCGCCATTGACTGGCAGGGCGGCATTGCGGTTCACCCAACTTCCTTTGATATCATACTTTTCATGCATGGTTAGATTTTCCTTGTTCAAGAAAATGTTACTCATGACAAAGAAGTACAACGAGATGCCGTAGATCTGCAACCGATAAATACCGTATATTTTAGTGATTAAGCTGTCTCTATTGTCGCACATGTACTCCACGTACTTCCTTGCATTACGTCGCAGCACATCAATTTCACTAAGACTACACGATTTTGCCAGAAACTTCTCTCCATCGGAATAAAAGAAGAATGCATTTGATGCGCCTCCTTCGTTCACGCGCTCCTTGATAGTTCTCGTAAATGCGGTGTAGTAAATGCTATCAGTAATACCGTAAGTTGCTCGAATTTTCTTGAAATAGTAACCAGAATACTCAGTAAAGTACACGTTTTCATCCGGTGCACCTAAAAAGCGACTGATAGAAAAGCACAATCTAGAGAGCATGCTCCAATTGGAAATTGCTACACTTTTCTTTCTCTCTTTCTTATCTTCACCCAAACTTGCCTCATCAAGTGATATTCTATGAACATGCAGTTCACTAGCCGTAGACTGAAACGAAATATTCATGGAAGTCTCCGTGTCACAAAAGAAGGAGCCCTTAATGTCACCTTTGGGCTCCATCATGGTGAATCTATCGTATTGATCGTGTTCGTTGTCGTCGCTGTCGATGTCGTTATCCCTTTTACTTCGACCTTGGGCATTTTTCCTTACCTGTGCAATAGCTCGCTCTGAACCAAATAGCAATGATAAGAAGAAAAAAGGAGACAACGTCGTAGCACCACTCTCATCTGGGTCTTTGTGTGATCGAGTGCTATATGGCAGTCTGAACTTCACCGCATCTTCATTTTTCAAGATATCGATGTACACACTTTTGCGAATACCATGAGTAGCAAATAGCAGCACTTCTTGGCGTAATGCCGAATTCAAATCTATCCGTTGACTATCAAACCTGGCATTGATCTCCGCTTTGTTCACCAATAGCCACACAGTAAGAGACGAAAATCCTTTTGATGATATCAAATACATGATCAAACTGAATAAGACATTTGCAGTGCTAGAATCCGAGAAAAATGTTGCCGTGACTAAAGATCCAGCAACGGCCCAGTAACACAAGCAAATTATCACATTAACAGAATTTATTATAAGGATGCGCAATCGATGTATATACGTGTTTGGGATTCCCGTTTTAAGCCTTTGATATGCAAAATAGATGACTGTAAGGCTGTAAACATACACTAAAAGGATAGGGAAATAAAGGAAAACCCAGGGGCGCCATTTAAAGTCGCTGTCTAAATGTGCGTGATTCAACTGACGATGCAAATCAACACCATAAGCCTGTGTCATCTGTGACATTTGACTCAAAGCTGATGTTGTATAGTTAGTCATCGTCACAGATGCATCATTCAACGACGACCTAATCCAACATATGTGATGCTCATTGTTATCACCTATGAACCAAAAGCCATGAATTGAACGGAATAAAACACAACCAGCAAAGATTGAAGCCGCAGACCATGAGAAAAGGTGATAATATTTTTGTCGACTTTGAAATGTTGAAAATGGGTCATTGATTGAATACAACAAGTCAAGGGTTACACATAAGAACCACGCTTCACTTGCAATAAGGAAAAATTCTAGCATAACAGATGAAAACTGACACTTGTTCTGATTACATTGATCATTATCGATGTTATATACGGGATATAGACTGTCCGTATGACATACACTATGAGTAAATACTGGACCCAAAATAAATCTTAAAGCAAGCCCAAGATCACTTACTGATCGCCAAAAGAGCAACGATAAAGGAGGCATACGTAACTCTGGATTCAATATGTATGCAACTATCACAGTCATGGAACCCGACATACCAAGAAATCCACCAACTATCGAATATGTCTCGACTTGTTCAGTGCTTGCATATAGTATGAGGAAGATTAGTACATACATGGAACTCGCCAGCAACAAGTATTGGTTCCATCGGTTCTCCATTCCGAGTGCTTTGAGCACGTAATCTAGGATGCGTGGTTTACACACCATAGTAAATACGTAGTTAACGAAAGAGAAGCTTTATTACTTGATTTGCAAATACTTCAACAAGTCTCTTCGTGTGCGACGAAAGTTTGGTTCCAAACTGTCGACTATTTTGCTCCTAGATCTAGTTGCGAAAATCCCGGATTTTGAGCCAAGCGATGCCTAGCAGGAACCCTACCATGAAGGAGGGGCACGAGGTCCCAATTTTAGTGAAGAGAAGAGAATCACAATAATTAATTAACTAAAATAACTGTCTACTCGTAGTACAGAACGTAAAACATATAATTTTCAAAATTGGGCCGCAGCATAAGCAACTGAGTTTACTTGGTAACACCACTTAAATCAAGGGACATGTTCAAAGTTCCAGTTTTACCGATCTCGTCTGGCCATTTAGGCTCTTGACCACCATTGTTCTTGCGCTTTTCTAAGTAATCAATGTAGCTCAAGTACTCGTGCTTCTTGTTATCAGTTTTCAAGGCGTCAGTAAGACGAGCTAAAGCAACTTTCTCTTCAGCATCCATACGATCCTTCGTCTTCTTTTGAATGGCTTCTTCTGTGGCAAGTTTAACAAGAACGCGGGCATTTTCACGGTGAAATTTTTGTTCCTCCTTATCAATTGCCTTTCTTTCGGCAGCTTCAGCTTCAGCTTCGAGTTTTTTCTTTTCTTCGACAGCTTTCTTCTTTGCTTCTTCCTCCTTCTTAAGTAGCTCTTCTTTCTCTTTTTCTTCTTTTTTCTTAGCATCATCCTTGAGCGCTTTCTCGAATGACTCATAGCATTCGCCAAATTCAACACCAATAACAGATACCATCTTTCTTGCTTGGTTGTAAACATCATCAGCATCTTGGCCTTGTGCGTCAAGTGTCATAGTCAACTTGTTGTTTGAAACACCTCTAAAGTATGTTGTAATTGGCTTGTAAGTAAACTCAAGAACAATATCATCAGTTTCTGTTTTAGTAACGTTCCAAATTGTTGGGGCATCCTTACTCTTGATGCTTTCTTCTTTCTCAGGGACGAAGACGCAACACTTCCAAGAAAAGTCACCGGTATGCTCAAAACAGCATCTAGATTGCCATTGTTCAGTTTCAGTTGGTTTTGATGTTGTTTGAAGCGGAGTTGGGTGAAATGATGTCTCTGACCAATTGTTTGGACCACCAAGAATAAACGAATCAGAAGCATTGAATTCAACAGTCTTCGCATGTGAGTAAGACGCATTATTAGAACCCACTTCCACAGGACAGCAGCAACTTAACTTATTTAAACAACGAGAAGAGCAGCAGTAATAACGTAAACGGATTCTTTCAGCGCAAGCGAACACAGTAAAAGTACCACCACACATACCAGCAACAGAGTTAACAACTGCACTCAAGGCATTGGTCTTGTAACCGTATCCTTTCATGGTTAACTCCTTGTTTGCCTTACGATAAACCAAGACATTTGATAAGAAAGTTGAACTAGTGTCAATAGGAATAAAGCATTCGCCTCCTCTGAAGTTGCTAGTCTGCTTGTATTGCACGTCTAGGGATGATTCAACTGAAGTACCAGCTGTCTCACCTGCAGATGCTGATACTTTTTGTTGAAATTTCTCTTTCGCAGTAAATTTAGCATCAGCTTCAGCATATGAAAAGTGTAAACGTAAACGATTTAACTTGACATTTCGCACCAAAGAGACGACAACAGAACCTTGTTCAAATTTGTCGTGAGCTGGTAAACCAATTATTTTTCGGCATTTAAATGAATGTAATACAATATCATCATCAAGTAAAATTGGTTTGACGTCTAAAATCTTTGGAATATTCACAAGGTCAGGGCCATATGCTTCAGCAAATTTAGCCAATCGGTCTGAGCGTGCCTTGCGATCATCTTTAAGGTCAAGTTTATACAACTCCTTCATGTTTGAATCACGTTCTTGATCAGGATTGTTTCGTTGTAAAGAGACGGACTTGACATCAAAATACTTAGATGGAGCAGTTTGAATATCTTTAAAACCACTTCGATCAACGGTAGTATGGACACCCCAAGAATCTTCAAATGCTGAAATAGATTTGGTTGATTCTACATCATTGTCTTTTTCAGTCACTCTCATGGTAGCTACGGCTACACCACGGGTTCCAGCAGCAATATTAAATTTGCCAGTTAGAGGATCTAAAATCTTGAAGTCAACCTTAGTAGGAATATTCGCACTTGAATCTTTTCTAACTTCATACACATGACCAGGATCAACGGAATTTAATTGACTCAAAACACTTCTATCGGCAGAATTCTTTGGTTCCCTATATAACAATAATTATGAAATAAGCTACATCGAAACTGTACAAGTGGGATAAGATTTTCATGAATGAAACACGTTTATGGTGCTGTTTAATGCAACAAAGCATTAAGATACCATTCTGTATTAAAAGCACAGTAATATAATCATAAATTTCACTTACCAATTTGGATTTTCATCCGCGAATAGTTTCGTAGGTGTTTTGGCACCACCACTGGTTGGCATCTTACTATCAGAGCTCATTTTCACTTGTCTTTAACTTAGCGAAGTTCGTTGCAGAGGAAGATATCTTTTGTCCATGAAGAACCCAGTGAAACCTTTTTTATAACCGGCCATCGGACCCTTTGGAATTCTTAAGGATTGTACATTTTGACGTTGTAGAATGTATTAAAATGGAAGTAGAAGTAATATAAGTTATTGTTAATCTTTAATCCAATCAAGAAGGTATAAACATTTAAAGCTGACTGCAACTGAAGTTCATGCATGTATAAATAGTCATTAATCACAATCTATATATATTTTCAGCAACTGCTTCTTTGACTTCTCGTTAAGAATATTGCCTAAACTTCAAACTTTGAAGTTCAAGGGACTGACTACGCCTTGTCGGACTTTCGGCTGCCTTGCGACTACCGCACCTACTATTACAGGTACGAGTACAAGAAATCTGCGTCTTGTCTACATTGTGCGCAAAGACTTGATGGGTCTGTGTCGCATGTTGAATGCGGACTATACCGCGGGATCACTGCTTATAATAGCGGCATGTTGCTCTTGGACTGGTGCAGGATATGTTACGCAGTATATTTTTTCACATTTTGATTTCTACTCACCATTTGTGTTGACGTATTCATCTTGTTCGTTTTTTTCTATATATCTGAGTGTCTGGATGATTAGAGTGCATCTTATTGGTGATGTTACTAATCCTCCATTTTGGTCCAAGTCAAGCGATGAAGTATTTCTAATTGGCGAAAATCTGCCGAAGAGTGATGATTCTAATCATTTATATAGAAATATTCCCGGTGGACAAAACGAGATTATATCTGATGAATTTTCTCTGACTGAAGCGAAGTCAGAGAAAGAAGCACCAACTATTTTATGGATTTTTGGTAAACCAATACCAAAAAATTACACGCAAATGGATATAATCAAGGCAGCACTAGTAATATCTCCTTTATGGATGATTGCCAATGTATTCTACAACTTCTCCTTGTTGTATACATCTATTGGTAGTGCTATGATAATTAATAATAGTAGTAGTATTTTTGCTTTACTTCTAGCATATGTTTCCGGTGTAGAAAAAATTACAATAGGTAAAATAAGTGGTATTATACTTAGTTTCATTGGTGTTGCATTTGTTACTGCTAATGCTCGCAATTATAGTGATGACAATAACCACTCTTTCTACGGTGATTTATGCGGAATTGTCGGCGCTATTGGTTATGGGCTATATTCAACTGTATTAAAATTAAAAGTTCCACAAAACGATGAAGATGAAACTACTGTGCCAAACCAACTGCTGTTTGGATATATCGGTCTTGTCAACATAGTTATATTTATGCCATTTATCATAATCATGTTCGTGTTCGATATCAGCAACATCAGGTCATTGACGTGGGTTATTTTAGGTTTTGTTGTCCTTAATTGTGTCTTTGATGGCATTCTTGGTGACTATCTGTGGGCCAAATCGGTGTTTCTAACCAGTCCTACATTCGCAACACTAGGAATGTCGCTCACGATACCATTAGCTATTCTTTGTGACATCTTCGTGTCACATATCACATCAGACATTAATCCATTAACTCTCATTGGTGCCTCGCTTGTTGTCGGGGGATTTTGCATAGTTAATGTCAACTTTGGAAGTTGAATGCTAAAAATTGTTTCTTATTTGTATAGTTAATTCGTAGGCTTATTTAATTTCACATTACACATTTTTTACAATTAAAATCTACTTAAATGTCGCCATTCATCAACGACGTCATCAATAGAAACGGCAGTTACCTTTTTCGCCTTGTTTACTCGAGCCTGTTTGATCAAACTTACTAATTGCCCAAATTTTTTCTCGGGATCTTCGCGTTTAATTATTGATTTTTTATCACTGGTTTTTCCTGTAATCTTAGGTAATTCTACTCCTGAAGCACGCAATCCGTCACTACCAAAGCTGTCGACTGAATGAGAGGTGTTACTCGTGACAGAAGGTAGGTGATGCTTCTCATCACTGTCATGCAAATGGTCAGGTATAGTATTATCACGACGGTGTAGTATCTGCAGAGCGATCGGATTCACATCACACTCGGTCTTGGGATACTGAATCACCGGCGCTTGAATGTTCTGGTCTTCTGGTTCCTCGAATGACGATAGATCGTCAATACCAAAGTCTAACGTTTGCGCTTTTGGATCCTCATTTTCTATCTTTGGTTCATCTAGATCTACTTTAACGGGATATTTTTCTAGTTCAGCAGCTCTTATATCAATATTCAAGTTCACATCTTGGGAGTGAACACCAGCTAGCAAGTCAGTGAATAATCCTGCTGGTGCAATAGGTTTAGCACGCCCTTCCTTTTGTCTACCTCGACTACCATTCTCCCACGACTCCGCTTCTAGCTCAGATAGTAACTCATAAGATATAGCGATTTCATCACCTGACATATCTTTCTTTAAGTCACCTAGGATAACAGCCAAAGCACCAGTTGAGATCAGCTTCTCTCTGACTTCAATGTTGAAGGTCATTGAACGCAGGGCGGATGCACAGTCGCTATAGATAGATGCTTGCTCTGTATTCAATACTTCAATTTTATTTCTTTGTGATTTGTTTCGTTTCTTTCTAACTGCGTAGGAATCAGTAATAGTACCATCTTCGGCCTCCAATGCCATGCTGATCAGACACTCCAACCCACCATTGTTGACCATCATCTTCTGATTACTCACCACACATAGCAGATTGCGCATAGAAGCAGCACATCGCACATACAATTCTATTGGGAATGAGTAATTAGCATACTCTTCGTACTGCTTGCACTTGGTCATGAAGCACAACATCGTGGTGCAGCCATCATTGACCATTCTTGTGGTGTTGACTTGTCCGCAAGCTAGATGACAGACTGCAGAGCATATTAATGTCACAATTTTTATATCAGTACGGCACTGATCCCATAAAATTTGAAACAATTCAATAATTCCACTTGAAACTAGCTTTGCGTGGACCGCGCTGTAGGTGGTCATGTTGTACAGTATAGCAATGAGGTGGACAAGGAGCTGGTGGTCTTTGGGGTAGTCTGCATCACATATGTTTTGAATTATTGATAAAACATTTTGATCGGCTAACCGTGGGATGTTTTCTGTTGCGCATGTAGCACAGTATAATGCTTTGGTGACAGCTAAATCGACCTCGTAGTCTCCTGCCATGCATATTTGACGACATCGCTCGATAGTGTGATCATCTACAACTTTAATGCGCAGCACGGGATCTGTTGCAATATTTGAGAACATGGTCAAGTAAGCATAGCATACGCGACTGTCAGTGAAGATAGTGGGTGAGTCAATCGATGACAACATCCCTAAATCCACAATGCTTTCTCGGCACGCATGTGATTGAGATGCGAGGCACAAGCACAGAATGCAAATCTCGTTGACTTCTTCATCGTTAACTGTTGCAACTTTCACCAAGCTTTCAACGCTAGAAATTCTGAATTTCTCATCTTTATCCTTGGTTTGGGCCAACATATGCAGCAGTATGCGAGCACCGATGCGTACAAGGGTAATATCCGCCAAACCAAGTAACTTCGTTATCATCTTTACTGTTGTAGACGACTCCAACATGTCTCTGGCGAACGACACGGATAGTGTGCATAGAGCTGCAGCGCACAAGTTGACCAACTCATCATCATCCAACAAACCTAGTGTGGAAAATCCCCATATAACTCCCTCTTTCACCATTAACTTGTGTAAAGTCTTATCAGCCATCAGATTAATGAGAGCTTTGACGCAAACAACCTTGCAGTTAATCTGATCCGAAGTAATCATCGCGATGGTTTGCAGCCTTGGAATGATTCCAGCTTCTGCAATGGCCTTCTCACCACCATGTTCAAATGCCAAATTACATACTATTGAAGCGCAGCCGCGACGTAGGTTTTCATCTCGTTTCGACGCTAAGGAAATCAGATAGGGAATTGGATGTAGCTCAAGTATTAGCTCGCGCAGCTCTTCATTTTGTGATAAGTTGGAAATGGCGATAACGACTCTGCGTTGAGTTGGCAAGTGGTCAACTGTCGACAACTCCAGTAACACGCTCAATACTCCACCACTTGAAAATTGAGAATAATAATTTTTATGCAGCGATAACCGTGAGAGAATAGCAGCACACTTCATGATAATCTCCATACTGGAGTCGCGGTTATTGGAGCTGGATGGTGCGTTCGATATGAGTGAAACTATAAATGGTAATGCTCCAGCTTCCAACATAATGTAGCAGTTCTCATCAACATCAACCATGTGATACAACGCGGTGGCACAGTTACTACTAGCGGTTGCCTCGGGAGACGACCTCAAAATATCTACTAGTAACGGAATCGCTTGAGACACATCAACGGTTTTTAATTGGGACATGTAGGCCAACGCCGCTGAGCAGAAATATATTGTGCGATTTGTCGAGTACTCACACAGTTTGATGATACATGGCAGCACACCGTGCTCAAGTATGGAGGAGGGACATATCTTGTTGGTTACTAAATGAAACAATGCAAAGGAGCACCATTCACCTGTGATTTCATCAGTATTTGTTTGAGACAAAGAAACAAGCACCCCAACCGCACCTTGCTCGACTAATCGACCCAACACATTACTAATTTGAAACAGCGAACAAATAGACTCCGCGCAGTATTGATAAATGATACTGTCTTCAGTGCGCAGCAGCGCCATCAGCGCTTTAATGATGCCGTCAGCCACTAATCGATGCGCAATAAGCCGATCCCCACATAATACTCGCAGTATTCTGGCGGCTGTTCGACCCATTTCAACATTTTTAAATTTTTGCATTGACATTTTAATAATAACTTGAACTGCATTAGCATTGACTATTTTTTCACGGCACATGACATCTTTTGCTATGTTATAGAACGCCTTAACACAGTTTGTTTTGACCATCTCCTCGGGATCCGTGGAAATTACAAGTAACGTACCAATGACGTTATTCTCGATCAACTTCCCTCTTGCTCTATATTCAGTGGTTAGATTCTTTAGTGCTTCAGAGGCTACTATACGTAGGCGGACATCACTTGATTTTAATAATTTTTCTGTAATTTTAAAGCTTCCATCTTCGACTAATCGCAGTTGATTTCCTCGGATGGCAGTTAGGTTAGCAAGTGCCGAAGCTAGTAGTATCTCGTGCTCCACATTAAAAGCCACGTGGTTATAAAGCTGAACGAATGAATCAGATAACTCTTCTATTCGATTGACTTTTTCAGTTATACAAGTTAAATTATGCAGAAGTTTCAGTGAAACATCCAAAACATCAGGGATATGAGCTATGATAGGGACAATAGTCAACGGAATACCATCCTTTAGTATTTTTGCTTCATATCCATGTTCGGCGCATAAATTGCACATCGCTCGGAAACAATCGGACTTCACTAACTTACTTGGACTGATTTGAGCCAATGTTAAGATAGCTGTAAAAGCACCCTCTTCCATCATTGTGGCTCTAATTTTGGGTTCTTGAGATAAAAAAGAAAATGCAGTAGCACAGCAACGCTCAATAGTATTATCTACTATAGTGGACATATCTATTAGCGCAGGAATAGCACCTTGACTAACGATGTAAACTTTCTTTGCTGGTTTTGATGATAATGTGGCTAATGACAGTGCAAAGCGTCGTCTCTTCTCAATATTATGAACTGGCTTTTTGCTTGAAAGCACATTTTCTTCAACAGCTACTTGTTCTACTTTAAAATCTTGATCGCTGTCTCGCTTGCTTCGTTGCTTTGATTTGTTAAGATTACCTAGTAAATCTTTATTAAATCGAGATAAATACAAGATAGCATCCGTCAGGTCGCCATCCTCTGCTGGTTTACCAACTCGGATGATCTTTTCTCCATCATCGTCTAACTCTTCTTCATCTTGCTCCTCATTCTCTTCGCCATCATCACTATTTCCTTCTTCATTCTTAGCTGCGATTGCACGAAGCATATCGTGGACCAAAGGAATCTTCTTTATCATTTCTTTGGTCTCTTCGCGGTTTAACCGCACCGATGTGTTCTGTATATACCGCTCCATTCTTGTCGGCTTCAACAGACACGTGCGCCCTTGCAATGGCGATACTGTCGCATAAACGGTTTTTGCTCTTATTTTCGGTACCGGCTGACCGGCTGATTTTAAAAGGATTCATTGCAAAATTAGATACAGATAGAAGTGGAAAATAAGGAAGCAACCAAATTTTACTTGTTAAGCTACCAATCTTCCATTAATTATTGCGTAGTGTGTTGTCTGATAAATAAACTTTTGTTGAAATCAATAAATTCTTAAGTCAGACTCAACCCGTACTTCTAAATATGAATACTAATTACCGCTAAGACGCACATATATATGTATAAATTTTTGTCTCACTATGAATGATGGCCATCCATGATAAAGACCGCGGCCTTCTTAGATTTGAAATTTTTGAAATCAAAATCGCCTCCTCGCTAATACGGTATAAGAGGCTACCATTCTGTGTCAAGTGTGAATGGAAGTCGACGACGACAAAGAGAACAGCCAGGAGTTGGGTATGCAAGAGTCGAATCCTCGCCGCAACCGTAATACGTCTAAACGTGGGTCGTATCAGGATTCCGAGAGCGAGAGCTCGGAGAAGGACGTGACTACGAAGAAGAGGCGTACAAAGAAGGTTGATATTGATTATGACGAAGAAAATGATGTCGATGAACTTGATGAAGATGATGGTGCTGGAAAATCAAAACGAAAAAGAAATGCTCGAAGCGAAAGCAGTAATGGAAATAAAAAAAGTTTACTTAATCCTGTTTATGGCAATGAAAACGCAGACAGTGATAATGATAAAGATGTAACCAAGGCAGAAGCGGGTATAGTCTTAGAAGTGTATGTAGAAAATTTCATGTGCCATGCCAAGTTTACCGTCAAATTTGGTAAAAATGTGAATTTTATTTCTGGTCAAAATGGTTCTGGTAAAAGTGCTATCGCTGCAGCAATTCAACTATGCCTAGGTGCCAACACAAGGTGCACAGGACGAGGCACAACATTGAATTCCTTGATTAGAGAAGGATCTGATGGTCCTGCTATAATTCGCGTGAAACTATCCAATATTGGTCCAGATGCATTTAGATCCGAACAATATGGCGATAAAATTATTGTTGAAAGGAAAATAAGTAAAAGTTGTTCTAGTGGTTACCGACTATTCCCAGGCAGAGATTGGCATTGCAAAGGCACCCCTATAACGACTGAAAAAACAGATGTTGAGAATATGTGTAAACATTTTAGCATTTATGTTGATAATCCATCTCAAGTACTTACCCAAGAAGAAAGTAAGAAATTCATTAAAGGTTCCGAGAAGGATAAGTATGATTTCTTTCTGAAAGCAACAGGATTACAAATTGTTAAAGATGGGCTGGCTGAAGTCACTACAAATTGTGCTGCAGCACAAAAGTCGCTTGATAAAGCGTTAAAAGCTGTGCAATCAAAGAAAGAAATTGTGAATAATGCAAAAATCGAATTACAGGAGCTTCTGAAAATCGGCGAGTTCGACGACAATATCAAGACTGCGCTTAGCAAGGTATATTGGTGCGATGTGCATTCCGAGAAAACAGTACTAGACGAATTGATCAAACTAAGCAATAAATTTGAATCTAGTGTCGCCGAAAGAGCAGCCGTTGTAGCCAGACTCGAGCATGAAAATGCATTGACTGAAGAAGCAACTAAGTTAGAAGTGCGGTTATGTGCTATTTCCGACTCCTTGAAAGCGTGTAATGATGAACACAGTATAAAAGTTGCGAAAGTAGAAGAAACTAAACGTGAAATCAACAAAATTCACACCGGCAGCAAACGCATCAAGACTTATATTTCGGATACTAGTATTAGATTGAACGAGGTTAGAGAGAACATCAGGAGTCTCCGCCAGAAGGCCTCAGAATCAGCCGAAGGTCAGCAAAAAGAATTGCAAATAAAATTAAACAAAATTATTTCAGATATTGAAAATTGTAAAAATCAAGAGGCTCTTCTGCGCCAACAAAGAAGCGAATGTGACGAAAAGCACCACGAAAAGATCGACGAATCCAAGAAGTTGCAGCGTATGATCGAGGATAAGAGAAACTTCGTGAGTAATCTTGATAGTCAGTTGAATCAGATGGCGAACTCCAAAGACAGTAGCGCGGTATTCGGTAGTTTTGTGCCTAGAATTCTTGAAGAAATCAAGAAGGAAAGAGGCTTTAAAGAAGCTGTCGTCGGTCCGTTAGGTAGTTTTATTCAGTTGACTGAAAGAGGAGTACAGTTTGAGAGCCCAGTAGAAAAAATGTTGGGCTCTATGAACACAGTGTTCTTGTGTCAAAACTTGGAGGACGTGAAATTGTTGCAACGAATATTTAAAAAGTTGAATGTTGGTCCCGAGTATTGGGTGCGTACTCAAACATTCAATGGTAAATACAACGTCCATCGTCCCAACATAAAGCAAACTCTTGTGCTTGATTGTGTCACTTTCACTCGGGATGATGTGTATAACGCTGTCGTGGATATCACCAAGCCAGAAAGAACTGTAATTATCAAAGATAACATTGCTGGATTGTCGGAGGTGACAACAGTAGTCAGGAAAACTGCCAGAGGAGAAGATATCCGTAAATTTCTTGATGGTATTGGCAAAGCTGTGTGTATCGATGGTGAGACAATTACAATTACTGCAAAAGGTAGTGAATCATTCGACCAATCCCAGAAAGGCAGACGCATCACTAATTGCTATCAGCAAGATAAGACCAAAGCTATTGCCAGCAAGAGAGAGCAGAGGGAGCAAGAGTTTCAAGAGTTGCAAAGACTAATAGTGGAGTATAAAGAGACAAATATTGAACAAGAAGCGAGACATTTGCAACACCAAAAGGCGCAAATTGAAACAAATATGAGGAGATTGACTGATGAAATCAAAAGATTGTGCCGTGCTCGCAGCGAAGTAGAGAACGAGTTGAAGGACTTGGATGATGCTCTGAACATTGACACTACTGACTTGGAGGCCGAAGAGAAAGACTTGATGGACAGTTTGGAAGACCATAAGAATGAATTAAAACGTATCGATAGTGCGATTGGGGAAGTAGAGGAAGCCTTGAAGGTTGCGCAAGACGAGAAGAGAATGTGCGAACGTCAGAAAGTTGAACTAACCCAGGAATTGAACGACATTGAAGAGAAATTGAAAAAATTACAAGAAGAAGGTGCATCTCGTGCGAAAGCCTTGATTAAAGCGAAGTCGGAGCTAGCAAAAGCAACAGTACAATTAGAGGAAGCGCTGCAAGCGCAAAAGAAGAAAGAGGAAGACATCGATAAAGCCTCTGCCATTGCTATTGATAATTGTCGCAAACTTCTTGGAGATGCATACGATGGAATGCCAGTTATTCTTGCTCTACGTGAAGATAAGAAATACTTACAAAACAAAATTGATCTTCTAAAGAAACAAGTTGAAGAAGCCAAGAGAAAAGCGGGATTGGAGGGTCGCACTGTGCAATCTGCCACGGACAAGTGCAAGCGCGCGCAACAGGACTATGACCACAGTAAGAAAGAATGCCAAATTATCGCCGAGGAATTACAAAGTTTAAAAAGTGATTTAGAGGACAGAGAAAATAAATGGGAGGAAGAGTATGAAAAGTGCAAGAGGAAAGTTAGTGCGCGTTTTGATGAGAACTTAAATGAAAAAGGATTCTGTGGAAAGGTCAAGTTTGATGACGAAGCAAAAACATTAGCCATCATATGTCAGACTGACAATTCCGACAACACAACAAGGCGATCAAGCGTTCAAAGTTTGTCCGGTGGCGAGAGGTCATTCACCACGTTATCACTGTTATTGGCACTCTCACACGTATGTGAGCACCCGTTCCGGTTGATGGACGAGTACGATGTATTTCTGGACGAGATATCACGAAATAAGACACTTGAAATACTTACAGATCACGCATTATCTCCGAAATTCCGCACCAGACAGTTGATCATCATCACCCCGAATAACTTGGACACGATCAGAACCTCAAACCTAGTTCGCATACACAAATTGCGAAATCCAGATAGAGCAGAACGTGCCGCAACTGGTTCCCACCAGACTACTTTGGATGGATTTCACGCCTGATCGTAGCAATTGTTAATCATGTAAAGATCCTATTTAACCAACTAATTCTCACTTATTCACTTCAGTTTTGTTTACTCTTCAAAATTCCCAAAGCGTGAAGGCTAAACTTCAAGATTCACCGGTATGCTGACATACCATTAGAGACATCGGTTAAGGTTGATGCTATAATAGAGAAGGATGAAGTGAAGTTAACAACAAGTTATGCTGCGAGTATTCAATCGAATAGTCACGTGGAAGAAAATGATAGAGATATATCTATAAGTAAGCGTGATGATAGTCGAGATAGAGGGAGACGCGATGATAGCCGAGATAGGAAACGTGATGATAGTCGAGATAGAGGGAGACGTGACGATAGTCGAGATAGAGGGAGACGTGATGATAGAGATAGTCGGGATGATAAGAAATTTAGTCTCGATAATCGTTCTCGTAAACGACGTGACGGCGCACAAGGTGATCGGGCATGGACATTACTAACTTACAACAATATATTAAATATCAAGAAACTGTTGAAATGATAACCCTTTCGAAGCTAGGAACTCGATAAAAGCAGATTTGGTATCACCAGCAAAGTTTCGATTCCAGATTCCACTTCTAACATGAGTTCCATTTTTGATAAAAGTAGCCATTCTACCAAAGATTTCCGCAAAGTTTTCATACTTTTGTTGTCCAACTTCTGCTTCTTTGGCACGTACCAGTTCCGCCAATTCATCACTGTTTTCTCTTTCGCGCAAACGAGAGTCTTCTCTAATAAATTCATCTTCATATGATTTTGTTTGGGCTTCCATGGCATCGTTTACCCACCAGTATTCAGCAAAATGAGTTGAACTATCATATTTATATTTGGACTTTGAAATCATAGAATCAATTGAAAGCAATAGAGGATTAGAAGCTTCGCTGTTAGACGGAATCCAGTTGCCAATGGACCAGAAGGTTTTAGAAATATTGTTACTTCCACAGAATTCAACCAGTTTCTTAGCATCGCCTTGACGATTTTGTTGTTTCCTGCGTTTGGCATTATGTTTCTGGTTCTCATGTATAACCTTGATTCCATTGATTTCTTTTTGAGATAAGTCTCGAACTGGAGATTCTGGCATTTCTTGGTGACTCCCTCTTCCTTCATCCCACAACTTGACAATCAGCGCAAGATGTTCGTCTTTCAGCAGTTTCGTTTTACAAATTGATTGAGGAAACATACGCTGCTCCATTGATGAACAAATGTATAGCATCCATCGCAGGAAGTTTTCAAAGTAGTACACAGTATCATCAGACCTTTGGAAAGACATCATAAACATTCCACCTCGTTGAAGAGTTTTCAATTCTTCTCCAGAGTAAAATGATTTGGTCAATCCAAAGTAATTTGAATAGAATTCAACAATTAACTTCCACTGCGCTAGACAGCCCATCGTTCCAGTAACTGGTTCACTATTTCGATTTTCCCTTTGATTATTGCGTTCCAGGTTGTCATCTCTATTAACCATCCTTTGAGGCAAATATTTCAGAAACTCTTGAATATCCAATTCTCTCTAAAAATGTTAGCAATTAGAACAAAAGAAATATGTAAAATAATAGAAAGAATATTGAACATACCTTTTCATTGTTGCTAGCATTGTTGATAGGATTCCATTTAGGATTAGTAATGAGTCTTGAAGCATCATTGCTAGCCATACAGCATCCATTCATTTGAATTTCGACCAAGTTTGTCTCTGGCACAAAATGAATATGTTTGATATACAAGAACTCCAAGGGATGAGCGCCATGCGATATTTTAGCAGAGCAGTGTAGCTGTAATGCTTCAGAATAAATCTTCCGTTTCTCTTTTCCTTTCTCCTTGAAGTATTT
>JACCDO011561233.1_pt1 | contig 19000 bp, 17 predicted proteins | sample 7446101 | NCBI WGS metagenome assembly JACCDO01 (sample SAMN15323440, study PRJNA562643) | freshwater metagenome | isolation source: river surface water | place: USA:Blue River Watershed | collected 2017-08-16 | reverse complement strand
ATGATTGATGAGCTCCGCAAAAGCGCCAAGGAGTTCGGCATCAAGTTCTTCGACACCAACACCGGCAAGCAGGGCATCGTCCACATCGTCGGACCTGAGCAAGGCATCACGCAGCCCGGCACCACCATCGCGTGCGGTGACTCACACACTTCGACCCACGGCGCGTTTGGCGCCATAGCGTTCGGCATCGGCACCAGCCAAGTGCGCGACGTGCTCGCCACGCAGACCATGGCACTCGGCCAACTCAAAGTTCGCCGCATTGAGGTCAACGGCCAGCTCCGTCCCGGCGTTTATGCCAAAGACGTCATTCTTCACATCATCCGCGTGCTCGGCGTCAACGGCGGCACCGGCTTCGCCTACGAATACGCCGGTAACGTGTTCGACCGCTTTTCCATGGAAGAGCGCATGACCGTGTGCAACATGTCCATCGAAGGCGGCGCACGCGTGGGCTACGTCAATCCCGACGAGACCACGTTCGCCTACCTGAAAGGCCGCCCCTACTCGCCGCAAGGCGCAGCGTGGGATGCCGCCGTCGCGAGCTGGCAGGCTTTCGCCTCCGAGCCGGGTTGCCATTACGACGACGTGGTCAAAATTGACGCCGCGAGCATCGCGCCGACCGTCACCTGGGGCATCAATCCCGGCCAAGGCATTGCGATTTCCGAAAACATCCCCGACCCGGCAAAGGCCACCAAAGCCGACGAGAAAGCCTCTATTGAGGAAGCACTCGCCTACATGAAGCTCCAACCCGGCGCGCCCATCAAGGGCACAAAGATTGACGTCGCGTTCCTCGGCTCGTGCACCAACGGACGCCTCTCGGATTTCCGTGAGGTCGCCAAGTTTGTCAAAGGCCGCAAGGTCGCCGCCGGAGTGAAAGCCATCGCCGTGCCCGGCTCGCAAATCGTCGCACTTCAATGCGAAAAAGAGGGCATTGATAAAGTGCTCGCCGAAGCCGGCTTCGAATGGCGCGGCGCGGGCTGCTCCATGTGTCTGGCCATGAATCCCGACAAGCTCGTCGGCGACCAACTCTGCGCCAGCTCGTCCAACCGCAACTTCAAGGGCCGCCAAGGCTCACCCACTGGGCGCACCGTTTTGATGAGCCCCGTGATGGTGGCCGCCGCTGCTCTCACCGGCCACGTGGCCGACGCCCGCGAAGTCTTCGCCGTGAACTAAAACAAGAATTAAGGATTCAGGAGTCTGGAGCCAGTATACCAATCCACTGCCCGCTTTTTGAGTCCCTTCCTCACACCTGACTCCTGTCTCCTTCCATCCTGACCACTTCTTAACCATGTCTCTCGCCAAAATCACTTCCGTCTCCGGCCGCGCTGTTCCCGTGCTCGGCAACGATATTGACACCGACCGCATCATCCCCGCGCGCTTCATGAAGTGCGTGACCTTCGATGGCCTCGGCGAATTTCTCTTCTACGACGTCCGTAAAGACCCAACCACCGGCCAGACGACCAACCATCCGCTCAACGACGCCCGTTTCCAAGGCGCCACGATTTTGCTCAGCGGCGCAAACTTCGGCTGCGGCTCTTCTCGCGAGCACGCCCCGCAAGCTATTCAGAAATACGGTTTCAAAGCCGTCATCGCCGAAAACTTCGCCGAAATCTTCTTCGGCAACAGCACCACGCTCGGCATGCCCTGCGTGAGCGCGAGCGGCGCGGACATCGCCAAGATCGCTGCGGCCGTCGAGAAAGACCCGCAGACTGAAGTCGTGATTGATCTCGCCAAGCTGGAAGTCCGCTTCGCTGGCCAGAGCGTCAAGATCACCCAGCGTGAGTCAGCTCGCGACGCTCTCATCAACGGACGTTGGGACGCCATCGGCGAATTGCTCGAAGGCGTGCCCGCAGTGAAGAGCACCGCCGCCAAGCTCCCCTACCTCGCCGCCTGAGTCGGCCATATTCGCATCATCTCGCCCTCAGCGGCACGCGTCCCGGCTTAGTTCTCGAAGAACTCATCATTAGATTGCGCCACACCCACAGGAGCAGCGCTAGGGCGCCTGGAGCTCGGGGCAGCAGGCGAGATGAGCTTGGCGAGACCGGCTTTGTGAAGAAGTGGTGATTCGGGCACTTGGGCGACTGCTTTAACAGGCTTGCCCACAGAAGTGGACACGGTCGGCTGCGCCGATGCCGATTTTTGTCCCATCACAACGAACAAGTCTCCCACTGTTTGATGCAATAGAGCGGACTGGGCACGGAGTTCTTCGGCACCGGCAGCATTCTCCTCAGCCGCGCTGGTGTTATTCTGCGTGAGTTGATCAATTTCATCTACGGCAGTCTTCACTTGGCTAATGCCGGTGTGCTGCTCTTTTGCCGCGTGCACAATTGAGCTCATACCGTCGTCCACTTGGCGACTCGTTGCGGTGAGGTGGGTGAATTTCTGACTGACCTGAGAGACCTTCGCTTCCAATTGCGCCAAGGCTTGGACGACGCGCTCCGTCGCGGAAGCACTGTCGCCGGCGCGCTCAATCGAGGCCTCGATTTTAGCGGCTGTATCCTTGGCCGCGACAGCAGAACGTTGGGCAAGGTTGCGGACTTCATCAGCCACGACGGCAAATCCAGCCCCGGCATCGCCAGCCCGAGCGGCTTCGACGGCAGCATTGAGAGCGAGGAGGTTGGTCTGAAAGGCGATTTCGTCGATGGTCTTGATGATCTTCGCGACGGACGAACCCGACGACTGCATCTCGCGGACGCTGTGTTGCAATTCGCCCATTAGTGCTTTGGTGGCCGCCAGCTCGGTGGACATGTCATTCATGCTCGCCAGTCCTTGCTCAGATTGGGAGCGAGCTTCGACGGCCAATTTCTTGGTATCGCTCGCGCTGTCGGAGCTTTGGCGAACCATGCTAGAGACTTCTTCAAGCGCAGCAGCGGATTCTTCAAGCGAGGCCGCCTGGGAACTAGCATCGTTGGCAAGTTGGCTGGAGGAGGCAGCGAGTTGATCGGAGGCGCTGGAGATTTCACTCGCACTAGCGCGAATAGCCTCAAGGCCAGTAATCACAGGCTTACTCAATGTGACGGAAAGTAAAATCGCTGCGCCTAGGACAACAACTAGCGTGGTGACGACTAGGCCGCCGATCACCCACTGAGTATGGATCATGATCGCATCGGCCTCAGCGGTGGCCACGCGAACAAGCGCAGACCATTTCAGTCCGGCAAAACCCATCGCACCTTGCGAGGCGCTGTAGCCGGCTTGCTGCACGATATTCTTCCGAAAGTGAAGTCCACGCGTGACGCCACCTTGACCGGCAACGGCAGCTTTGGCGGCTTCAACACCTTTTTCGGCAAGGTTTAGACGCAGGATAACATCCCGATCGCGTTTGATCTTGTTGTCGCCTTTATACGACGGGTCATAATCGACCAGCACACGCCCTTCGCGATCAAGCAATGTGAGCTCGGCAGATTGCTGACCTTTCCGTGCCAGTTCTGTATAGTTGAAGGCGATAATTTCTTCGACGAAGGAAAAGTCGGCCCGGTTATGCCAGATGCCAATTACTTTGCCGTCGGCATCGTGAATCGGCGCAGTAAATGCGAGAGCGAGGCCATCACCACCCGTCACGCGTGCGACATCCTCGTCGAACCATGGATCGGTAACAACAGTGCCATCAGTGGCTGGACCACGAAGAAACTGGCCCTCGACGGCGGCGCGGAACCAAGGCTCGTCCTTGTAATTGCGCTGATATAACGCGCTTGTGTCCACCGCTTGGCCGGCGGCACTACGCGTATTCGCGGCGATGAGTTTCCCTTCGAGATCCACTGCCATCATGAGCGGATAGACACCGTAGAGACGAACGTAGCCGTTCATCGCCTTGACGATTGCGTTGGACTCAGCCCCGCCCGCATACCAGTTGGCGCGGTCCTGAATAGCATCGTTAATAGAAAAAGCCTGAACGTCGCCGTAGCGCTCGAAGAGGTTGCGATCGATGGTGTCGATGATACCGCGAGCAACTGTGAACTGAGACTCGGCGACAGCCTTCGAAAGATTCGAGAGAGCTCGTAGCGAAAAAAACGAGACGACGATCAGTGGTAAGATACCCACTAAGACAAGGTTTATGGATAATTTCTTTTTGAAGTTCATACGTCGTGGGGAACGGGCAGGAATGCTCCTACACCAAGTGTCATTAACCGTTATTTCGACCGCCTAAGGCTTCGCTTTAGTGCCGTTTATTAAACCCTAAAGGCTTGGCGTTCCCGGCGCGCAGCCGCGCCTATGAAATCCTAAACTTCGCTTATTTAGCAATTTAGTGCCAAATAGAGGTCAACTGTCGCGGCGGCGGCGGTCCACTTTTTCGATAACAAATTCGTCCTTCGGCAGGACATTGTCCGTCACCATGACGGCAACGGGCATCTTCGTTTTCACCCACATGTCAGCGTCTTTGAAATACTTAGCGGACGCGCTTTCGAGGGCTTCGCCGATGGACTTCACGGGCAACGTGCGGCCTTTCTTCGAAGCGTTGTAATCGTAGGCGGCCTTGAAGATGCGGTCGCGCACGGTATGCGGGCTAGTGTTTTCGGGAATCTGCACTACCCAACCGGTCAGGTCGCTCTCCGGCAGCTGGCCTTGCGGGTCAGAAAGCAGCACGACGAACTGTTTCTTCGCTGCGGGCGGCTTGATGTCATCGCCGTTGTCGGGCTGAGTGGCCATATTAAGCTCTTCGACAATTTCGCGCAGCATCGCAGGCTCGATTTTGTGACGCTTGAGAATTTCGGCGACCTGACTGACTTCGATTTTGGCCATGAGAAAAGGGGGTGAAGGAAACGGATTACGCGAAAGCGCGCCGAGGGGAAGGACGAAAGTATCCCAGCGGGAAAATCAGGCGAAAACCGCGCCGCCCAACAGACGTTCCCCAGCGTGCAAGGCGAGAATCTGTCCAGCAGCGAGCGCACGTTGGGGGGTGGTGAAATCCAGTTGCGCCGTGCCGCCCAGCCCAAGCGTGAATCGCGCTGACACCCGTGGATCGCGATAACGCACGCGGGCCTCGGGCACTGCGTCGGACAGGGGCGCATCCCCGACCCAACTGAGACTGTGCACACGGGCCGAGTTTGTCCAAAGGCCCGGAGCTTCGGGACCGTCAAAGGCCACGAGTAATGCGTGGTCGCTGGCGCGTTTGCCCACGACGACATAGGCGCGGTGGTCGGTGTTAGACGGGATGCCGATGCCGCGCCGCTGGCCAATCGTGTAGTAATGCAGGCCACGGTGCTCGCCGAGCACGCGCCCGTCCTCAGCGCGAATGATAGGGCCGGGATGCTCTGGCACGTAGGCACGAAGGAAGTCGGCCATCTTTACCTCGCCAATAAAGCAGATGCCTTGGCTGTCTTTTTTCGCCGCCGTGGGCAGGCTAGCCTCGCGAGCCAGCGCGCGAAGGTCGGGCTTGGCGATCTCGCCGATGGGAAAACGCGCGAAAGCCAGTTGTTCCTGCGTAAGTAGCGCGAGGAAGTAGGACTGGTCTTTATTTTTGTCCGCACCCTCCCACAGCTCAAAGCAGCCGGGTGCCGCTTCAATGCGCCGCGCATAGTGGCCAGTGGCGAGCGCAGAGAAACCTTCAGCGCACGCGTAGGCGGCAAAGACACCGAACTTCACGCGGCTGTTGCACATCACATCGGGGTTGGGCGTCTGACCGCGTTGATAACCATCAAGCAAGTAATCCACCACCAGCCGCCGATAATCGTGCATCAAATTAACGACGCGAAACTCGACCCCAAGACGGTCGGCCACCGCGCGGGCGTCCTCGATATCCTGCTGCCAAGGACAATGCCCGATGACGTTGTCCTCGTTGATCCAGTTTTTCATGTAGGCGCAGACGATGTCGTGACCCTCGCGTTGTAGCAGGAGGGCGGCGACGGAGCTGTCCACTCCGCCGGAGAGAGCGACGAGGATGCGCGGGCGTGGCACGGGAAAAGCAGTCCGGAGAGGACGCGGTTTGTCAACGAGTAGGACGCACGCTCACTGCGTGATTTTGCGCGGTTTGCGTTTGCTCGTCGGCACGGGCTCGGGCGGTGGCACAGGTATGGGCAGGCGACCCTTCAACAGCCCGTCGAGCGTGGCGCGCTCTTTGCCCGCGTGTTGCGCAAACAAGGCGGCCACGAGCCTGTCTATCAACTCAGGAATAGATTCTTCTGTCGGCGAAGCAGGCTCGGCAGCGACGGCGAGTCCCAGCGAAGCGGCGGCGGTGGCGGCAACTTCACCGATGCCGGCCGCCGCGCGGATTTCCTCGGGTAAGTCGCGCACGAGCACGGCGTCACCTGTGGCGGCGACAGCGCTGCGGTAGACTACATTTTCGAGTTCGCGCACATTGCCCGGCCAGCGGTAGCGGTTGAGCGTCTCCATCGCTTCAGGCGAAAGTTTACGCACGCGAACTTTGCGGGCCTTGACCAGTTCCTGGAGGAGGAAGTCGATGATTTGCGGGATGTCTTCCACGCGTTCGCGGAGGGGAGGCAGGCGCAAGCGGACGACGTTGAGGCGGTAATACAAGTCTTCGCGGAAGTGTTTTTCGCGGACGAGTTTTTCGAGGTCTTTGTTGGTGGCGGCGAGGACGCGGACATTGACCTTGATGGTCTCGCTGCTGCCGACGCGCTGGATTTCCCCTTCTTGGAGCACGCGAAGAATCTTGGTCTGTGTGGTCGGCGTCATGTCACCGATTTCGTCGAGGAAGATGGTGCCGCCGTCGCAGACCTCAAACTTGCCGAGGCGTTGGGCTGTCGCGCCTGTGAACGAGCCGCGCTCGTGGCCGAAGAGCTCGCTCTCAATGAGGTTTTCGGGAATGGCAGCACAGTTGACGGCAACGAAGGCTTTGCTCGAGCGGTGGCTGTGTCGGTGCAGACTGCGGGCGACGAGCTCTTTGCCGGTGCCGCTCTCGCCGGTGATCATGATGGACACATCACTCGCAGCGAATTGGCCAATGACCTTGAAGACCTGTTGCATCGCCGAGGAGATGCCGATGATGCCTTCTTTGTGCTCCTCGGAGTTGATGACCGGCTGGTATTCGCTGGCGGAGCGTCCGTCCGCTTGCGTGTGGAGGGCGCTTTCGACGAGTGCGAGGAGCTTGGGCGGGTCGAAAGGCTTTACCACGAAATCGAAGGCGCCAAATTTCATCGCCTCGATGGCGGTTTGGGCCGTGCCATAGGCCGTCATGAAGATGACGAGCTGCTTGGGGTTGGCCGAGCGGATGTGCTGGAGCGTCTCAAGGCCATTCATGCCCGTCATGCGATTATCGAGTAGGACCACATCAGGTGGCTGCTTCTTGACGGCCGCGACGCCCTCTTCACCGCTGCCCGCCTCGCGCACTTGGTAGCGGTGGGAGGACAGAACGCGGTTGAGGGAATAGCGCACCTCCTTGTCGTCATCAATGACCAGAATGGAGGGCGAGGAAGAGTCGGCGGGCATGAGTGGGAATTAATTAGCGCTTTGGCAAAGGTTCGTTCTACTTAGGCTCCATGCTTGGTTGGTCAATTAACTTGTTTCGTATCCGAGGCATCCAACTGGCGGTGCACGCCAGTTTTTTCCTGCTGCTCGCCTATGCGGCGTGGGAAGGTTGGCGCTTCGGCGGGACGACGGGGGCGGCGTGGCGCGTGTCGCTTGTGGTGCTGTTTTTCGCCTGTGTGGTGCTGCACGAGCTGGGGCATTCGTTTACGGCGATGCGCTTCGGCGTGAAGGTGCCACGCATTTTGCTGCTGCCGATTGGTGGCATGGCCGAGTTTGACCGCATCCCACGGAAACCGTCCACCGAGCTGCTCATCACGGCGGCAGGACCGGCGGTGAATTTTGCCATCGCAGGGCTGTTGCTCGGGCCGGTGTGGCCGCTATTGCGCGGCGAAGCGGCCCCGGAATCGACTTTTGCGCAGGCGCTGGTTGAGGACTTATTTTTCGCCAACGTGGTGATGGGCGTGTTCAACCTGTTGCCGGTTTTCCCGATGGACGGCGGACGCATCCTGCGGGCGTTATTGGCCAAAAGGATGGATTATCTGTCGGCCACGCGCTGGGCAGTGATCGTCGGCAAAGTTCTGGCCGTGATTTTGGGCTTGGCCGCCATTTTTTGGCTGAAGCACTATCTGCTGGGCGCGCTCTTCCTATTCATTTTTTACGCCGGGGATATGGAATACCGGACATTACTGCGACGCGAAGTCGAGCGAACGCATTGGGAGCAATGGGCGCGGCAAATGGCTGTAGCGCAAGCAGCTGAGCCAGCCACCCCTCCACCCGCACCTCCGTTGCCGCCTTACCACGGCCCCAATTAAAGCTCGTGCGGGATAGGTTGAGACTGTCCGAGGTCTTCATCGGCTCTGACTGCGAAGACGCGCCGTCATAAAACAGACCAGCCGCCCCCGAGGGAGCGGCTGGAAATTGGTGGACCCGATCAGAATCGAACTGACGACCTCCTCAATGCCATTGAGGCGCTCTGCCAACTGAGCTACGAGCCCGTAACTGTCAAAGTGAGGGGTCTAAAAGTAGCCTCGGACGAGCAAAGGCAAGGACTTTTTATCGTGCTGGAAAACCAGCTCCCCCACCCCTTACGGAACGATTCAGGCACTGGCCATCGCAGCCTCAGCCGGAGCTTTTTCCGTCAGAGTTTGTGCGCCTTTACCAAGGCTGACGCGGGCGTCGGACATGTTATCGAAGAAAGTCCAGTTGCGGGTGTCTTCAAAGCCTTTGCACTCGGCGGCGATTTGGCTGCTACCAACCATGGCGAACTGAACACCGAGCTCGCGACAAATCTGCATGGCTTGAACCAGCAACTTAATGATGCCCATGTGCAAGGACTTGAGGGTGTGGACATCAATGACGGCTTTGTTGTGGCCGGCGTCCACTGCGCTCGCGAGCTTGGGCTTGATGTAACTGCTGATCTCCGCCAGCGCAGCGGGCGAGCAATTTTCGGGCACCCTCATGACGAGGCACTCGTTCTCAACCGTAAAGTAGCGCTCGGAGGTATCAAGATTCATGGCCTTGGCGATTTTCGACTCCAAGTCCGGCAAATCGATGGGCTTAGTGACGACAGTGTTGAAGCCGACACTTTGGGCCTGCTGCTGTTGCGCCACCTCCGTTTTTACCACGAGACCAAACACGGGAGTGTATTTGGTTTTAACATTAGTGCGAATAAGACGGAAAAGAGTGAAAGCGGAGTCGTCTGGCAGCGAAAGACTGATCATAATAAGATCAGGTGGGTTTTTAGTGCAGAAGTCGATCGCCTCACCCTGCGCACTCACTCCGTGGATTTTCCAAGGCGTGTGTTTCAGACCTTCTTGAATCTGCTGCACGATGGCGGGCTTGTCTTCGACCACTAGCAAAGTAGCCGAATCGAAAATGGAACGTGCTTTGGCGGGGCCGTCGCTAATCGGCTTTAGCTCGATAATCCGGGCTGCTTTTTCCACCAAGACATCCTCTTTGAACGGCTTCACGATATAGTCGCGCACGCCGATTTTGGCGATTTTGAGCACATGGTCGCGTCCGCCTTCGGCGGTGAGCATAATGACGGGGATGCTTTTGAGATTCGGGTCAGACTTCAGCTTGGTCAGCATCTCGACGCCGTCCATCACGGGCATAGTAACATCGAGCAAGATGAGGTCAGGCATCTCTTTGGCGGCCACGGCCAAACCTTCAACCCCGTTGCCAGCTTCGATTATTTCGCAGTCATAGGCCTTGAAGGCCTTCCGCACGATGATGCGGACGGTCTTGGAGTCATCGACAGTGAGGATTTTATTGCTCATGGAATAAGAGAAACAGTTAAGAAATTACTCGTCGGATTTGAGGAGAATATCCGCCACGACTTTGTGGCCGCCGCAGTCGAAGGAATAGACGTAGCGCTGGGCTGTGCTGATAGGTTCAACGCAAAAATTGCTGCCACGGAGGATGGAGGGGATGGTCAGCTTGCAAGGGTAGCCCGCATCACAGAGGCTGTTTTTGAAGCTGCCGACAGACATATTGGTGAGCTCACCGATGGCGTCGTTAATACATTCATCACCCGCTTCATCGAGCTCCGCGTCCGTCATGCCGAGCATCTTGGCAGTGCAGATGCGCGCGAAGGTCGTCGGCAAATACAGATAAATCAATCCGTTCATTTCGCCGATGAAACCAACTGTGCCTACCACTTGGGGCACACACTCCTGCCCTTCCACGGGCACTGGAGGCCAACCCATATCGCCATCCTTATTGGCATTGTATGCCGCGACGAGTTTCGACTCCTGCGAAATCATGGTTTTGAAAACATCGCCGAGGGCACGAGTGATATTTTCACGGATGATGGGTTCGGAGATTTCTTGGATAGCGGACATTGTAGTAGGGCGGACGAAGAAAGTGTTGCCTCCTATCGGCGCACTGCGGGCGAAACTTTACGCTTAATTTGGCGTGAATCGCCTGAACGCAGGAGAGAATCCGACATGCCCTGCTCATCGGCACATCCCGAAAAACATGAACCGCTTGATTGCTGTCTTAGTCTGTCAAATCAGCCGTTGCTCCGACCGGATCGCCCGCGTCCCGGTATTCCTGTAATTTATTGCGGAGAGTCCGAATGGAAATATCGAGCAGCTCGGCGGCTTTGGTGCGATTGCCACCAGTCTGCTGAAGGGCATTGCGGATGGCCTCTTTTTCCAACTTAGCAATCGTCAGAACATTGCCGTCCGCATCAGTTAGCGCCCCGTTGGATGTGCCCGCAGTTTCTTTGATTTCAAAATCGAAAGGCACGCTGGAATTAATCAGCGCTTCGCCCGAACTTGCCACACCCTCCACCACCGGCAGGCCCAATGCGACAGCAGAAACTTCACGGCCTTCCTCGGTCAAAATAACCGCTCGCTCGATGGTGTTCTGTAATTCGCGCACATTGCCTGGCCAGCGATAGGCCTGCATCGCAGCGAGAGCTGAGCTCGAAAAGCCAGAAACTTTGATGCCAAGCTTACGGGCAAAACGGGCCAGAAAATGCTCTGCGAGAGAGAGAATATCCTCCGTGCGCTCGCGCAGTGGCGGCACATGCACTGGAAAAACATTTAGCCGGTAATACAAATCTTGGCGAAATGAGCCTTTCTCGACGTAGCTAAGCAGGTCGCGGTTCGAAGTCGCCAGAATGCGGACATTGACCTTGATAGTGCGGTTGCCTCCCACGCGCTCAAACTCGCGCTCTTGCAGCACGCGGAGCAGTTTAGCCTGAAGATTGGGCGGGATCTCGCTGACTTCATCGAGAAGCAACGTGCCTTGATTGGCCAACTCGAACCGGCCTTCGCGCCGCTCCGTTGCACCAGTAAAAGCCCCGCGCTCGTGGCCGAAAAATTCACTTTCAATCAGGTTTTCTGAAATCGCCGCGCAGTTGACGCGAATAAAGGGATTCTGGCGACGTGGGCTGCGTCGGTAGAGCTCGCGCGCGACCATCTCTTTGCCTGTGCCGTTTTCGCCCGTGATCAAAACCGTCGCATCAGTTGGCGCCACTCTCTCGATCAGCTGGCGCAAGCGCAACATCACCGGGCTCCGCCCAATGATCGAACCGTCCTCATCCCCTGATTGGTCGCTCAGGAGCTTATTGACGCGCAATAACTGCCGGAAGGCCTGTCCCTTTTTGATGATGATATCCACCTGCGAGGGGGTGAACGGCTTGAGCACGTAATCAAAAGCGCCCGCCCTCATACACGAAACTGCCGACTCAATCGAACCGTAGCCTGTGATCATCACAACCAAGGGACGCTCAGGCAGCGCGGCCAGTTTTTCCAGGAATTGCTGCCCATCTCCATCGGGCAACCTGATATCGAGCATCACCAGATCAAAGGAATCTTTCGCCAGCAACGCCTCGGCTTCGGCAAGCGTTTCGGCCAAATAAACGGAAAATTTACGGCGAGTAAAAATCTCGCTCAACAAACTCCGAACAATGGGTTCGTCTTCGACGATGAGGACTTTCTCAAATGACATTGTTTATTTCTGGCGGGGACGATGAGGGGAAACGCTGGAAGGTAGCCAGCGTAGAATAACCCTTCAGGCCGGTTCAAACAAAACCTATGCCCCCGCTTCCGCCTCGCGGCCACGCCCATGGCTCAACAACTGTTGCACCCGGGTGACAACGTCTGCCGGAGAGTAAGGCTTCGCGAGGTATTTAACCAATGGACCAGGCTTAAGCAGAGCCCCAACATCAGTCAGCGCGACCGCGCCGCTGGTCACAAGAATAGGCAACTCAGAATTGCACTCACGCAGACGGACACAAACCTCACGCCCATCCATGTCCGGCAAACGGCAATCAGTGAGCACCAGTGCCACCCGCTCTTGCTGCTCAGAAAATATCTGCAAAGCCTCGGCCCCATTTTGCGCCCATAGCACCTCCAGCCCGAGCGTTTTCATGATAATACGAAGCAGCTGCACGATATTCTCGCTGTCTTCAATCAGGAGCACGGCATTCCTCACGCGCACAGATGGCACAGAAGAATACACTGCATCGGGTGTTGAGAGTCCTGATACCATCACGACGGTGGGTGATTTATCGAAAACGCATCGGTTTGAAGCCAGCCTTCTTTAGCATCTTTTACCTAAAGTTATCCACATTAAGTCCGATATCACCCCTGTCTCTAAAAGCACAAAACCCGGCCTGCTATGCTCTCAATCCACAACCGACTTCTCTCCTTTCTCTCTGATATCGAACGTAGTCTGGCGGCTGATGACCCTTCCCCCTCGGACGGCACTTGGAGCAACACACGCTCCGTCAACTACCACATGGGATTGGCCCGCCTCAATTTGGGTGTCAAAACCACCCAAAACACCTTGGCGCGTGGATCAATTTTACTGCAAAGCTACTTGCTCGCCGACGGCACCCCTTGCTTGAAAGCAGCGCTGACTTGGACTGGAACTGAAAGCAGCACTGTGCGCGCCATCTTCTCTAAGCCCGGCGTCAACTGGGTGAGCGAAGCCCGCAAAGTAGCCGCCGAGTGGATGGGCGGCCCCCCTAGTGGCATTCCCGCCAGCATCTCAGATAACCTGACGACGCGAGAGGAACACGAAGACCACGCGGAAGCCTCGCTAGCTGTCGGCTAAGGCGCATTACGGAACTCCATTGTTCCGGCAGATTTGCACGGCACGGATGCGGCGAAAATCCGATTTGGATACGTATCGGGAGAATAGTTGACAGGACCAAACTGGCTATGGATGTTTGCCGCTCGCAATTTCACGGCGGCCATAGCTCAGCTGGTTAGAGCACAAGATTGTGGATCTTGGGGTCGCGGGTTCGAATCCCGTTGGTCGCCCCATTTTTGCAGCCGGACAAAGCTGCGGATTTCGTGGCGACTTCGATTCGGTCGGCGCGACGGGATGAGAACCCTTGGGTTCGTAGGCGCAGCGGAACGGCCAACCATGCAGCAGTTGGAGGCGCAGCTCCGCGCACGAGCGAGCCAATCCCGTTGCAAACGGATCAATCTGCTAGCCAGCAGATCGGCGCGAACAAAGTCCCGCTTGAGGTATAGTTAAAAGCGATTATCGCTCCACAGCGTGCACTTCAACCCCTGCCCCGCCAAACTACAGCACAACTACGTCCGCTCAACCCTCGCCGCTCTGATCGGACTGGCCACCGTCCATCTTTCTGCAGCGGACTTTCGTGCCAGCGCTTCGACCACTCTCGCGCAAAACATTAACCGCGCTTCCTCCGCGCCTTCGCAACTGGATGCGTTTATTCATCAACTCAACCTTAGTGCCTCCACTACCCGGCAATTGACTTCTGCTTGGCTCGGAACGGTCGAAGGCAATCTCGCCGGACAATGGGTGCCAGAATACGACGGATTGGACGAAATCCGCGCCGGCTTCTCCCTAGAGGCCCGCTATAAATTTGGTCTCGGGGCCGAGGTGCCAGTGCTGACTTTGCGAACTGGCATCAGCCGTATCACCGTGCGCGAAGAAGCCCGTGATGCGTGGCGCGGCGAATTCACTGCACGACTCTCCCGCCGCTGGGCTGACGTCTGGCAAGCCAGTGCCCACCTCGGCAGGCAACAAGACTGGGCTCGCAGCCAACCTTACGACGCCATCACTAAACGCTTCGGCCTAGAGCTTCGGTGGGATGCCACCGAGCGCTGGCAATTTGCTGGTGGCGCCACTCGGATCTGGGGTGAATGGGCCAGCAATGCCGAAGGGGGCGTCTGGGCTACCGCCCTCAGCGGAGGCTTAGGTCCAGTCATCCAATATGCCTACAACGAGGTCGCAGCCATGCCGTCCGACACTTTCGGCCCGGGCCGTATCACCTATCGCATTTATGGACACGCCAACCAGACTTGGCTCGAAGCGTCTTACGCACTGGGAGATAACACCACCGTCGCTTTCCGCTACGAAGCAGACACGGTTTTCAACCAAATCAGCATCCGTTACCCATCTATTTTTTATACCCTCAGTTTGCTCCACCGCTTCTAAGTGATGAAAACCGGCCAAACTCTACTGACGTTCTGTGCGAGTTTACTAGTCTGCACTCTAGCCAGAGGGGCTGAAATCGAAGTATTAGTCCGCGACGCCAAAGGCGCGCCAGTGCCTGACGCCGTTGTTTATCTCGACACTGGCAAAGGCGCAACCGGCACCGCCGATGCCCCCAGTGGCCCACCAGAAGCCAAAGCCGAAATTGCCCAGAGCGCCCGCCAATTCCTGCCCTACGTCACCGCCGTGCAAGTCGGAACCGTGGTCGAGTTCCCCAACGACGATGACGTCCAGCACCACATATACTCCGTCTCTCCAACCAAACGCTTCGAAAAGCCGCTCTACGCTCCCGGCTCCCATGAAACCGTGCTCTTCGATCAACCCGGCCTCGTCACCATCGGGTGCAATATCCACGATTGGATGATTGCCTACGTGCTAGTTTTAGAAACCCCGCACTTCGCCAAAACCAACGAGGAAGGACGCGCTCATCTCACTGGCTTACCTGCTGGCCAAGTGCGTCTCAGCGTCTGGCATCCACTCCTCCGTAGTTCGGCCTCCCAGGAAACTAGTTTAGGCGGCACACCAACTCAGACAGAAATCACGCTCTCGCTTAAACCCGACCGCCGCCCGCGCCGCAACCCTTCAGCGTCCGGCACGCACTACTAAATCTCCAAATTATGGGTGCGATTTTCCGTTTTCGCCGCTTCCGCACCCGACTAGTCGTGCTCGTGCTCGGTCTCGTTGCAGCCGCCCTGACACTCACCTTTCAGCTCATCACCCGAGCCAACCGCGCCAGTGCTATCTCGCACATTGAACAACGCCTCACCAGCGACGTGCGCGTCTTCTGGTATTCCGTCCGTCTGCGTCAGAAAGCCCTGACGGATACAGCTCGCGTCGTTAGCGCCGACTGGCCGATCCGCACACTTTACCTGCAAGATACACTCGATCGCGACACGTTGCGCTCGACCCTCTTTAGCTACGCCAATCGCCTCAACACTCCCGTGCTCGCCGCTTTCTCTAACAGCGGAGAGATGCTCGCCACTACCGCCAGCGAACTGAGCGACGAACACTGCGGACCTTTCCGTTATCTAGTGCACAAAGCCGACGATGAAGCCCTGGATGACACCAGTGACTTTGCCCTCCTGAGCGGACGCTTGCATGTGCTCATCGTCGTCCCGCTCTACGCCCCCAAACCCAACATCATCGGTTGGCTTGGCGTCGCCTTCCCCATCGACGATAAGTATGCTCGCGACTTCAAAGCCACCACCCAAGCCGAAGTCAGTTTCACCACCGTAAATGACCAAGGCCACGGCGACCGCGTGCTAGCCACGACCTTGCCCAGTCAACGTTCAACCCAACTGCTCAACTCCATCCCCACTCAGCTCGGCCTCACGCCACTCATCAGTATCACCTCTTTTGACCGCGAGCCCTTCGTGAGCCTATTCACCCCCCTTCCTTTATTAGGCGACGACCCGGCCCGCATTGCACTGCAACGTTCGCTCGATGCCGAACTCGCCCCCGCCCGCGAACTTGAGAATCTTATCCTCCTCATCTCGCTCGCCGCCCTCGCCGCCGCCTCCATCATCGCCTTCGGTCTCGCACGCGGCATTAGCGGCCCAGTTCAACGCCTAGCCGAGGCCACCCGCACCGTCGCTCGCGGCGACTACACCTGCCGACTAGAACTAAATCGCTCCGACGAACTCGGCCAGCTGGCCCATGACTTCAACCAAATGACGGCCGGTCTCGCCGAGCGCGACCGTGTGCGCGACTTGCTCGGCAAAGTTGTCTCTCCTGAAATTGCCACCCAACTCCTCCACTCCGAGCTGAAACTCGGCGGCGAAGAACGTGAAGTCACCATCCTCTTTTCCGACCTGCGCAACTTCACCAGTCTGGGCGAAAAACTGCCTCCGACCCAACTGCTAGCTCTGCTCAATCGCTACCTAGACCGCATGAGCACGATCATCGAAAAACACGGCGGCGTTGTGGATAAATACATCGGCGACGCGATCATGGCGCTCTTCGGCGCGCCAGTCGCCGCGCCCGACGCCGCCGCCCGAGCACTCGCGGCCGCCCGAGAAATGCTCGCCGCGTTGGAAGAACTTAACCGCGAGCTTGCCGCTGAAGGCCACCTCACCCTTGCCTGCGGCATCGGCATCAATACCGCCCACGTCGTCGCAGGAAACATGGGCTCACGCACCCGTCTAAATTACACCGTTATCGGCGACGGCGTGAATCTCGCTGCCCGCTTGGAAAGCCTCACCAAGGATTCAACCCACGCCGCCAACATCATTGTCAGTGAGTCCACTGCCGATGCGGCTGGGGCAAAGAGCAGCTTACGCCCCCTGGGTAAAGTCACCGTCAAAGGCAAAAGTGCGTCGGTGCATATCTACGCCGCCGATCTCTGAGCATAGTTCGCTGCACTAAGCACGCAAAAGGCCCGCCGTATCACGGCGGGCCTTAATGCTCACACACAACTTGCTAAACACACACTGTGCTACCTATCGGCACATTCGCAGCACGGATTTACAGAAAAATTCAGACTGACTAATCGGCAACGAGCTGAGCACGAGTAATCAGAACTGCAGCTAAAGTCATCCTGATCTGCGCCGTATGATAAACCAGCCGGCCACCCGGTAAAATCATGCGTTCTCCCAAAATATATCGCAGCGCCATGAGCTGCGGACTCTTGCCACTTTGACCGATGTCTGGCTCACCCACCATCGCGGCTTTGTTTGCCCAGAGAGTTGTCGTCGGCGTTGGCGACATGGCTGTCTCCAACAACACCCAAGTCATCATGAGCACCTATGCGCTAGGCTCTTGCATCGGAGTGATAGCCTATGACCCGACAACTAAGGCCGCCGGCATATTGCATCTCATGCTTCCCGATTCTTCCATCGCGCCAGAAAAAGCCGTGCGCCAACCCGCCATGTTCGCCGACAAGGGCCTACCGCTGTTTTTCAAATCGCTGGCTGGCCTCCATGCCGATCGCACCCGTCTGCGTCTCTTCGTCGCGGGCGGCGCCAGCGTGATCGCCGGCTCCGACCCCTTCAAAATCGGTGAGCGTAATACTAACGCCACCCTCGAATACATCCGCAGCCAAGGCTACAACCTTCGTCACAGCGAAGTTGGCGGAACGATTAATCGCACACTTCACATCGAAGTCAGCACAGGCAGCGTCACGCTCAAAAGTCCGGCGGGCACCTTTCAGCACACCCTCGGCTTCTGATTCACCCCAAAACTACGGACGACAAAAAAGCCGGATGAAGTTTGCTTCGACACGTTCCGCCAACAACGGCAGCGGTTCGCCTAAAAGTTCAGCCAGCCCGGCATAGACCGCCGCGATATTACCCGGGTGATTCACCCGCGAGCCATCTGGAGACACCGGCAGGCAAAACTGCTCTCGCTCCACCGGCAACGGCGTGGCCGGTGCATCAGTTTCGACCAGCAAACGCTCTAGCGGCACGCGGCGAAACACCTCGCGGCGCACGTTAGCTCGCTCTGCCAGAAACGAGCCATTGAAAGAAAAATATGCCCCCAGCTTGGCAAATATTGGCACCATTTCCGACGGACCAGAATACGCATGCAGCAAAAAACCTCGCGCGGGCACCGGCCCAGCCTGCAACACTTCTAGGAGCGCGCCAAATGCATCGAGACAGTGCACCGACGCGGCGCGCCCCAGCTCTGTGGCCAGCGCAAGTTGCGTCGCGAACACTTCTCGCTGCTCATCAAGCGGAGCCCGGCGCTGCCCTGCTAACCGTGGATCATCCGGTGCCGCCCGCTCCAACATCCAACGGTCTAAACCAATCTCACCTACTTGCGCAGTCGGCTCAGCCACGAGTGCCTCACGCAAACGCTTAGCCCATGACGTTGAGCGATTACCCACATCCCACGGATGCACCCCGAAGCTCGGCAAAATCCACGCCTGTTGACGCGCCAAATTGGCGATAACAGGCCAGTCTTCTTCACAAGCTCCATTCACCACCGCCCGCCGCAGACCAACCATGGGCAGCGCGTCCACAATAGCCGACCGCGACTCATCAAACCACGCATCGTGAAAGTGGTTGTGCGCATCGTAGAGCGGCGGATTCATCGCATCATCCAGTCATTTTTCCTCTGACGAGAAAAGCGCGAAGCGAAGTTAAAGACCAAGCCCCCTAGTGCCGTTATATGCACAACAAGGAAGGAAACACGTCCATGATGGACAATCTACTCATCGCTTTACCAGAACTCCGACTCCCGCGCGATCTCGCGTGGCGCGTCAAGTTTATCGAGGCCGTCGAAGAACATGCCCGCCGCCTCGGAATCAATGGCCACTACCATCCTTCCCGTTTTATGGGTTATTACTTTGCCGGGACTCACCCGGTGGTTGTCTCGGGGCATTGGACCGTGACGTTAGATAGCGTGCCCCTGCTGCGTGATCTGCACGACGTCGTCGAACGCGTGACCGAACACCGTTTCAGCATCCGTAGTGCCGCTGAAGAATGCGCTCCGGAGTTCATGCTGATCCACGACAGGCACGATGGCGCCTGTTGGCTCTGGGAATACGCCCACGGAAGGCGTTTTCTCGAAGCCCGGCAGCCCGTGCTGTCGTGGAGCAGTTCGGAAATTGGCGCCGATGACGGCCCCAAGCTACTTGGCCCGGGCTAAGCCGTCT
>JACCDO012113648.1_pt1 | contig 19002 bp, 9 predicted proteins | sample 7446101 | NCBI WGS metagenome assembly JACCDO01 (sample SAMN15323440, study PRJNA562643) | freshwater metagenome | isolation source: river surface water | place: USA:Blue River Watershed | collected 2017-08-16 | reverse complement strand
CAATTTCCTCCAAGTCCGCCATCGATGGCATCATGAAACGAACTAAGATAACATTTCGGTCCACTTTTACACCAACAATTGTACCGATCAATGGGTTAAATAAACTCGCGTCCTTCAACCGCAACTCCACCATGTGTCCAACAGCATCCTCCAATTTTGGTCTATGAGGAGGAACTAGTTTAACGGGAGGTACCTGCGCTTTCAACTCTCGCTTAAACCAAGAAATTTCTGGATGATCAAAAGGAATAGCAACGGGCGGATGCTTCTCATGACCGTCAGTCTCAAAGAACAACACTTGAAGTAACCTGCGCACCCTGTCACAGGACACCACCTTACCGATAGCCAGGTCAATCATTTGTATGAAGTAACCATCTGCAGCGTCATTTATAGAGGGTTTTGAGGCCTCAACCAAGTCAAGATCCTCCTCCACGGTACCATCTACACTCAACTGCTCTCTTGATGCAGACAAATCTTCACTACTATTATACTTCTTCACAACGGATCTTTGGATGGCTGACAACACTTTCTCTTCCTCTAACCGTTTTCTCTCCTCTTCAAGTATGTGCGCCTTCAACAGCTGATCTTTAATCTTTTGCTCTTTCTTTTCAATTTCTAATTTTGATTTATATTTTTGTGCTGCTTTTTTACGCATTAATGATTGTAGTTTCACTGCTGCTTCAGCTTTTTTCTGACGGGTGTGGACGATCCAACGTAACACAGCACGACGCACAATAGATTCTGCTTGAAACTTTGTTGAAAATAACTCGGCAGCTTTTTGTAATAATAATTTTGCTTTTAATTTCTTTGCTAAATGAGTACGTAATGTTGATTGAATCTTGACTACTTTCTTCTTGGTTTGCTCAACTTTCTTGCGATCGAGGTGACCACGGAAGCGTGACTGCAAGGAACGAGCTGATTTATCACGTTTTTCTTGAAGTTTAATGTATTTCTTACGTACAATTGCACCTGATAACTTATGTGCTAAGTCATTACGTGCATCATTCAATAGTTTAGATTTGGCTTTTGGAAGTACGTACTTCTTCAACCACATAGTTATTAAGAAAGAAGCTTCTAATTTCTTTTTGCGATATGATTGAATACTTTTTACTTTCTCTTCTTGTCGTTGAATTTCTTCTTTAATTAAGTGTGTTGATTGTTTCTTTGCTTCTTCATATTCACTTCTACCACCAACAGTTGCACTATGAATACCTTTCAAACGGGCTAGTTGAGACTCTAACTCTGTAACACGAACACGTTCAGCTTCATATGACTTAAGTGTTCTAGCTGCAAGTGCCTCGGCATCTCTTTGCTTTCTTAAAGCTATCTCGACATCAAGCAACCTTGCTTCTGAGTCTACTATCTTGGTACCACTGCCACCTTTATCTAACAGTACTTGCGACGCTAACAGCGCCTTCTCCAACCGCTCCATCAAGGTATTATTAGCACTTCGCAGTGATTGAACCATCTTTTGTAACCTAGGAACTGCTTTAGAGGGTGGTAACTTCTCAATAAAGGCATCATCATCATCGATATCAGCGGGAGCAACAGCTGGTTCTTTGTCTTTACTTTCTACAACTTCTGTACTGTCTTTCACTGGCACAATACTCACTACTGGTTGATCATTCTTTATGTCAACTTTACTTGTATTATGTGAGATTACTGCGTCATGAGCAGCGCATGAGGTGATCAGCAAAGAGTCGCGCAGGTTGACATACTTATTGACTACATTATTAGTGAGCATAAACGCCGACAATACATTCTTCCACTCCCACCAAGACACCGATCCATCGCTATCTGTGTCGAGGACATCAAATATACTTTTTGCAAGCAATTCGTCGTTACCCGATGCGCTACTGCTGCTCTCAACGCTGACTAGCGACACTATAGTACCTAACAAGTTATCGGTTCCAGTTTCACCTAATGGACTCCCAATTTTGATTAAATTTCGCTTGTTAAGTGGCTTGCCATTAGAGGAAGACTTGAGGTATGCAAATAATTCATCGCGTTGAACCACACCTGAATTATCTTTGTCCGCCGACTGGAAGGCTTGCTTCAAGCTCAACTCTATCTTGGACTTGACTATATCATCCGCTTTAGCGGGGTTAGTGCCTTCATACTTGATGTTATTGAGACCTGTTACTACCTCTTCCGCTACTCCATCAATAAAAAATTGTAAAGTAAGTTGCATTGTACCCACGCAGTGTCGGGTTGTACCGCTTGACTCAAACAGTTCAATTTCTGTGGTTACTGCAGCAGATGAACATAGTATGCTTGATTGCGAGCCTTCATATTGCGGCAATTGAGAAGAAGCAGCTTTACGCACGGCGTCGTAAAATATCTGTGATGTGTTAATGTCGCCACTGCACAAGGTGTAAGACAGCCCCTGGTCCTCCTTCACGGAGTCAGTATCGAGCACATGCAACTTGATATTGTACTTATCTTTCACGGATCCGTCCACTTTTACTCTTGATGTGTTAATTGGCAATACAACACTGTTCTCTACTGACACATTCACTTCTTTAGCTGCGGTTTTGCGCAATTCAGCGGTTGTTGGAGCTGTCAATTTCTTTGGTGCGTTAAACTTGCTTTTCTTAGTATTCTTTTTGATAGTTTTAGTGTTGTTCACAGCATCTGTAGCTCCTGCAACAGCAAGAGCTGGTGGTGCCTCAAGTTCAATATCATCGGAGAAGCCATACGACGTAGAATTGAATACAGCACGTATAACACCTTTGCGAACAGCTTGCGATGCAAACCTAGAGCTACAGCTCGAGTTCAGCTTGACTTGCTGGAAGCACAGCTTCAACCTGCCTTGTACATAAGGAACATATGATAATTCTGCTTTTAATTTCAACATTTTTGAATATTTGCTAGTGCTACTATCACTACCTGCCAGCAGCAGTAACTCAACTGAAGAGGGAACAAGTGAGTCCTTGGTGCCTGCCAACTCTGTAGTTGCTCTCACTCCTAGCAATGGGGAGAAGGTGGAGGTGTAGACAGCTTTTCGGTTAATAGCACTGGTAAGGCACACATTAATATCGTTTTTAGCTCCAGTGATAGGTAAGACACAGCACTTGTTAACTGTAACAGACTCTACTTCACTGCTTGCAAATATACTCTTGTTGCAGCCACTATTGAATACAATAGAGGATGCATCTACCTCAATCCTTTCGTTGTCACTGGTGGCTTGTGTGACCTCTTGAACTCTTATATACAACTCACCAATTCCTGCAAAATTAGTCAGTTGACTAGTAGATGCAGTGGATTTCCTCGTGATATTTAGCTTGATTTTGCCTGAAGAATCCTCCATATTTTGTGCTTTCGGCGACTCAAAGGATATCCATTGATCAATAAGAGTCACGTTGCTGATATTCTGGCTGGTGATAAGACATACACTTCGACCTAGTTCTGGATAGCGTGGTCTTGCTGCATCGCGACAGATGATTAGTAGATTACTCTTCAAGGATTGTGATGCAGCATGAACCCATTCGGGGATAGTTAACTCACCGGTTAGATTCCATTGTGATGATAAATCTAAATCTAGATTTGAACTAGTAACTGCCGCATTGGTGAATCCATGCAACTCTTCAACGTTACTGTTGGTGGTGCTGGCAGATGCAGGAAGAAATATAAACTGAAAAAATGGTTCTACTTTTCCTTTCCACGTAGTATCGCGCAAGAAACCCTCTTCGATGTGTATGTTGTAAGCGTTAGTGTTGACAGGGACGCTGCTGCTGGTGGTGGAATCTGGTGCAGCAAAAACTGAAGTTAATTGAACGTTTACGTTCACAATACCCACCTTGTAACCAATCTGGTTGCGGCAGGGGATGCTGTAATTAAGCACGCTTCCTAGTGCGATGTCCACTGAGGACAGCAGCAAACTGGCTTGACCGAATAATACGTTGTCGCGGAGTAACTTCAAGGACACAGGGATGGCCATGTTGCCGCGTGTGAAATATTTCGTGTGGACGTCTTTCGTATCCCACACAATCCCCCCCTTTTCTAATTTCCCAGCAATTTCTAAGCTGACAGAGTTACTGTTATAGTCGAATAATATCTGCAGCGATATCTTCTCCGCACCCGAACTGCTGTATAACTCGTTATACATCTGTGGTGTGAGTTGCGTGGGAGCCATCGACACATGCAGCTTCTTGTTAGTATCTATTCCATGAAACACTTCACTATTGCAAGCGGTAGGACTCGTAATATCAGACGATTTATCAACCAAAAGCTTGCTCATAACACTTTCATCGACAGAAATATCAGGGTTGAACTTCAAGACCAGGAATATCCAGCCAATGACACTCGCGTCGCTGCCAAGTTTAGTGTCAAATACTTGTAAGACACATGGTAATGTGTCACTCCGCGAGGTAAAAATACTAGAATAATCCACAATTGTATAGCCGACAGCCCTCTTGTCACTGGAGTACAGCACCACCTTGAGGTACGACGTCTTCTTCTGGTGCAGCGACCAAGCAATTTTATTAGCAAAAAAAGTCTTCTTTACATCTGCAATAGAGGCGTATAGTTTATCACCTGATGTTTCTCTGGTAAAACTCAACTGATTATCACTTGCTACCTTCACATTCTCTGAATAAAATGAAACTTCGGCAGTTATAGAGTCGTAGTCAGCGCTGCATGAGGGTGACGACATGAATCCTTGCAGCAAACCGCACAAAACACCATGAATAGTCTCTGATCTTGACGTGTGTGTTGAGTAAGCATCGTTTCCCATCTCCAATGATTTTGTTGGCTCGGTCAAGAGTCCATTTACCCAGCCCCCGGTTGTACCGACTTGATTCGTTATATTAACATCAATATTCTCCTTGATTGTGTCATTGTAGTTAATTTTTGGACTTTCCTTCACTATAATATCATCGTTGATAGCAGAAGCAGGCACAGGGGACTTACTCAGCCTACAAACGACTACCCATGAACCCATTGATATACTCTTACCTGTGCTCGCACCATCATCTACAAAGCATCTGAATGCATATGTTTGACCACCAAAGGATGGGATCAACTCTAGCGTTGACAATGGTATCCACACGCGGCCTATTTCGTCCTCGTTATTCGTTCCATTTTTTAATTTTAATTCTAAAACTTCACCTGCTAACCATTTAGATAGAAATTTTAAGGATTTATTTATAGTAAATCCACTAGTGTTGACTGAGTTACCACTGAATGTTTGAACTAAAGAGAGATCAATAACCTCGTGGACGCCACTACAACCCAACGAAACCTCCAAGTTCAAGCTTGTTGATAATCTCGATGCATCTAGACCTATAATACCATCAATATCTATGTGTATATTGCTATATTGTTGGGAGGATGGGAATAACGTCAGCTGGGCAGGTATAGTTGTATTCATGCCATTGATTGGATTGATTTCAAACGTCAAGCAACCCTTGCTCAAGCTCAGATCGCTGGTGCTAATATTATGATTGTTACTAGTAAATATTGGAATTGTAATGATTGTACCAGAATTTAAGGTGGCTATTGATGGTAAAAATATACTGGCACTACTACTCCAATCACTATGCACGATATCGAAGTACAGCACAGGGCAGACGCCTTCTTTGTACAATTTGGACCGCATGTCGGCGACGGACATGGTTAGAATCGCTGATTTATTGATAAATTCATATTTTGTTACAAATGAGTTGGACTCGGTGCCATGCAAAACCTGTCTACTCGAGGTTGACTTTAGTATCACCTTTTTGTTTGGTAGCGGTAGTAATGACAGCTTGATAGACGTATTACCACTGACATTCTTCAGGTCTCCTTCGTATGTCACAGATACTAATTTAATTAACATCTTACTGCACGGAGCACTGTAAGTTTGAAATGTATCTACTATTACATCACTAACTTCCTTTGGTAAGTTGAAATCGGTGGACCAAAGTGGTTTACTATTGCTTATAGCACTTTTAGCATTATTTTTACTACTTGATTTTGGTTTTTTTATGATTTCGATAGAGTCGTTCACTATATTCAACTCTGGTAAAGCATTTGATTTACTCACTGAAGGCACTCTGATATTATCAATACTTATATTATTCTCAACCTCACCATCATCATAAGTAATATCATAATTAGAGTTGTCTCTTACTTTACGTATTACTCCTAAGAAATATTTGCCAAGACTTTTGTAATTACATTCTATTTTATCACCTTCCTTGAATGCAGCTAATCTTGGTGATGGTATAGGTGATGACTTGACTTCTACTAGCCGAGGAGATTTAACTGGCTGCGTGATTATAATGCTATAACTGAATTCTAATTCCCCCATGTCTAAGGTTGTGTCTCCATCTTCATACAATGTACATTTCATGGAAGTCCCAACAGTCTCTGCTTGAGCATCTTTCGGTATAGTTATTACACCAACTCCAGGATAGATGGTACTTCCCAACACAACTTGAACATTAAACACAATGTTGTCATCTGAGACGTTGCTAACTATATTGTATCGTAATATCGTATCAGTGAAACGATATTCTGATGCCTTATTTTTAATTTTTCTACAAATATTTGTAGCTTGAACATCACCATTTAATGTATTAGTAATTCTCACGATTGGCAAGTCATCGAGTTCGTAGTAACCTAGTCCATCGATGTCCAATAAGCCCTTTATCTCCAGGGAAATTTCCATCGTTCTCTCTTTATTTTTTTAAACAATTTTGCCTGATTTTTTAACAGTTAAAACAGGAGGCGGGCATAGACTCGCTCGTCAAAGAAGAGTAGATATAAGCACTAGAAGCACTAACAAAGTACTTTAATATGAGAAGAAGCCTAAATCGTATGACTTGTTAGTGCTCATTTATTATTATTTTGTAAGAAAATTAAATACAATTTATAAATTAGTAATTAATCGACTTTATATGGTTTATCGGCTTGCACATAGATTAGTTAGTTATCTAAGTACTTTTTAACGGCTTTGATTGATTCCTGGCAAGCACCGGAACTAAAATTTGCATGACGATGTAATTGCATCGCATCACGTAGGTGTCATTACAAGAAAATTTTACCAATACATAATTGCATTATTTAAACATGTCCAAGCACACCAGTAGTTCAAAAGAAGAATCACCAAAGAAAAAAATGGCAAAAGAGAAGGTTGTATTAGCTTACTCTGGAGGTTTAGACACATCAGTGATATTGGTATGGTTAGTTGAAAAAGGTTTCGATGTTGTGTGCTTTTGCGCCAATGTTGGTCAAGGTGAAGAGGACTTTGAAGGCATTAAGAAGAAAGCATTAAATTGTGGTGCATCAAAAGTTTATATTGAAGATTTACGTAAAGAATTTGTTACTGATTTTGTATTTCCAGCAATTAAATGTAATGCATTATATGAAGGTCGTTATTTATTAGGAACATCAATTGCAAGACCATGCATTACTAAGGCACAAGTTGAAGTTGCAAAGAAGGAAGGTGCTAAATATGTTGCACATGGTGCAACAGGTAAAGGTAATGATCAAGTACGATTTGAAATGGGTGCACAAGCATTAGATGCTACTCTTACAACAATTGCTCCTTGGCGTGATCCTGAATTCTTAGAGAAATTTAAAGGACGTGTTGACTTATTAGCATATGCTAAAGAGCATAATATTCCTGTTGATGCTACTCCTAAAGCACCTTACTCTCTTGATGCAAATCTTTATCATACTTCATACGAAAGTGGAATGCTTGAGGATCCAATGACAGCACCTATGAAATCAATGTTTCGTATGACTGTTGACCCAGAGGATGCTCCTGATACTCCATCTTTAATTCGCATTGAATTCACAAATGGTGTACCAACTAAGGTAGTCAATCACGCTGACAAGAAAGTGTACACTGATCCACTTGAGGGATTTAATTTCCTCAATGATATTGCTGGTAAGAATGGAGTTGGTAGAATCGATATTGTTGAGAACCGTTTCGTTGGTATCAAGTCAAGAGGTGTATATGAGACACCTGCTGGCACAGTCTTACGTGCCGCACATTTAGATTTAGAAGGTATCACCATGGATCGCGAGGTTATGCGTATACGCGATACTTTATCCGCTGAATGGTCCCGTTTATGCTACTATGGCTTTTGGTATGCACCTGAAATGGAGTTAGTTATGAATAGTATTGATTTCTCCCAAAGAAATGTAACAGGAGCTGTTGAAATCAAATTATACAAGGGTAATGTCATCATCATGGGTAGAGAGTCACCATGTGCATTGTACAGCTCTGATTTGGCGTCCATGGACATTGAAGACGGGGGAAAAGGCTTAGAGTACAACCCTATTGATGCTCAAGGTTTCATTCGTATTAACGCAGTGCGCTTAAGAGCCAACTATATCCTTCGTAAACATACCAAGTAAAATTTTTTTTTTCTTAGAATAATCAGAATAACCTGTGAGTACCTTTATAGACTAGTAATTAAACAATTTTATGTGACAATTTACAATTTATTTTCATCGACCATAAGAGCCGTGTCGACTTGTTGATTATTTTTTTTTTTGAAGTCTTTCAAACTCCGCTTCGGTATAAGTTCCTACTAACTCACCTTCTTCATCATATACTTCAATAACATCAGCGGTTACATTATCATCATATAAATCCCAATCCTCATCATCCGCATCTGTGTCGTCATCAAGACTACTATCATCATCTTCGTTATCCGTATCAACGAATTTATTTCTATCTTTTTGCCATTCAGCATTTAATTGGGCCTCTAAACTGTCATCATCAATATATGGATCACCTTTTTTAGTACGCTTGACTTTCTCTTCAAACCATATTTCACCACCAAGTAGCTCTTTAATACTTTTCCCCTCAGTTTTCAATCTATTTTTCACACCTACATTCGACGAGGCTAATTTAGCTGCTTTGATAACCTCGCGACGTTGTTTTTCTTTAACTTTCTTTGCTTCCTTTGCCTTCATTCGACGCTCTAATGCTTCTTCTTGACTATACAATGGTGTCTTAGGACGACGTGGTGCTCTTATCGATGTTGCATGAAAAGTATAAGTTCTATTTGAATTACGAATACCTTCTTCTACTGCTTGACGATATGCAGGATCATTCCATTTTTCTCTAATTTTTTCAGATATCATTAATTTCCATTCATCTGAGCGAGATGATAACGATGACATCATTTTCTCTCTAAATTCAGGTAATTCCCACTTAGCTTTTAATGTAGCAGAAATTCTTGCTCTTACTTCAGCTGAAGGTGATATACATATTTTAGATCTATATTTTTCATCTTGCCATTTTGCTTTTATAGCTTCAGAAATTTTGGCTCTAGTACTTTCAGAATGATTTCTATTACCTCTAGCATTTACCGTGTATAATTTTCTATATTCAGGATCATTCCAACGAGCTTTTAAACTTGCTGATATTCGTTGTCTTCCTTCTACTGTCAACCCACCTTTTAATTTCTCTTTCTTTTTTTCCAGCTTTTTCTTTTCTTTTGATTCTTCATATTCTGTCAATGATAGTCCTAAATTCTTTGCTTCTTCAGTCTTTTTTCTTATAATTGCTTCACGTGTTTTAGCTGCTATTCTTAACTTAGTTTCTTCAGAATGTTTACGACCAGCATTCCACGGAACTTTTCCTTTATTTGCTGCTGATATTTTAGCTTTACTAGATGCAGTATGTGGTCTACCATAGCCATTAACATCTATATCTGTTGCAACCATACATAGCCTAAAATTACATGCATTAGGATGATTATATGCAGAAATTCCTTGCCGAATACGCCTATATTCTACACCTCTAGCTCTCACTGCACTGCATGTGCTGTACAGCGAGAGCAGAAGCAGTAGGAGCAAGTGCATCTATTTTCGACAGGTAAAAGTACGCACAAATCACAGACAGCACCAAAATTCAACAGAGGAACCTATTCATAGTACCGCAGATTAAGTAAATAAAAGAATAAAAGTTTATACATTAACACATTTTGCGGCGTGAATCACTTCACTTTGTTCAAAGTTTTAGATATTCTTCACTTATTTTATACAAACAAAGAATTAATTAAAAAATATTTTTGTTATCAAAAATACAAATAATGCGGACATTAGAAGAGGATAAAAGAAAAACGGCAACAAGGTCAGGACACACTATTATATTCAAGCAGCTGATGCTTATTGTAAATATAAATGGCGACTTATCGCCGGTACGAGAGCTTTCAAAAAATTGAAAATCGAAGAATTAGCATTTATAGCACAGGGTTCTCTTCTTAAAGTATAAACTTTGGAAGGAAAAGAAGAGTGCTGAATTGAGTGAGTGCAAGAGAGAGATGATGACAAAAGATTACGATCAAAAAGAGTTGAGTAATCTGGTCCATATTAAGGAGCAAGAGCTAAAAGAGATAAATGAATTGCGTTGTAACTTATTAGAGCGACAAGTGCAAGAGAAATCAGCAATAATTCACGAGAATTTAATCATATATGAAAAATTAAAGGATGATTTTAGATATAATTTAACTCTTCTACAAGCGCGTGATCAAGAAATCTTACGATTAGAGGAAAGTATAAAAGATTCCGCACAAAAATTAAAAGCTGTTGAAAATGAAAAGAGAACATTGAAAGAAGCAAATGATGTATTGGAACTATCAATAAAGGCTAAACACGATAAACATGAACAGGAAAGGAATAATTCTAGAAAAATTCTTGAAGATTTAAAAGAAGGAATATCATCTATGAAATGGTCAATGAGCGAAGAATTAAAGTTAAAAGACCGCGATATTGAAAGTATTAAAGAGGAGTTGAAGAGGGCGTACTTGTCGCGCGATGAAGCATTAGAGAGTCAACGTAAAGATTTGACGCATACATTTGAACAGTTAATGTCACATCGAGAGGAGTCAATGAAGAAGAAAGAACTTGAAATTGCAAGTAATATTCTAATGTTAAACAGTAAATTTGAGCAGTTACAAACTGAAAATTCTAGAATAAAAAATGACTATTTAACAGTTGCACGCAAACACGAGGTGTTAGTAGAGGAATTAAATGCGAAAGACGAAATCAATAGACAATTACAATGGCGATTAGAGGATGAACGAGTGAATAAACAGTTACACGATGACTCTTCGCAGCGGACCGTGCAGCAGCTGACACTTGACTTATCACTAACCAAAGATAATTTAACACAAGAAATTCATGAATTGCGACATAAACTAGAAAAGTATCAAGTAGACTATGCCCGTGAGCTTGAATACCGACAGTTTCTAACGAAACAACTAGAAGAACAACGTGCAAATAACCGCTTAGAAGTCGAGCGAATGGAGAAAGAAGTGCTTGAATTGCAGCAAAAAGAAGCCACATCCCATCAACATATAAGTACACTTAAGATTGAAAGAGATAGTTATTTAGAAAGAGTTACGCTATTAAAAACTGAGTTTGAATCGCATAAAACCACGCAATACTCCAAAGACCAAGAGATTAATGAGTTGAACGACGAGATCAAGGCCCTCAAGACGCGGCTAATTGCGAGTGAAAGTGAGCTAATGAAAGAACGAAGCACATTGAAGCTATTGAATAGTGAATATAGTAGTGTAAAACAGAGTATGAATAGCTTTAGTAATGAGGTAGAAAATGATTATAAAGCAAAATTGAAGTCGCGGGAGTCGGACTATGAGCATTTAAAATTGGAATTTAATAATATTATTACAGCATTAGAGGAAGAAAAAAGAGAAACAGCTGCGTTAGGACTGCGACTGAAGACCAAAGAGGCGCAGGCGTTGGAGTTGCAGCAGACTATTCACCAACTAAAGCAAGGAAGTGTAAGTAATTTATTAATCAAAACCAAGCAAAATGTAGCTGATGCAGAGATTTCATCACCAATATTCTCGGAGGATTTTGGACCTGCATCCTTACCCGGATCACCTCTACCAACGGCACATATTAATCCCATGAAACAGTATAACCAAGACAACAAACTCATGTATTCATCTGATAAATCCGAGTACGACTTCGATACGAGCCGCAACAACGCCCGCAACTCGACTGAAATGCAACTAATATTACTTGAAAATGAGAAACTAAAGTTAATAATCAAAGAAATGCGCGTTGAAATGGAAAATTTACAGAATCAGTCCCTAGATCGCAATGATAGTGTAGAGGATGTGAAGGTACTCGAGTCGCGCCTTGAACAGGCATTGAATGAAGTGGTGCGACTGAAAGAAGACAAAAGAAAGTTGATTGATACTATTAATGAGTTGAATTATGAGTTGAATAAGTACCAAGATACCCCGGTAAGTGCGCGATCTGCGAATAGAATTTCTCAATCATTAAAGGAGAAAGAGTATGAAGCATCGGCAAACAGTGTCTTTGCATGGACTGACAGCACGTTTCTGAAGAACATGGTACCTATTCCCGACGTGAAACAGAACTTGTTAATAGACGGCGCAGCGAGTCAAGTGGACACGCAGACGGTTGTCCGCGGAGTGCAGGCACCAGTGAATCCACTGACTATTGTACCGTTGTCAAATACCGAGAAAACTTTATTAAGTCAAGTAAAAGCAAGAGAAAAGATGGGTAATAATAGCGGCAGTGTCGCCGTAAGTCGGAGAAATAAGAGGGAGACCACATCCCGCAAAGTAATGAACTATAATGTTAAAGAAGAATTGTAATGTAATGCTAATTGTATATACATCTGTACACGACTGTATAACTGTAATATTTATTCATGATTGGTTATGATGCGGGAGACGTTACTACTTGTATTGGAGAGATCAATAGACTCAATAGGTGCTGAGTTGGAGTCGGACGTTCTCTGTCGCTTCACTCGAGGAGAAACCGCTTCATCACTATCATTATCATCTTCAACTAAAAAATTTAGTAAAAGGACTCCTAATTCAGGGGATTCCAACATTTCTTGCCGGAAATCATCATCACGTCGTAAATCTTGACCATATTTTTTAACAAACTTTTTACATGCATCACGAAGTCCCACAGCATTATGGTTGTGAGATAATAGCATGAATTTACCAATATTATCAAAATTTAAGACTCTTGCAGCACTTTCTTCGCATAGGAAACATAATTCATCTAGTAAGTACTCATTCGACAATGTTAACAGGGATATAATCTCAACGGCACTAATGGAATGAGTGAATGAATGAGTAAGTGAATGAGTAAGTGAATGAGTAAGAGTGTAAGTAGGGTAACTATACCTGCAGCTATCGATATTGCAAATGCGATTGGAATAAATGAACTCTAACATCAAACTGAAGATGTCCTTGGTATAGTCGTGGATCTCAATGATGTTATTCTTACTTTCTTTCATTCCACTTTCACGTCGAAACATTGCATTGAAATATTGACTTCGAGCAGACAAGACTGCTTTATGTGCATATATATACTCATCTGTAGCTTTGAAGTAGAAGCGAATATCAGAGTGACTTTCACTGAATAATAGTAACTTGAATTGGTCGACAAAAGCCGTAGCTGCTAGTAATGGATTTATTTCATTTATTTTTTTGGTTTTATGACTAACTAATATTTCATCAAAAGGCATTAAATGCGCACTTTCAGGAGTTTGATCGGGTAATAATTCATCTGTAAAGTAAAATACTAGATCCTCTTTGCGTAGTCCATTGTGTTTTGCATAATGTCGAAATAAACAACTAAAATTTTGATTCTTTTGCATTTGACATGGATATTCAGTCCCTAGAAACAAGTTAATACGTAAGTAAGTATAAGAATTGGAACTTTCATATAAGAAGAATGCTTCTTAAGAATGCTTGTTTAAAATTCAAACCTTTAACAACACGTGGTACTTTTTTCAATGAACCACCAAGAAATAAATCCTCTGTTGGGACAACTTTGAACTCAATCGGTGTTGTAGAACTAGCAGAGGTTCGTGCTGCCATTTCTTCTCTTGGTTTAAACTGTAATATATGGAATTTTTTTTTATCTTGATCAGGAAATGAGACCAACTGAACTACCCGGCACCGCGGCCTACTCCCTCTGATAGAAGTACTTAGTAGCAGACCAGCAAGACAACAGTAATTTCATTTCAATTGCACGATGTAGAAGCTTTTATTAGTACCAAATTTCCTGTTTCCTTTGTTCATTCAGGTGAAGGTCCGGTCGTCGTACTGCGAGATCCTCGTCACGAAACAAGTTCAAGGCACACATACTACGGGGGATAATGGGTGTTTTACTCATCTGTTTCCTCGCATTACTTGCTCATGAAGCAAATAGCTTAAAGAGCATATGGGGAGTGGTGTTAAAAGCATGGAAATCAACAATTCCTAATGTTAAAACAGTTAAAAAGTTAATGGTATCAACAGTACTTAGTGGTTCATTATTATCACCATTAGCATCATTTGGTGATGATGGAGCACGAGGTAAGCTGTATGAGGAGGTGTGGAGTATTGTTAATGAAAATTTTGTTGATGAAAATTTTAATGGGAATGATTGGAATGATGTAAAAATTGAATATGAAAATATACTAAAGAATGGAGGAGACGAGTCTAAAACAATAGATAGTATGTTGAAGCGTTTAGGCGACAAGTATACTAGATTATTAGATAAGCAGTTTTTTGAATCATTATGGGAATATGACGCAATAGGTGTAGGTCTATTATTTAAAAGTGATCCTGGACAACCGATGGTTATTGCTGGTCCACCAATAACTGGTTCATCTGGCGAATCTGCAGGTTTGAAGAAAGGTGATATTGTCTACAGTATCAATGGGAAAGCAACACAATCGATGACTGCAATGCAGGTGTTAGATATGTTGAGTAATGATAAAAGTGATACATTATCACTAGAATACAGTGATTCTAATGATAAGACATCAACTCATAAAACAATTCAACTTGCTAGATCAAAGCAGCAAGCAAATAATCCAATTCAGTTTACATCACAAAAAGTAAGTAACGGAATGAAAATCGGTTACATAAAATTATCAGAATTCAATGCAGAAGCTGTACCTTCATTGAAAAATGCTATTATTGCCTTGAATAATGAAAATATTGACGAGTTAGTGCTTGATTTGAGAGGCAATACAGGCGGCGGATTCCAATTTGCATTAAATATTGGCGGCATGTTTATGGATCAGAAAGTAATGGTTAATACTGCGGGAAGAGGCAAGGATACCAGCAGCTTCTTATCATCGTATCCAGACGGTGTCATTTACTCGAAGCCGTTAATACTATTCACAGATGGATTATCAGCATCAGCAAGTGAGGTCTTAGCTGGTGGATTACGTGATAACTGTAGAGCTGTATTAGTTGGTAGTAAAACATTTGGGAAAGGAAAAATTCAAGCTGTATTTGGTCTAGCTAATGGAGGAGGATTGACTCTAACCGTTGCACAATATGTAACACCAAAAGGAACCATAATACAATCTCGAGGACTCGAGCCAGATATTGCAATTAGTACATTGGATCCATACGTTGGATACTTACTCGGTCCAGCCAAAGATATTCTATCAAAACCGGATTTAAATAAAATAGATTATAACAAAGCAAATGAAATACAAAAAACGTGTAGCTCATCGCTATAATGTATATAAATATCTTACATAATATATAAAAAGACAACTAAATTTCTTGGGAAATTATTACTATTCACGGAGTAAGCTAATACTGAACAGTTATAATTTCATTTGTCGTTACGTTAGGAGGAATAGTTACCTGCAATTGTTCGCCAGTTGGTGCATGGACAATAATCACATCCCCTGTAGATACACCTTCGGGTATAGCTACTGTCATACTTCTCATAGTATTACTAGTAATTGGTACAGCAGCAGCTATAGGTATTGCATCTTTATTCATTCGACTTACTTCAGTAACAGTAATATACGGCATATTTGGTGGAACATAAGATATATTTGTTCCTTGATACATGTAATCAGTATTTATAACAAGACTTCTGTTATTATGGTCATCACTGATAATGGTAAAGACTGGCCGACTGTAAAAGTAGGTTTGGTTCAATTGATTCATTCTATCACGTAGTTTATTATCAAGAAATAATGGTTCAATAACAGGATGACAACAGAATATACATGGAAAGGAGAATAATACACAGCAACAGCATTCAGATAAACAAGCCCATCTAAATGCATCATCTCGCGCTCTCTGATATCCTTCTACAACCTGAATCCAAAGAGAACTATCAATAGCGCTTTCAATCTCCGCTGGTATCATTGCCGACGTGAAGATTAACTGCTCAGGAACCAAAAGCCTCATTTTATTCACTTATTTTGAAGATATGATGAAGGATTTTTTGAACCTGCTGTCAACAAAAATTGACCCTCCAACTGATTGCGTGACTAAACTTAGATGATAATATAGGAAAGCGTAGCCATAGCAGGGAATACAATAAGTAACCACTGCACATGTCGTGGATTCCATATCAAATCTTCCGAAGACGTATTCCCTCCCGGCCCCAGGTAACCGGTACCTATCCGTGTCACAACGTTGAAGTAGGTACGGTTAGAATTTCAGGAAATTAACCACGTAATATTCACATATCTTCAGTAATCCATTTGATTAAGGCCAATTTCTCACCAGAAATGTTCACTCATTATATGTTTGCTAGTGGAAATTGTCCAAATTAATAAAAAATCCGTGATTTGGTCTATTCTTTTGTATTTAAGAGCGATTGCGAGAAGTGTGAGTAAATTTTGCAATGATCGCGATATACTTATTCATATTTCATTGGATCTTGCACGAGGTGAATGCATACAGATCGATTACTCCTATGCACAGTCGTAATCATGTAAATTCAATGATATATGCAATAAGTGTTGATCCTTCAGCAGTAATCAAACCAAAAGACAGTAACTTTACATTCAATTTGGATTCTATCAAGCTTCCAACTGTAAATTTGAATGATATTTTAAAATTGTATGATAATTTACGCCCCCAACAATCAGGTGATAGTAATAACAATCACCAGAAACAATTGAACTATAACGAGAAAGAGAATAATGACTATTGGATAGTTGGTAAGTTAAAAAATATACAATGGAGACCACCTACCATCAATACAATACAGAATGTCAAGATGCCTTGGGATAAGTACTATCGCGGTGAGATTCCTTTCTTTGAAAATATTAATTTAAATGATAAAATAGGTCGAAGAGATGATGTAGTAGCTGAAATAATGGTTGAAGAACTAGATAATAGAAAGAGTAACTTACGCTCTTTGTTTTCCTACAACGCAACGGACACCGCGTCATCCCTACGGCGGAATATGGGGAAAATAATAACATTGTTTTACAAAATAAAATTTTTATTTCCAATAACAAATTACTTAATAAATTTAGGAAAACATAAGAATATAAGGATCGACACCCTAACCAACCACCTGCTGCTTGCGCCCTTCAACAGCGAGCAAGTAGTCTATAAATACGGAGATTTCCTTATTAAATTCATCTCCAAGTACATAAAATCAACACAAAATATAGTAAAACGACTTATTGAATCAGTTTTACCAGGTTTGTATACTCACTCACCTTACTCACTCATTAACTCACTCACTCACTCACTCACTCACTCACTCATTAACTCACTCACTCACTCACTCACCTTACTTACTCACTCACCTACTCACTCACTTACTCACTCACCTTACTTACTCACTCACTCACCTTACTCACTCACTTACTCACTCACCTACTCACTCACTCACTCACCTACTCACTCACTCACTTACTCACTCAGGTTTGTATATACTAATGAAAAGCGCAAGAAACAGGAGAATAAGAGGAAGAGATGCGAGTAAGCGACCGTCTCTCATGAATATAGTGGCGCCGATAAGCTTTGAGCCGAAGCAAGATGAGCTTCAATATAACCCAATTACACCACGAAATTTATACTTGAATAAGTTTCCATTTCCATTACTTACTGATGCTAACGACGTGGTTAACCAGTTGAATACAAGTCAAGAGCTGCAGGTCCTGCAAACACCATCAATAAATGAGATACAATATAATGTCACACTAAGTGATGAAGTTCCTGCATTGAAAGCAAGTAAAGAATATACAAAATTTCCTGCAGAAGTGTTATTAGATGCTGGTGTGGATAGTCCCGACCGGTTAGGGCGCATCCCTTACCCATCAACAACTGATTTTGCATATTTAAATCACCGTGAACAAGTCTTAGCTGTCCAAGCTGCACTTGCTGTTGTTACACCTCAAGATGCTAAAGAATTTATGAAATTTGTTGGTATTGAACCACTATTAACCCAGCTAATACGCGGTGATTCCAGTCACAACGTGGGTCTCTCGCAAGTTGACTCGGTGAAAGGTTTATGCCGTTTAATACGCGCCGAGAAAAGCATCGCAAGCCAAGTTGGGGTGTTGAATGAGGTAGTGAATGAGTTAACGGATATTATTGAAGCACCATTGAAGGGATTTCGATCATTGCGGAGTGTAGCAGAACAGCATAGATTAGAGGTGGCACAGAAGGAAGCAATGGCATTGGTGCAACGGCTAGTGCGCTCATCCGACCAAGCTGTGAACTCAATGATACAGAACACACGCTTAAAGAATGTGTTAGAAACAGTAATAGAAAGCCATCAAGAAGTACACACGCATGCTAATTCCACATCCCATCATAACGCGGTAGTTAATGAGCACAAAATCCCTCAAATTAATAAAGCAAAAACAAAGCTAAGTGGTAACACAACAATAGTTGAGTATACCAACCTGAAAATAAATCAAATGGCGCGTGTTGCGTCGTGGGGACTCGGTGGTTTGAAGTGGAAACCTAAGCAAAATAATCATAAAGGACTGCGTATCTTGTCTTTTGATGGCGGCGGGACGCGGGGTGTTCTAACCATTGCCATACTCAAGGAATTGTTGCATAAAGTGGGAGGGATTCATCCTCATGAAATGTTTGATATTATTTGTGGCACGAGCACGGTACGCACTTCACTCACTCACTCACTCACTCACTCACTTACTCACTCACTCACTCACTTACTTACTTACTCACTCACTCACTCACTCACTCACTCACTCACTCACTCACTCACTCACTCACTCACTCACTCACTCACTCACTCATTTTACCT
>JACCDO010154662.1_pt1 | contig 19004 bp, 13 predicted proteins | sample 7446101 | NCBI WGS metagenome assembly JACCDO01 (sample SAMN15323440, study PRJNA562643) | freshwater metagenome | isolation source: river surface water | place: USA:Blue River Watershed | collected 2017-08-16 | reverse complement strand
TATTGTAGAACGTGGAGGCAAACAGAATTTCATAGGATGACACAACAGGTTCGCGGCCATTAATGCTGCTCACTTGAAAGTCCAATACAGACAATGTATCAAATGATGAAATAAATGGAGCAAATCCGTTGATGCTGCTGACATTCAAATCTGTCACGAATCCTTGTTCATTGTACATCGTAGAAATATAGATTGTGCTAAAGGAAGACAATTGGGGTTGGAAAAAAGGTTCAATGCCATTGATACTGCTTACAATCAAGGTTGAAATATAGGATGTAGTTGTTTGTGATGTGGAGAAAAACGCAGTGCTAAAGGTGGATGGGAAGGGCACAACACCATTGATACTGCTGACATGCAAATCTGAAATATTGGCAATCATATTGTTGAACGTGGAAGCAAACAGAATTTCATACGAAGATATAAATGGCTCACGACCATTGATGCTGCTAACTTGCAAACCAGTCACGTATCCATTTGTAGCATCCAAATATCCAGTGTGTGACTCAAATGATGATATAATGTTTGCTTGGATAATGGAAGTTGATATTAATGTCGTTGAAGTTATGCTTACATTTATTAATCGTGCTTCAATCACATCGGCAATCAGGTATCCAGTGCTCATCACATCGGCTGTCACAGATGATGTTGTTAGACTACTGAAGGAAGATATGAATGGAGCAAATCCATTTATGCTGCTCACATTCAAATCACCAATAATGCCTTGATTGTTGTACATTGTGGAAATGTAAATTGTGCTAAAGGAAGACAATTGGGGTTGGAAAAAAGGTTCAATGCCATTAATGCTGCTAACAATCAAGGTTGAAATATAGGATGTCTCGGTTTGTGAAGTGGAAAAAAACGCAGTGCTGAAGGACGATGGGAAGGGCACAATGCCATTAATGCTACTTACGTGTAAGTCAGAAATGTTTGCAATCATATTGTAAAAAGAAGAAGCAAACAGAATTTCATACGACGAAACAACGGGTTCGCGACCATTGATACTGGAAACCTGCAAATCCAACACGGTAAACGTACTGTACGTAGATAAATGGGGTGGCAATCCATTGATTGTGCTTACATACAGGTCTGAAATATGCGCTTCTGTTGCGTAAATTGTTGAAATGAATATTGAACTGAAGGATGATAATTGGGGTTGGAAAAAAGGTTCAATGCCATTAATACTGCTCACAACAAGTGTGGAAATATACGATACCTCCGTTTGCGATGTTGAGAAAAACGCAGTACTAAACGTGGATGGGAAAGGCACTACGCCATTAATGCTGCTTACGTGTAAGTCTGAAATATTTGCAATCATATTATTAAACGTAGACGCAAACAATTCGGCATATGACGACACAAATGGTTCACGGCCATTAATACTACTTACGTGCAAATCCGTTGTCATTTGGTAACCACTGTAGGCATATGCCGATGAAATGATGTTTGCTTCCACAATTGACGTTGATATGACTGTTGTTGATGTATATGTCACATTAATTAACCGAGCCTGTATAACATCCGCATACAATTGCGTAGTACTCACAACATCTGATGTCAGCGTAGAAGTTAGCAATGTGCTATAGGTTGATAGGTGTGGATTTAATCCATTAATGCTGCTTGTTTGCAAATCATCCACTATGCCTTGGTTTCCATACAACGATGATACAATCAATGTGCTGAAGGACGAAAGTTGCGCCTGAAAAAAGGGTTCAATTCCATTAATGCTACTTACAAGAAGTGTGGAAATGTATGATGTCTCGGTTTGGGATGTAGAAAAATACGCAGTGCTAAACGTGGATGGGAAGGGCACAACGCCATTGATGCTACTTACGTGTAAGTCCGCAATGTTTGCTACATTTCCAACAAGTGTGCTGATTGTTGCGTCATCAATTTGTGTGGTTCCCCCAATCGTGGATGGTTTAATTTGGCCAGTATAAAGCACGGAAAATGTTGATGATGCCCCTCCAATACCCGCAATGCCAGTGATTGTGCTCACATCCAATGTGCTGATAGATACAATGGGTGCGTGTATTGCCAATCCATTGCGTGCGCATATTTCATCCAAATTTGCGACATTTACAACACGATAATCAATTATAGATGAAAATACCCCACTGGTATTTTCCGATTCTCGTATTTCCAACTGTTGCAGTATTGGAACAAACGTTGTGCCCGTGGAAAGTTGGGTTTTGATGCCCGTTTGTGTTTGCAATACAACCTTGTCAAACGTACTGAAATTGAACGATGACGTGCCATAATATGCGTCTTTTTCAATTACATAGGGTATACCCGTTAGTGAGTCGGCAAGTGTCAACTGATTTGCACTTGTGGAGTACGTATATTGTGTATATCCGTTCTGCGTATACGGGGTGCATAAGGATTGCGTTGGTGCAACAGTTGCATCTGAAAGATGATTTGCGCCCACTTGGACCGTGGATGCCTGCAGGTGACTGGAACTGATTTGATTAATCGTCAAAATGTTACGATTTCCATTAATGTCTTTGGTAAATGTGGACCATACAAAACTGGATAAGTAATCTGTTTGTGCTTCCACGGACCGCAACGTAGAGTAAAAACTACTGACCGATGTGGAAAGCAAAAAGAAGTTGACCGTGCTCAATGTCTGATTCAAACTGCTAACAAGCGTTGACTCATATAAATATAACGAAAGTGTTGTGCTTTGTAACTGAACCAATGAACTGTACGATGAGTTGTACGCGGAACCAAACAAGACAGTGGTATCAGACACATTTACAGTTGTATCTCCTGTGCCGGCAAAATACAATGTGCGACCACCCACAAGTTCGTCGGTCAGCGTAGAAAAGTTCACAACGCCTGAACCATTGCCTGTTACACGAATCTGTTCCGGTGCTGTTGCCGCAATCCAGAACTTTGGCTGTGTTACATCAATTGTGGAATAGAACTGAATGCCCGCACCTGCTTCAAACCACAACGTATTGGATGCATTGCTGGCCGCAAATTGAATATTGCTGCCCGCCCGAAAGTTATTGAATGCGGTAGGTGTTGAATTGTTTCCACCATCTGGCAAGTTACTGAAATATATACCGCCGTCGCCGCGCGTCAAGATGATTTTGTTTGCGCTAATGGGACGATTGGAGGCATCTTTAAAAAAGATATCTCTGGTAAAAAGCCTGTCAATATCAATTGTTCTGGAAGTCATCCCCCTACTATCTTGGGCGACCAAAAAATCTATACATACCATATATGAACGCGGATAGGTTTTGTTCCTGTATTAAAAGTGTACGAAAGTCACTGAAAAATGTACGCCGGAAGGATAAAGAAGGGCGTGCTATAGCAATTTGTGTGAAATCAGTGTTGCACAAACGTGGTCGCACATTGAAGAAATTCAAATGTCGCAATGGTGCAATGCTAAAGACACAAAAAATGTTGGCGGATGCAAAACAGAAATAAAAAATGTTTTTTTTGTTTTTCCATTTTTTATTTGGTTTTTTGATTTTAAGATATGAAAGTGAGGTGTATGTTTACTCAGTCACCTCCTCAGCATACTCGTTGAGGCTGCCATCCATCCACTGACCGATGTACTGGTCGCGCAGGGCGGCGTCGTCAATGAGCAGGGACTCGGTGTTGTACTCGTAGACATTGTTGTTCTTGACATTGCGCACAATGGGGCGCGAGACACCGGCGCTGTTGGTCCACGTGCCCATCACCCACTCCACTGCCTTGACTGGGGCGTCAACAGCGACGGACTCAGGAACAGAAGACTCGGCGGGTGCGGGCTCGGCCGTCTTTGCCTTGCGTCCGCTCTTCTTCTTCTCGGCGGGTGCAGGAGCAGGCGCGGGTGCAGGAGCAGGTGCGGGCTCGGCAACTGCCTGACGCTCGGCCGGCGCAGACTCCACAGCAACAGAAGAGATAACGGAGGCTGCATCACCGGCAATGCCCTTAGGGTAGTTCTCAAAGTACCAAGGGCAGCCCACAACATAGGCCCACTTGTAGAAGGTTGCGTCATCAAAGCGGCCGTACCAACCCTTGACCTTCTGGTCGCCGGTAGCCTCGGACTCCTTTTTGGCGCAAATCTTGCACAGCTTCTCGCCCGGAAGCGGTGCCTTCGCGCACTGCTTCTCATAGAAGACCTTGCCGTTGGCACCGGCCTCGCCCTTGTTGGTGCCAGGCACGACGCGCTCCTCGTCAATCTTGCGCGCCATACAGAGCCCGTGATTCACGGCCTGCAGACGGCTGGGATGTGCACGAAGCGGGTCAACAGCAGGACCAAACTCGCCTGGAGCGTGTGAAGCCACCGCAACTGCGGGCGCAACTGGCTTGGGTGCCTTTGGCGTCTTAGCGGGCTTACTGGGCTCTGCGGGCTTGGCGTCCACAGGCAGCATCATCTCCTCGGCAGTCATTGTGCCGGCCGCATACTCATTGAGCTTGGCAAGCACATCGGCGGTCAGCTCGCTGCCGCTGCTGAGAGTAAGGATTGCGCTGGCGATGATGGAAATCTGGGAAGACATTTGGAAAGGAATGTGGATGGAAAGGAGGGAAATTACGGAAAGGAAACTGGAAGGCGCCGTGGGGCACCAATCCATACTGTACAAAATGTATCCTTCAATTTTTTCCGATCCGTACATAAGAAACGTAGGACCCGTCATGGGAATTTTTGCAGAACCTATCCAAAAGCCATTTTTGTATGTATCTCTAGCACTTCTTACAATTGTATTTGTATCTGCGTTTATATCTCAATTCATTGGCTGTGACTTATTTACGTTTTGGCAGAATCCCTTTTTCTTTATTGAACCACGTGTTCGCATTTATGGTTGATGAAAACATCATTCCCTTTTTATAAAGAATGCCGTCTAATAACTTTCCACAAATGCCTGAACTTGCAAATTTAATTACAGCCGAACTTAAAGTACGTCCGGATATTGGGGAGATTGTAGAATGGAACCCTATGTTCTTGGATTGCATAACTGAAGCAAAATAAGGAAATTTGTCACAAAAATGCAAACGCCAACTTCTACACGACCTTGGCACATACGATTATACACGAACCCCTAATTGCAGTCGTCTCAAGAATTTGTTGCAACAAATGGGTGGTCGTGCCAAGGTGGGTCACACAGCGCGTCGCACATTATCAATGCGCCGTGTCAAAAATAGATATGCAGGCATTGCATTATTTTTGAGGTGTCCCCAATAAACACTAATAAAAATCAGGAATGTCCTCTCCCGGGAAAAAATCTTGGTTGAAGGTATAAGCAAAATGAACATGGTCAAACTTGTAGAAATGGCTAAACTAAGCAAATCAATCCTGCATGTTATCAAAACAAATCCCGATGTTGTTAGTAAAGTATACTCAGAAAACGAATCATTTATTAATTGCCTTGAACAATTAAGAATTGGAAATTTATCTAAAACCTGTTTAAACACGTTGCTTGAAAACCTTGATAAACATGATTATACTAAAACAGAAAACTGCCGCAAACTCAAGGATTTACTTACCGCGCTAACTGTTAAACCAGTGAGCGGTGGGCGCCGCTTGAAACGAAAGACCAGAGGTCGTGTTGGTGGCAAACGTCGTCAAACTCGGCGTCGATCATAAACTTCAAAAATTGACAATGACTTTGCAGATTGCATAAAATCAACTAAAATGTCGCTTCCTGAAACTCTTATTCGTGCCTCCGTACAAGGGATTGTGTACCTCATTGAATCCGCATCTGGAAAAGTATACACTTACAATCCTGAAAGTCCAACATATGTTGGTCAACTTGAAAAAATTCCAGAGGAAGATAAACATCTGATTAGTAAAACCAATGGATGTTTAGCAAATGCACGTGTCAAGTATCGCACAGACATTCGTGAGGTGATGACCCAACTTCGTGCCACGGCGGTTCACTAAACGCACCGTCGTGTTTTCGCATTGCGAGTTTTCCCACGAGGACACTTTTCACTAAAAGAATAATACTCATAATGGCCACCGCATGCATTATACAATGTTATCAACGGCATATTTTCTTTATGTTTTTCAATGATGGCCTCGGTTTTTCCTGTGATTTCTAACAGTATGCCGCATCGGTCCTTGAGTAACTTTTTTGCAATATCCACTTCAATTTCACTGACATACATTTTGCGTCGGCGTGCATAGCGTGCAAAGGTGTTTTGGAAATGACTGCGAGTTCCAACACCCCCGCTAAATGACGCCACAAACCAATCGGGAAATACATTTCCGTAAGCGATTGCTGCCCCCAGGCTGTCACCCATGCCCGCCAGTATGTCATATGTATCCTCCTTGACCCCATATTGATTGTTTGAACTCGGAAGTTGTCCTGCCTTCACAGTATCCGCAACCAAGTTACGAAACGATTTTATAAATTGTGACTCGGTAGATGTGTGAAGGCCAAGATTTGCTGCCAACACGGGTAATAAATCGCGTTCTTTGGATGCGCGATACAGACTGCTATAAAAACAGTCACCCTGTGTAAGTGTATCATTAATCCACGCAATATTGCCGGGGTACGTCGCCACCGCTTGTAACAGTTTTGCTGTGGTTTCTAACTTTCGTGTATGTGCCCGTTTGTACTTTATGGTAGCCGCATTACGTGCACGCAGACGTTTTTGTGTACGCTCAAGATATTTACGATTCCGTTTTAACTGTTTTTTATCGGATTTGTATGTATTGTGTTTTATGCGATTGGCAATATTTGTAAGCGCTCCCATTTACATAGTGCGGCGAAAAATTGAGTTTTGGGCACACTTTGAAACGGAAGTCAGTATGGATACTAAACATTTGGACCAACTTGAAACACACATAAAGTTGCGTCAGCAGGCACTTTGGAATGCAATTGTCAAAGTGTATGCTGTAGATGAAACAACATATGAAAAAGTTGTTGGGTGGATTGCCGACGGCGTCGTATCTGAAAAGGCGTTTCAATTACGCGGAACCAGGAAACCGAATACGGCGCTCCGCACGGTGATAGGCTAGTTGCTCTTCATTGCTTACAAATGCATATTTATAGACGTGTGTTGCATTGTATGAACTGACGTGTGTATAGATTGCCAAATCGGCCACAGCCGTTGTTTTTTCACTGGCTGTTGTGGCCGTTGAAAAATGTACACCGCGTGTGGGTGTATTGTAATAATACGAAGGCGGTGTTTTGATGGCTACATCCGGCATTGGTCTATTGCGTATAGAATCAAATGTACTGGATGGAAGATTAGGGTAACGCAATATATGTAATTCCTGGCCATTGCGGTAATCATTTGCTTCGGCACGGTCACGAAACTGATAATATGTGTTGGCACGATTGCCTGCGGCAAATTGTTGATAAATCACATCGTCGTAATTTTCAACACGTTCAAATGTATCCCATTGTCGCTGCATCGTCATAATGTCTGCTTTTGTTTTGTATTTAACACCCGATAAATCAAAAAAATATTGTGTACGTTGCGGCGTACTCATTTCTGTATTTTATCTGTTTTGTATTTTGTTTTTAGATTTAAACCTGCGCGCGCCGGCATTACCAGGAATCTTCCACGTGTTCGTAGTCATCCTCCTCTTCCTCATCGGCAGCCTCTGCAGCGTCGGCCTGCATTTCGGGCTCTTCGCGACGAACAGCGTTGTACTGGTAATCCAGGTCGCCCTCAGGATTGTAGGTATCATACTCTTCGTCATCATCGTAGTATGCGCCGCCACCACCGCCACCACGCCCAATCGCAAGCGATGGGAGCATCTTATAACGACGCCCCTCACGTTCGCGCTCCAGACGCGCACGTTCCTCAGCTGCTTTACGCTCTGACTCCACACGAGCGGCTTCGGCATCATCTTCCACGTGCTTCTTCATAAGCGCGGCGAAACTCTGCGCCTTTGGTGCCCACGCACTCTTGGGTGCAGGCGCGGCACCAAGAGTAGGAAACGCCGTCTCGCTAGTAAAGTCAACGGGCTTTGGCTTTTCTGCTACAGGGGTCACAAGTGGGCGCACGTCACGCTTCTTTTGTAGACCACGAAGACGAGTCTGCCACTCCTCCTCTTTTGGCTCAACGGCCTTCAGCGCGTGGTCTAGAATCGCGGCAAGACTGTTTGACGGCACATAATCGCGAACAGGCACGCGTGGACGCTCATCACGACGTCCCTCACGGGACTCACGTGGCTGACGACGACCAAATGCAGCGTGATGCTCGGAACCAGCACCACCACCAGCACCACCACCAGCACCACCGCGGCGACCAAATGCATTCCAATCAGCAGGTTGGCGTGGGGCAGCAGGAGCAGGTGCGGCTTCAGGCAAAGGATTGCCGCTACGGACGGCAGTAAACATTCCAGGACGGTACATTGTAAGAAAGTATTGGACGGAAAGGAATTGTAAGGAACTGTATGGTTTTCACCACCAAGGCTTTAAACATTTCGCGTGCGTTTCAATTTTTTTGGAAAGATTGACTTGAAAATTGATAACATAGGATATGATTGTGCACGTTGCAAAATGTATCCTATTTCGCGCGCAAATCTACAAAATTATCGCGCATTTCTTCGTAATCAAGAAGAAGAAAAACGACGCGAAAAAATACTTAATCAAACCATAGATGGAATATCGCAATTCATAACATTTGTTGCTTCACACAACAATAAAGGGATTACATTGCCAACTTCACACCATCTTTTCAAATCCACCGAACATACTCATATCATCACAAAATTAAAAGAACGATTTCCAGATACTGATTTTACGTTTGACGTCTCAGGCACGATGTTAACGATAGATTGGTCTTAAGAATCGTCAAACATCATTTTTCCCATACCTCCTGAAATTTCCCACACATTCCAAGATTCGCCGTACACCAAAACGTATGCACGACGACTATAGTTTCGTACATCCATTGGTATATTTGCTAACACCGCATATAAAACAGGTTCTACAGCACGCGTAAAATTTAACGTCCCTGCGGGATGTCCGTCATCATAGCCGCCAAACGTAAGTGTATAGATTTCGTATGGTTCATAATTTTGTACATTTAATGGCATCCGTACATTTTTCCAGTAAGGAGATACTTCACGCAAAATAGATACAGGCCACGCCTTCACACGGTCAATGTTTGCAATAGTAAGTCGCAACGTATTTAGTGCAGGTGTAAGAAATGTGCGTTGACCCGAAAGTGTATCCGCTTCCGCACGAACACCAACTGTCAACCGACTCATTGATCCAATCATATCAATGGAAAACGGGACCTGATAATTTACGGATACGGATGCGGCTGCCAGTACAGGATCTTCCAACGTAAATTGCTGAAATTGTGTATGAAGAAAAGGAAACCGTATGACCCGCGATTTGAGCCACGTTTGAACATCTGGTGGCACATACAATTGTGTAGATTCCAGATTCATAACAATGGGTCGCATGGCTGTAAGAGGCAACGTCACTTGGGATGTATCAACAGGTCCATCCTGGGTTCGTTGAATACGTAACGGTTTTCCGCCCCAAGGTGCAGGTTTCAAACGACCGTCACTAGCCACTACAACATCGCGCAAATCGCGCAAGTGAATACGAATGCGAAATCGCTGTTTGCGCATTGCAATCATTGGAAATCCTGGGTCATACAGACTTTGCCAGCCAATGAGCGGAAGCGGAACACGCAGGGTGGGCGGAGATGCACTGCGACCAATTGCTAGGGTAGTTTCAGGGCGTCCGCCCAATTCAATGCCGGTTAATTGCGTTGTAGCAATTTCCAGCGTCTGACGTATTTTCCAATCTAAATATTCGCCATGTAATTCGTGAATTATTACTTGGTCTTGGAAAACTTGAATTTTATGAATCATTTGAAATCCAACGTTGTTACAATATCCAAATGTAACACCACTTGCATCCGTAACGATTCCTACAGGATTTGCAGTCACGGCAGGGGATGGAAGCCACGTTGGAAGTTGTATGAGCAAATGATATGAACGTGCAATATCGCCGCGATGGTCCAAATCAAAATCTACCCACCGACCCCATTCCGGGGCATTGCGTGGCGCCGTAATATAGATTTCCTTTGTAAATGGTGCGGCTTTCACAAAAACACTGTGAAAAAACGAAACAACGGGGTTCGCGGTAAAAAACACATCTTTTTTCCCGCGAGCAACTAATTCAAATAGTCCACCGGACATCGCCTTATTACTGGCTTAGGCTATTTCTTTACGTAATAGCACAGCGTTTGCAGCAATGATTGCAGCCGCACCAATACCCTGTGTCATTGACGGCGTTTCTCCAATAAATAACCAACTTAACAAGTATGCACTTATGACACCAAAGAAACTTAATGCACTAAATCCAACAGTGGAAACCTTTGGGATTATATAAAATCGCATTGCGTACCCTAAAAATCCAACAAATGTATTAAATGCCGCAACACCACCAAGGCCTGCCAGTGATATGCCAAATGCACCTTTTGCCAAAAATCCTGTTGCAACTAATACAATGGCCGCAATCACCCATAGCACCCCACTGCTTCCATACATTTGCGTCATCTTTGTAAATGGTTGGTCTGATTCATCGTCTTTGTGACTCTTGAACCATAAGTAAATGCCGGTTTCTGTCAACGCCGCTACCAGTGCCGCTACCACGCCCAACAGCGACCAATTCGTCTTTGTGGGCTGTGACAACAATACGGCGCCCACAAATGCAAGCCCAATCCAAGGCAACGATTTCAAGGGTATCTTTTCTTTAAATGCCAGCGCCGACCCTATCATATTCCAGACTGGGTATGTATAGAATAGGGCCATTGCATTGCCTGCCGCCAATGTATCAAATGCAAAGTAACTTGCCAAGACGTGGAGCAAGTTCAAGAATCCGGTGGCAATTGTTTCCGTGCTAAACAATACATCGGGCAATGCAGGAGCACCAACTGCGGCCGAACCTGCGACGGCAAGCACAGTAAAAATTATCATACGTAGGCCAGTTTGGAAAAACACCGATGTGTCAACAAGTTTTATTAACAGCGGGTATGCTGATAATACAACTTCCGAAATCAGAAGCAATACTTCATAAATCATACTCTGTTTGGAGTACAGGAAAATTATCTGCGGCGACGAGTTTTCAATACTTTCAGAGGTGCCTGTGCGTGCGTGACAACCGCCTGATGGCGACTTGCATTTATGCCTGCATTCTTTACATTTCCTTTATTGCCTAGACTAAAACGACGCACCGCTTTATTGTTACTTGGTTTACGTACGTTCCGCTGTGCTTTGGAACGTGTTAAGGAACGCACGCGTCGTGCATATTCCGATTGATTCGTGTTTGATGAGTTTTCATACACAATGTTTACAGTCTCTAAATTGTTATTCATTGTCTCTGCTTTAGTTTTCGGTTTTTGGCAACGGTTTAGAGACTACGTAACCAATCGTCATAGACACGTCATGAGTTTCCCAGTACTCAAAGCGGGTGTAGGAACATCATTTCAACCCATTCCACCTACAACGTCACTATCTAAACCGGGCACACCGCGACCTCGTGTATTTCTCACAACAGTTCGTATCCCAGATGAGCATATTTGGGCAAATGGATTGTTTCAAAATGTATATGTTATTTACAAAATGTTGGAAGTTGCAGGCTATGACCCGTGGCTACTGGTGGACAACAATGATAATAACAAGGATGCCAAAATACACGAGAAGTTCCGATTGACAGATTTTAAAGGATACATTGCGGCACCTTGGCCCGTGGTTGCTTACATTGAAATGGGTATGAGTTGTGACCCGTCCATTCGTAAATTTTTTCGCAATATGGGCGCAAAGGTTGCAAAACTGTATCTTGGCAACATTTTAAATATTGATATTGAAACCGTAACGTTTTTACATGGCTTGAATTTCAGCCATCACGTTGCCGGCGAATTAGATGAAATCTGGACAAGTCCACATTATGATTTGCACGCAGAATACGCGGGCTCCATAAACGGACTGTGTGGAAAAACACGTATTGCGCCCTATGTTTGGGACCCAATGTTTATTGAAGATTTAGGAACAATGTATGATGGTGGCAAATTGACCGAATCATCGCCGCGCACATTTATTATTATGGAACCCAACATCAGTTTTCAAAAAAACTCACTGATTCCCATTATGGCGCTAGAAGCGTATTATCGCAAGTATCCTGAACGCATTGAACAAGTCATAGTCATTAACGGTAATAAATTCAAGGAAAACCCGTATTTCATACAATCGGTTGCACCGAACCTAGATATATTACGCTCTGGCAAACTACAGTTGATGCCACGTGCACACATTACAAATATTGTTAAAGTCTTTCGCAATGCAATAATCTTGCAACATCAAGTAAACAATGAGTATAACTATAGTTTCTTAGAATTCGGAACAATGGGATTTCCAGTTATACACAATGTCAAGAAATTCAAAGACTACGGGTATTATTATGACGAAAATGATTTACACGGGGCGGCGGCTCAAATAGAAGCGGTTGTCAAAAATCACGAAAGCGCGCGTGAAGCCTATAAGGCCCACTATAAACAACTCGCGTGGCGCTTTAGTCCATACAATCCCGAAAATATTGCGGCGTGGCAAAAACTGCTGCAGCGGAATTAAAATTGTATTGTTATTTATTTGATATTGTGATACAAATTCAAATAAAAATAATATGTGCGCCTTCCGGGAATCGAACCCGAGTCTACTCCTTGGAAGGGAGTTATTCTACCTCTGAACTAAGGGCGCTTCAATGATGCCGGATATTCTGATTTGTCAAAAAAAACGCATCACCGTGGTCTAAACAGTTCCTAACTAAACAACATCAGACATTATGCGCATTGGCGTAACAGTTCGCTTCCAAAATAGTTACTTTAGCGGGTCCATACAGCAGGTGGCGTGCAGCATCGCACGGACGTTTGCAATCGCAGGTCACGATGTGACGTTGTTACGTCCAAAAGAGGATGGAGAATGGTTTATTGATGTCAAAAAATACGGTGACAAATTACCACAACGTGCCGTGTGGGACAATAGTATGCGATTTGATATGATTGTTGAAGTCTGCTGGTCGTTGTCACCCGCCGACCGCGCCGTGGGAGCGAAAAAAGTTGTGCTGATGACACATTATCCGCCAGTTTTTCACGATATGGAATCGTGCTGTTATATGTGGAATCCAACGGCACGTTCCTTTGAAAATCTGGCGGCGATTTGGATGTATGACTTTTACAGTAAACAGGATGCAGCGTATCTTGAACTATTGTCCCATGTGCCGGTAATCACAGTGCCATATGTTTGGGATGCAGATGCACTTGATTTATTTGTTGAAGAAAACAATATTCCACAATGGTCACAATCCGCAAAAACTCTTGAAAATTCCATTCCTAAAGATACTCCCAAATCAATGAGTTGGTCTGCTCGTGTTGTGGAATCCAATTTCAGTAATACAAGCCATTGTATTTTGCCGTTGAATATCATTAGTCAAATCCGTGTGCGCGCGGATCCTATTCGTTTTAGTGTACACAATGGAGACAAAACGGGTGCCAATGAATTCTTCAAATCAAACATTGTCCGCAACTTGCTGCTGCCTGACATAAGTGGAAATATGGTGCCACGTGTGCGTCTACCGGATTTGCGACGCGAGAAAGTTGTGTTTATTGCACACCAACGATTCCGTCCTTTCAAATCCTATATGTTAGACGCAATGTATTTAGGAATGCCAATGATTCATAATAGCGCAGTATTGAAAAACTTGGGTGCACCCTATTATTATGAATTGAATCAGATTACACAGGCTGTGGATGCGTGGAATCAACTCAAGACGGATTATGCAGCCGGTGCCGGTTTCTTTAGTGAAAAGGCTGCTGCAGTGCGCCAAATGGCACTTCGTGCGCGCTACAGTCCAGACGCCGTTTCCAAATTATATGCCAAAGCACTTGATGCCGTGCCCGAACGCCGTGTTGCGGCACCACGCCCTGCATTACCTGCTGCGCCTGCTGCAGTCACCGACATTCGTGATGCATCTGCGCTTCGTGTTGCCTTTTGCAATATGTGGGACCAATTCCAGCCAAAATACAATTTCTTTATGTATTTGTTAGCCTGGATTGGGCAACAAAACGGTGTGCGCGTAATTCACGACGCCGTAAACCCCAATGTAGTGTTTTTCGGCCCGTTTAGCAACGGGGAAGAATCAAAATACCCTGGTGTGCCCAAAGTCTATTTCACGGGCGAAAATGCGCCACCCAACACGCACGCAGATACATTTTTGAACCTTGGATTCCAATACAATACAGCGCCGTCATACATCCGTTTGCCCTTGTGGGTATGTGAAATCAACTGGTGGGGTGCAGATATTGAGAAAGTCGTAAATCCCAAATACGTTTCTGTTAAAGATGCAATCACAGTGGATACTGCCGTCCTGGATTCCAAACAAAAGTTCTGTGCGTTTGTGGCAACCAATCCAAATAATCCCAATCGCAATGGTGCATTCCATGCACTCAATAAGTGGCGGCCGGTGGATAGCGGTGGGCGCCTGTTTTGCAACCTGCCTGGCGGACCTATTCCCGCCGGCCTTGGAGGCGGCGGCGGTGAATTGGCAAAAGTGGAATTCTATAAAAAATACAAGTTTGCACTTACATTTGAAAACAGTTCGGCGCCAGGATACACTACCGAAAAACTTTTCCACGCCAAAGTTGCTGGCTGTGTGCCGATTTATTGGGGTGACGCATTTGTAGACCGCGATTTTGATTCACGCGGATTTATTAATGTGAATCAAGCCAAGAATGAAGAGGATTTAATTTCAATGGTGTCCAAGGTTGCAGACGACGATGTTGCGTGGCGTAAAATGGCTGCAGTACCCGCAGTTTCTGAATTCAAGCGTCGTTGGTGCGAGCGCACAATGGAAGAAGTCGGTAAGCGTATTTTTAAACGTGTACTTTCCAAGGATGTTAGCGTAAGTGGTTGGGATAATGCAGCGGCGTTTGGCGCGCTGTATGAATCTGGTGCCGCCGAAGCAACACCTGCACAGACCAAACCCCCACATCTTATCATTTCGGAAGAACCCAAACCTACAACCAGCGGCGAACGAATTTTTGTGACGGCTGCAAATACGAAATTTGTAGAAGCCGCGGCCAACTTATTGAAATCACTAAGTGAGCATGAGCCAACGATTCAAAAGATTGTGTATGTATGGCCAGATGTTTCCGTGGAACATCGCAATATACTGAAAGCCGTGGGTGCTTCCGAAATCCGCGAATTGCCAACAGAAACCGAAAAACCATGGGACGATTTCTGGGACGTCCAACACTTTGCGTGGAAACTATGGGTGCACAATGATATGCAGGTGCGTGCACCTGCCGGTGCCTCTGTGTTGTATTTGGATGCCGGTGTAGTGATTGCGGCTCCTATATCAAAGATTTGGGCAGCGATTGAATCCGCTGGTGCATTTATACTTAACGATGAAGAGCAAACCAATGAACGTTGGTGCCATCCCACATTTTGTGAACATATGAAAATGACTGCGACCGAAGGCAAGGGCAATCAAATCACGGCGGGCCTAATTGGGTTCAAAGTTGGTGCATCCACGGTAAGTGCCGAAGCACTGGCCATTGCCAAAGGACACCGTGCTGTGATTGTGGGTGATAAATGGAAACCCTATGGCGGCGCATGTATGGGTCACCGTCACGACCAATCTATCCTGAGTATTCTAACAATGCGTGCTGGATTACCTCGTGTGCCGTTGCGTGAGTTTTATTGCGATAAATCAATGCGTGCAGCACAACAGTGTGGCACGCCACTGTATGTACACCGCGGACACTATCGCGCCATTGTGCCGTTTACCGAAGGCATTGATGAAGCATATGTAATCAACTTGGAACGTCGTGCTGACCGCTTGCAGCGTTTCAAATCTGGTCACCCAGCAATGAAAGACCGCACGTATGTGTGGCGCGCAACCGATGGACGCGCGCTCACGCTCACGCCAGAACTCGTGCACTGTTTCCGCAACAATGACTTCAAGTGGAAAAAAGCGGTTATGGGATGCGCACTATCACATTTGGGGTTGTGGGAAAAACTAGCCAATGATTCGTTGGCGAAATCGTATTTGATTATGGAGGACGACGTTGTATTGGATAAACAATGGATGCTCAAATGGGTAGGTGCAAGCACATTTATACCAAAGGACGCCGATGTAATTTATTTGGGCGGTGTATTGCCACCCAATAAGCCCGCGGTGCCTGCAATCACCGAGGCCGTCAACAAGTATTTTGCCCGTGTGGCCAAAAACACACTCTTTGGTCAGCCTGCGCGACGATATTTCCACTTCTGCAATTATGCCTATGTGCTCACTCAATCTGGTGCGCGTAAACTAGTAGGACTTGTTAAGGAGCGCGGCATCTTTACAAGCGGCGACCATATGATTGTAAATCACGGCGATGAATTGTTGAACATTTATTTCACCACACCGTTTTTGGCCACGTGTTTCCAGGAAGATGACCCAGTGTACCAGAAATCCGAATTCAACAACTTTGACCGTGTGGATGGATTTGATAGCGATTTGTGGAATAACAAGGATGCGTTTACACCTGAAGAAGTCAAAGTCATTGGTGTTGGAAATGCACAACCTACGGCAACCGACGTTTGGAATAACTTTTTAAAACAGTGTGCAATGCAGAATCGCGATGGTGTGCGTGCGGCGCTTGAAGCCGTGTTTGATATGTGGCGTGCACGTGGACCTGAAGAATTTAACAAAAACCTGAGTTGGTTCCGCATATTTGAACAACTTCTATTGACGAAAAACGAAACCTTAATGGCGCACAAAGACTTTATTCTGGAAAAAATCAAAACCACGTATGTGGTGAATGACGAAAGCATTTGGAAAAAGGTTGTAGATACCCTGGAAGACAAACAAAAAGCTGCATCACCAGCAATCACCATGTATAATCGCCCTGCGGGCAAAACAACGCCTGTATATCATATGAAACAAATTAATGCCGAAAAAATCTTTGAAACACCGTGGTTAGATTCATTGTTTCCTGACCCGATTGAATGGCGACCGTTTGAAACGCTTGAACCGTTGTTGGCATATGAAGGAACGCCTGTGATTTTGTATCAAAAGATTCCAGGCATTGATGTGTCGCGCGTCTTTCAATTGATTACGGAATTGCTGGCCACCAAACAAAAGCAAATTGTGGTGCTGCATTTGAGCGATGAATTTGCAAACGACCCTATAGACTTTTATAAGCATCCAACAGTGCGCAAGGTGTTGCGTAATTACTGGCGACCTAATATTGATTCGGCCGTTGCGGAAAAGGTTGTGTTTTTGCCGCTTGGATATGCACCCAATCGTGATGGGGCACATTTGGGCACGCCGCCATCATTTACGGAGCGCAACGTGGCATGGTCATTTGTAGGAAGTTTGGACCGCCCTGGCCGTGCCGAGGCGCTGGCGGTGTTACAAGCCGGTGTTGCGGGTGGTGAATTGCACGCCAAACCGCGCTGGGATTCACCGAATATGTTGGAAGCGGAAGCCTACAACGCGTTGATGCGTAAAACGAAGTTTGTGCCGTGCTTCCGTGGCAGTCGTGCATTGGAATCCTATCGCCTGTATGAAGCCCTAGAACACGGCAGCATTCCAATCTATGTCAAGTCGGAATCGGCGGATTGTGACGATGAATATACGGCAGTGCTGGGCAAACACCCGTTGTTGGGATTTGCGGATTGGAAACAGGCTGCTGAAAACATTCCTAAGTTTGAGGCGCGGCCTGAAGTAATGGAAAAACATCGCCATGCGGCGCGTGATTGGTGGATTGGAATGAAAGCAGCATTACGCGTCAAGGTTGCGGAAGCCCTAAAGGCTTAGCACAGCCGCTGAGGCCTTAAAGATGGACCACACAAACTAGGTAGATGGCCACCGACAATTTGGAAGAATTGCTAAAAGAATTACATGTTTCGTCAAAGCCTGCGGCTGAATCTTTGACGAAACGACGAAAATTTCTGTTTGCAGGAACCCATTGTCATCAAACAACGGGTTATAGCAAAGTTGTATATCACATTATTCAGGAACTTGCCAAGTATCCAAGTATTGAAATCTATCATTTTGGATTCCAGAAATTCGTGAATCCACAGGCAGATTATCGGCAATATCCCGCCGGTGTACACGTATTTGACCCAATGGGCGAAGAACGCGCCGAACGTGCACCCAAAGAAATGGGATTCGGATTTAGTATTTTTCAAAAGTATATTGATGACGTCAATCCGGATGTTGTGTTGATTTACAATGATGCAGGTGTTGTTTGCCGATATTTAGACAAAATGAAACTAGAAGGTCGTGCATACAAATTGTATGTGTATTTAGACCAGGTATATCGTATTCAGCGCCCTGAGTTCTTACAACGGATTGAAGATTCCGTAGACGGATATTTTACATTCACCGCGTTCTGGAAATCAGTGTTAGAATCACAGGGTGTGAAAAAGCCTGTACACGTGCTGCGCCACGGTTTTGACCCTGAAACATACAAACAACTAGACCGTGCGTCTGTGCGGCGGAAACACGGTATTCCTGAACACCTAATGATATTTTTGAATCTAAATCGCAATACACCACGCAAACATCACGACATTGCAATTATGGCATTTGTTCAATTGATTGCACGGCATCCTACAAAACCGTTGGCATATATGGCGGTATGTGATAGCGGTGAGTCAGGTGGATATCCCATTCAGGAAATCTTTTTACGCGAATTGGAGAATGAACGGTTGCCGCCACAATTACACGCACAAAAACTTATGATAACCACATCCTCGTTGATGTTTACGGACGATTTGATTAATGAGGTCTATTGTTTGAGTGATGTAGGTGTTAGTGCGGCGGATGGAGAAGGGTTTGGATTATGTCATTTTGAGGCCATGGGCGTAGGTATTCCACAGGTTGTGCCACGCATTGGCGGGCTAACGGATTTTTGCCATAATGGTGAAAATGCTTTGACAGTAGAACCAAAATATAGGTCCTATTTTGCAATCTCACAAAGTTCAGTTGGTGGGATTGCGGAACTTGTAGACCCGTTTGATTTGTCATTAGCAATGGAAGAAT
>JACCDO011345689.1_pt1 | contig 19007 bp, 21 predicted proteins | sample 7446101 | NCBI WGS metagenome assembly JACCDO01 (sample SAMN15323440, study PRJNA562643) | freshwater metagenome | isolation source: river surface water | place: USA:Blue River Watershed | collected 2017-08-16 | reverse complement strand
GCGTATGTTGCTTGGAAACTTGCACCAGATGCTAGTGTCCAAGATCCCTCGACTGTTGCGCCGGCATTAGCAGTTAAGAATTCTAATGTAGCTCTGTTAAACTGAACATCATTACCTGTACCGATACTCTGTGGTAAACTTAGAGTTACACCGCCGGTAGCCGCTGACACAGTTATTTGGTTAGCAGTACCAGTTAATGATGTAACACCGGTGTTAGTAACAGTTAGATTTGGAGCACTTCCGCTAATTGAAATTGCTGTTCCTGCTGTTAGGGCAGTTAATACACGATTTCCGTTATCTGTGACGTTGCCACTGAAATTACCTGTCACGCCATAAATTGCTCTAAAGCGAGATCCGGTTGAACCTAAATCGTATGTATTATTTGCGTTAGCAAAAATGTTATTGACATTTAAGTCTCCGTTAAATGTACCACCGGCCGCCGCATCAATAACACCTAAGAATGCACGAACAGTTGAGCTTGATAGATAACTTGCGGCACCGCCGGCGGCTAAGTTTGCATTACCTAACAATCCGCCACCTGCACCAACTCTACGAATCTTGCTCGGAGCAACACCGTCACTTACACCAGTGGAATCGAGTAAACTGATCCAACCATTTGTTGCGGTAAAGATTGCCTGATCAAATACTGCTAGACCTCTACTTGCCTGAGTAACACCAGTGGAACTTGGAGTTACACCGGCGGCCTGCATGTCTAGTTTACTTTGAGCAATGGCCGCGTTATTATTAACATGGAAGTTAGTAATTGGGTTTGCGGCTCCTTGACCACCAACTAGTTTAAATGTTACAGAGTTGTTTGATCTTGAAATAGTAATATCACTACCGCCACCGCTAGAAGTTGAATTGTTAGTAATTTGCGATGTGTTATTTGCAACGTTAACAACGCTTCTTGCAGAATTATATAAAGGAACGGATGTGTTACTATTTGCAGTTAACAAATCACCAAACATTAATAAATCAACATCTGCTTGGTTTGTTAGAACAACGTCTCTTAATTTTGATATTTGTGCCGAGCTATCAACATAGCGTTTTGTAGCACTTTGTCTTACTGGATCAAACGTAACAGTAACACCACTTAAGACTGCTCCTACTACCGGTAAATTAACAGTAATAGCTTGAGAATTATTAATAGCAGTTACAATAGTTCCTGGAGCAAATCCAGAAGTGTTTAACTGCATACCCTTGTAGATACCTGTAGTTGAATTTAATCTTACAAGTGTATCACCTATATTGACTGTGGCAGTTGTTGAAGCAGTAGTAATTGAAGGATCTCCGCTTAGGCGTAGAGGACCGTTCATTATACCTGCGTCTTGTCCACCGTCATTGGTGTTTTCATTCATTCCATCTAAACTTACTTTGCCATCAACGTAACCTTTAGTTGCGCCATCGCTAGAACTAGTTGGAACTTGTAAATTTATTAATTTGTTGGCACCCATGTTTAGTGAACCACTCATTGGTAGTACACCATTTAGGGACATCATACCAGGGCCAATACCGCCTGCGGCTACAGCACCATTTTTATCAACACCTAAACGCTTGTCAAGGTATCCAACAATAGCTGATTCAACCGGAACTTTACTTAGGCTTGTTGCCGCCATAGTATCGTCTTTAGAGAATTCGTCGACTTCGACGCCTTTCTTAAACGATAGCTTTGAAATTCCAGTTAATGAAATAGGAGCACTAATTGTAACAGTACCGCGACCTTGGTCAACAGCAAAATACTTACCAACACGGAAGTTACCATCTTGGTCTGTCGTTACATAGTAAACACGACCTTTTCCAAGCTCTCTAACCTCATTGGCAGGATTCTTAGCAATGGTTGGAGGACCATACAAGTCGTTTGGAATCTTACTTGTAGCGTATCCGCCTGTACCAATATCAATCATGTCGTGTGCGGTAGCACGTAGAGTTGAAATTTCTACGGTTACTGCACCTTTGGTGTTTCTTGAAACACCAGCGTATAAAGGATCTACCATCATTGTTCTTGTTAACAATGCTGTGCTGGTATTGTAACCTATAACATCAATTTCACCCCATGCTTGGCCTGTCTGTGCTGGAGTTTTGTATTGAGTAATTTCGTAAACTTCACCTTCAAAACCAAAGACATAACTGTAAGGAGTCGAACTAGATAAACCGTTGGAAATTCTTACTGCATCATTACCTGCTAAAGGTAATACTTTAATAACGCTAGTTCCGCTGTTTCCACTTAGTGTAACAGAGGCTTGTGCTACAGTACCAATTGCAGGAGGTTGAATAGTTAGTAACGGAGCAGTATCATAACCTGTACCAGGATCTGTAATTACAATGCTAGTAATTTGACTGATACCGTCACCTAATGCATAAGCAGTTGCAGTAGTACCTACAAAGGTTAGTGTTGCGCCCGCAGTTGACCAAACTTGAGTTTGGCTAGTTTGAATTACGGTTCGGTCTAAACTTACCCATGTAACATATTGATTAGCCAGTGCTCCGCCACCTGTGACTAGCATACCGGGATGAATTGCACCACTAGCACTACCAATGTTTATCTGACTAACTGGACTTTCAACACTTCCCTGTGCCCCGTTAACAACCGCAGTTTTGTTTGGAGGTGAAGCAAATGTTACTGTGTATGTTCCGGTTGATGTATATCCTGTACCTGGAACAGTAATTGTTGGTCGTCCAACACCTTGACGATATACGTTGCTAACACTATAGGGATTTAATTGAATGTAGTCATAGGACTGATCGGATTCTGCTAATGCATTATCTCCGCCTAAATCTGTATATTCTAAAATTCTATAGTTAAATGTAGGTTGTTCATTTAATGTAAGAACAGTACTTGGTCTTGTTAGAGTTGATGCATTTAAGTTGCCCAATCTCCAAATAAACTTAATACGGATTGTAACTGGTTCTCCGTCGGCAACAGCTTGGAATAATCCGCCACCTGACGTGTCTAATGATAATGCATACAGTTGACCAGATACTTGTCTTGCAGTTCTTAACGAATATGTTTTTCTAATACCATTATGGTTAATTTCTACTTCACTGTTACCGTAAGGTTCATAACCATTTAGAGTACTTAGATTAACATATAGATCGCCGCCGCCCTTAACGTTGATGTATGGCGCGGCATTATATACTGTAGCAATCTGAGTAAGATCGTCGGCCATTGTGACCGCAGTAGGTATCTCTAATGGATTAGATCCCTCTGCAACTAGACCGTATGTACCGTAAGCACTAGAACCTGTAATAGTTCTTAGAATAGCACCGTTGAGTGCATAGTAAGAAGTATAGCAGTAATATGTGAACATCGAAACGTTTTCGATGAAACCGCCGTTGGTTGCAAAAATACCGTAGCCTAAGTCGTTCAACTGTGTAAAGTCGTTGGCCAACATAGAACGGTTACCTGCTGTAACTAGTTCTACAGTTGCTGGTAGATTTCCAATAAATCCTCTAACAATATTTGCTGTGAAACTTGGAGTAACAAAAGTAAATGCTCTACCAAAAGTCACTGCTGGGGTACTAGAATATCCAGTACCACCGCTGGTTAAATTAATTCCAGTAATAGCCCCGTTAACATCAACACTGGTAATAGTTGCCTGCGCTGTTAAACCAGTGCCACCAGGCGGCTGAATGTTTACTTGAGTTCCAGTAGTATATCCTTGACCACCGTTATTAATTGTCATCGAAGTGATAACTTGATTAACAATAGTAAAGTTAAAGGTTGCACCACCGACTATAATGTAAGGTTGAACTTCGTATCCCTTACCTGGGAAAGTTACAACAACACCATTAACTAGTTCAAGGTTTCCTTGTGCATTTGTTTGTGCATAACCTCTTGCAGTTATACTTCCTGGGGTGCCAGGAGAACTAAATGTAATTGGAAGGTTAGTTTGACTTGGTAACCATTCACTAGATGTATTATTGGCATTTACAGAGACACCAGCAATACCGCCGGGGTTATTTGGGTTTAATACCAATGTACCAGTTTGCGCCTGTGCGTTATATGAATTCATATAACTTACTTCGTATTTGATACCTTCATTAATAAAGTAAGTTGGGAATACAGGTAAACGTCTTACGTTTGAAACCGGAATGTAAATTAAATTACCGTCTTGGTCTGCTGATGCTGTACCTGCGGCAGTTGTTAATGGTAAGTTACCGCAGAATCCGTCAACAAAGAAACCACCAGCAAATCTATGACGTCCAAGACTCTGAGAGAATGACGAACAAGTTTGAGTATATGGTGATTTGGATTTAATTTGACCTTCTGGATCAAGTACCTTCATGAAACCGCCGTGTCCGTTACCACCAATGTAACGTAACATAGTAGCATCGTTCATTAAGAAGATATCTATTTGATCGTTGTACTTAGGAGGATTAAATGCAGGATCTTGATTTAAAATTCCCTGCATAGCTGTAGTCAAGTTTGTTACTTGAGCTTTTGAACCAGCTTCGCCTTCTACTACATCAAATACTTGGGACTCAGTACCATAAATTTGTGCAGGAGCAGTTTGATCCAAAATACTTTGTGCTAGGGTGTTAATATATCCAATAGCATTAACAGTCTGTAATAACTCATTTTGAGTTGTCTGAGTTACATTTGATGCATAATAAATGTCTGCGGCATTAATAGATTGATTAATGTCTCCGAACTCTAAGTCATAGGTTAATGCATTTATAATTAAACCAACGTCACGAGCACAGGTTGCCTGATCGTAAACAAAGCTACCGCCGTATGTGGCGTTAATGTATCCTATTACTTCAGATTTTATAAACTCTACGTTGTCTTTAAGGATCTTTGCGGCAAATTTATAACCACCTGGGTTTGGCTGTGCTAGATAATTTACTGGTCTACTTGGATCTCGTAGATAATGATAACCAAAGTTAATTGGCTCATAGATAGCCCAGTTACCCGAAGTTAAAGGATTTAAGTTGTCTATCTTTCGTAGACCAAGAGGGTTTTCTGCGATGTTTACTGCAAATGTATTGCCCGAAACACTGACAATTTCTCCTCGACCGCCTGCGCCAACAAACACTTTTTTGACCCAAGCCGTTGAAGCTGTGCCAGAACTCAATGTAAATGTTATAACGCCTGTGGTCGAATCATTAGTTACTGCATCCGGAGTAACAGTTGTAGCTGATGCATAGTTTGTTGAAGTGTTCAATGACACAACAATGATGCCGTCTACTTGTGTATCTCTACGGAACCAGATGTCTGCCCATTTAGAAGTAGATATAGAAGGTCTACTTGTTCCTCTAATATAGGCAGGCTTGATAATTGTACGTCTAAATTCATCACCACGAATAGATATGTTATCGCCTAGTCTAATAGGTAACTGTTCGTCATATTCGCCAGATTCAATAATAATTGTAATTTCTAGTTTATTATATCTTTGACCATAACGTAATTCTTCGCCTTCGTTAAAGAAACCAGAATAAACGTGCCAATCGGCACCACTAATATATTGAGGTGCGCTTGGAGATAAAGGAGTGGTCATTCTAACAGTAACAGTATTATAGATGTTACCGTTAGGTGCATAATATGTTCCTAGGCTTTGAATTACGCCTTCACCGCCACCGGAACTAGCATCAATAATAAATTTGTAGCCTACCCAGAACTCTGGAATCTCAATTAAGTTTGGTTCAAATAAAGTAAAGGTTACATCACCAGAAGTTTGATTCCATGTTAGAGCACTTTCAAAAGTGTCTGCATAGTCGACATACTTTACTTCATAGTATTCTTCAACGTTACTTGATGGTTCTTTTACAACGTTTAAGATTTCTGCAATGGCATTTGAGTTACGACCTTGCAAGAATTGTCCGGGTCTAATACTGCGTTCAATAAACGGATCTGTACCATTACCACCTAAGTAAGTTACCGATACTTTGACAGCATCTGGAATATTTGGACTTGGTGCTATAGAATTAATTGTAACGTTGTCTTTATAATTGTTTGTTGTGACTAGTCGTTGATAAACACCTAACTTGATCTGTGATGCTTTAGAATATTGTAGTGCGGCCTGTGCGGCTTTGTTAACAGTTCTAAATGCCCATGCTAGAGAACGTCCTCTCTTGTATGCAGGGATATCGTATCTTGCGTCATTACCATTTAGACTTACATAGAAGTTTTGTCGGCTAGGGAAACCTGTGCTGTCTACGTAATTTTTAGTAGCGGCAATATTTCCTGGATCAGTTTCTTGTGGATCGCGGCTTAGATATAAAGGACCAGTCATCTGTCCAAAACCAGGATTAACTTGCCCTGTTTCTGGATCTATTGTGTCAATACCTTGTAGAGAAATTTTTGTATCTACATAGTCCTTGCGAGTGACGTGACTAGGTCTCCAAGCACCTACAGAGATATCAAATGAACTTGTAGTTCCTGTGCTGTTATATACTGTAATGTACTTGTTGGCATTTGTAGCTGTGTTTACGCCAACAGGCAACATCTGTATGTTGTGTCTAAACGTGCTACCTTCAACAACAGTGGTTGTGTTATTTGCTCCAGTAATTGGGTTAACACTTGAAATAAATTCGTATTCAGCATCGCGATTTACAAAATTATCATAAATCCATTTTTTAGTTGCTAAGTCTTGATCGTCAACTGGATCTGAAAACTGTGTAGCTCGATATGTAATACCACCGCTAAGGTTTGCACCTAGTATAGGATCTGGGTCATTGATAAGATTTGTAATCGTGGCATCGATTAAAATATTTTTAGTGTTTTGATTAATAGAAACTTGAATACCGTTAGCACCTACAGCAGTCATCTGTGTAAGAGTTAAACCAGTAGCATCAGTTACTATCAGTCTATTAGCATTTAATACTTTTGGTGCATCTGCTAGTTTAGTGAAAAGCAGGCCAGATCCAATACCCGCTACGTTGAAAATTGTTTCGAAGTTTTGATTAACCTTGTCAAAAGCTGATCTAATTGCTTCGCCGGTACCGTCGTTTGCTTGGGCACCAAGGTTAATAAGTAATCTATTTGATGAAGTAGTTGCCATTTTTTCCCCTACGATCCTATATTTATTGTGGCTAAAACAGCCACAACTCGAGGTTTTTTCGTATTATAGGGTATTTAGTTATTCTTGCGTATTGAATAACTGTTCTACTTCTTCTCTGATATCTTCTTTCTTAATAAGGTTAAAAATAGCCTGCTGGAATCCTCTAAGAATTAAACTTTCTGTAACATCTGGAGGTAATCCTTTACTGCCTAAGTATTGCGTTACGTTGCTATCTAAGCAGGTAGTTTGACTGCCATACCTAGTTTTTACTGTAATGTTGTCGCTGATTACTTCTGGTTTACTGTAGCAACGTCCATAATCGCCGGTGATTATATTAACGCTTTCTATTCCTGTTTCTGCAATTTCTGCATCTTGATCGACTTTGACCATTCCTTGATAGACTGTTTGGCTTTGTTCACCGGCATGAGCACCAATTAACTGCGTACACAATGACTCTGCACCCTTTTGATATACTTTTGTAATAATTTCAGTACATCCTTTGTCATTGTTACTCATGTAACCATAACTGGCAAGATTTGCTCCATCATCAATTTCAATTTGAAATATATGTTTGTTGAACTTTCCGCCCTTGGCAAACATACCCAAATTAAGGGTAGCACCTTCCCTTATTTTGATGTCGTATAAAAATACCTGTTGCATGTTTGGATTGCTTTCATTTAATACAATCAAGTCCAAAGATGCATTTTCTTTTACATCAATTTTTAAGTGTTTGGCCAACATCTGTTTTTCGGATGGGCTTAGTCTTAGCGTGATGCTGTCTTGTCTACCTTCTTTTAATTCTACTGTATTTGCTTCTGAGAGTTTGAATTGTTTTCCAAAATATTCGTCTGGACTAAACAACCAATCCGGATCTCCCTTTTCAGCTTGCAGAAAACTCTGAATACCCATCTTCTTCAATCCTTTGTAATAATTCTTTTCCGCCCGACATTGCCAACTTTCCGTTAACAATAATGTGTACATGGGTGGGGTTGATTGCTTCTAAAACTGATTTGTTTTTTGATAGAACTACTGTTGCTTTTCCTTTTTTACTAGTAAACATTGAAACATGGTCTGTGTATATTTTTTTGTTTTCTTCGTCTAGTTTTTCGTCTAAATTATCAAAAACTACTAAATCTGGGTTTATGATAAGAGAAGTAAGTAGTTCATTCTTTATAGCTTGCTCATAGTTCATATGATCGCTATTAGGTTCTTTATAAGGGTGTTCTTCACCTAACTCTAAACTTTGGCACAGGGAATTATACAGCTCTTTTACTTCATTGATATCTCTTTTGTCTTTTCTGTATTTTAACACTTCTTGTATCAATTCCCAATTTGTTACATTGTTAATTTCAACAAGATCTTGAAAGATGCACAATAATCCGTTTTGACTTCTTTCATGCATTTTTTGATTTGTTAATTTTTTGTTTTTAAATTGGATATTGCCCTCAGCAACTTCCACAAAGGGGAGTCCTGCTAGTGCAAATGTTAGCGCAGTCTTTCCTGATTTTGTTGGACCAATTATTGCGTGTACTTGGTCTTTTTGGACTTCAAGATCTAAATTTTCTATTACAATTTGATCTTCTACTGTTAGTGTTAGATTTTTTATTTTCAGCATAGATTACATTTTACTATAAAATAGTTATTACAAGCAACCTCAATCAAGAAATTTTCAATCAACAATATTTATGGTGTAAATATATACCTACTTTTAAAAGGAACCATAATTATGGAAATAGTTTTAATTGCAATCGTGATCGTAGTTATCGGTGCTTTACTTTTCTTAAACAAGAAGCCAGAAGTCAAGCAAGAGACTACAGCGGAAGCACCTTACAAGGTTGAAACTCCTTCTACACCAGAAACACCAGTTGTTGAAGCAAAAGAGGAAGTCAAGCCTGTAAAGAAAACCGCCGGTCGCAAGCCAAAGGCTGACAAACCAGCGGCTAAAAAGACTGCGGCTAAAAAGCCAGGAAGAACTAAGAAGTCTTCAACAGGCCAAGCGTAACAGCTTGTTCAGCCAGTGCAAAACTGGCTAGATTTTTAGCCTTAGACTCGCACATGATATCATGTGTGTCTAAAAAGCTCAGTGCCCATTCGTTTGATGCTGTATTCCAGTAAAAATTAGAATGTGCTCTGAGCTTTGCTTTTTTGTGTCCGGATTCTAATAGCGTGAAAAGATCGGGACTTGAGTGTGTGGGATGGTCAGTAAGATGCTCTTCCCGTGACAAACTATAATGTATGACAGGACGCTGACCGCGCCAACTGTCACTAACCCTTTTAACACGGTCGTCAGTTGCTTCAATATACTCTCCAGTTTTAATCCAATGATGATGTATGTCCAAGACCAATGCACAGTCTTTGACTAATTCTAAACTATCTTCGAGACCCCAAGTCATTTCGTCATTTTCGATAGTAAGCGTATTGCGAGCTTCGGGGGTCATACGAGAAAGTGCATTACGAATACCTTGCGGGCCTTGTCGACCTGCAATATGCACATTAATTTTAAAGTCTTGGAACTTTTGGCCATAGCCCATCCAGCGAGCCATGTCCACATGATATTCAAATTCTTCTATGCTTCGCCGTACAATATCTGGATTATCGCTTGCAAGAACAGTAAACTGGCCAGGATGCATAGAAAGACGAGTATTAGTTTTCCTAGCAAGATCGCCGACCCTAGCAAAATGCCGTTCACAATAATCACGGACATCAGTGCGCCGGTAAAAATAAGAATAGGTAGGCTCAGTATAGACAGGAAGAATGTCGCTACTAAGGCGAACCATACGAAGGTTTTCATTTAGACTCCCAACTCGTTCTACAAGTTTGTAAATGGATTCGATATTCTGTTCCATCAAATCCCAGAGCTTTTGCTCTGCTACTGACTTGCTCTGTCTATTTAACCAGGCTACAGTTGTAGAACCAGTGTTGTATTTTTTACAGTCGTCTTTGGGTTTAATCCCATCTACTTGACCAGGATGGTCAATCCATTTACAAGCAAAGCCAATTCGTTTAGTCATCTTTTTTCTTTAGTTGCCATGCGCCGTTTCCGAGGTCAATCCACTCAATAGTGTCTCCCTCTTTCCAACCCACAGTGGTTAAAAGATCTTCAGGAAAGGGAAGAACATAGTCTTCTCCGTCCTGTTCTACGGTTACTGTCCAGTGTTGATTAGTAGTCATGCTACTATTGTAGCAGATTTTTTGGAAAAGGTCAATTACCAATGTCTAATGGTATTTGCCATAATGAAAAAACAAGTAACGACATGTATAGCTACCCAAAATGTTTTAAGAAACAGGGCTATCCTTGCTTCGCGTAATGTTAGGATAGGCACATCTGGCCTATCCTCGTCTGTCTGTCCCATTAGGTGCCCAGTTGCCCGGGCCCAAATTTTTTCAAATGAGTTCATGCTTCGTAAACTGCTGAATTTCCTGCGTGTTCAAAAACTTCTGCCGAACGGAGTTTAACACCTTGACCAACCGGGTAACGTGCTTCAAATACGCGACCATCCGGATGTGTCCATCCTCGTCCTTCTTTATAGGCTTCGAGAATTTCGTTCATAGTTCTGTAGGCTAATTCGGCAAATTTCTCGCAACCTACTGCTTCTACAATGCGTAAATCTAGAACTCCGCCCTGGTCCTGTAAACCTAATTTTGCCATGTCTTTGAATAGGTAAAGCAAAGGATCATCTTGTGCTACACAAGTGGTATGATCAAATTGCCATTCACTCCACTCTTTGAATGCTTTGAGTCCACCAAAATCCATAACCCAGTTACGATCATCTAGTGTTTCTGATTCAAAAATTAATTTGATACCGATTGAGTATCCGTGAAGTAGTGAGCAATGGCTGTGAGTAGAACGCCATTGTCTAAAACAGCATGACAGTCCTCTGTCATTGCCGTAAGTTTTTGTTGATAGATATTTTGCCATCTCTAGTCTCCTTTTAAAAAGTAGCAAGTTTGATGACATGCAGAATGTTTATAGAGGGTTGAATGCCACGTAAGACCTCTTTACTGTGTGTGTTGTTTATTATATAGCATTAATCTTTATTGGTCAAGTCTTTTTCTGGATTAAGATCTTTGACATTTGTTTTTACCTCTTTGATATCATCTAAAATACATTGTAATATTTCAAACATTACCAATTGCTGGTAAATTCCTTTTCTGACAAAACTCATTGTCCAGTACCACCAATTGATAGAAAGTATTAACATACCTCCTATGATGATGCTCCAGAGTGTTGGGGATTTTAGGGCAACAATTTCTGCCCATTCGTAGATGATTACCAAAGTCGCAATAACAACCAGTGAACTAAATTGTAACCAGCGACGTCTTTGTTTATTTGTGATTTCTAGGTCAGCCTTAATTTTATCAATTGCGGAAGTACATTCTTGATGAGATGGATTTTTCATAGTAGTATTAGCCTTAAAAAGTATTTGGACTAATATTTACTATTTGCTAGAAATCGTTTTCTGTTGATTTAATTGATTAGTCCAAATGGTTTCCATTCACCCGGATTTCCTGATTGAGTGCAAACCCAACCTACATAATCGTTAGCTTTAGGGTTTGAATTCCAAACAATATCGCCCTTGGTGAAATATCCGGTTGTTGGAACACCTTCTCCGGATGCCATTAGTTTATTTGCAAATTTAATATTGCCAGCTACTTCTAAATCTTCTTTTGGAGTTTTTACATTAACGCCTACTTTACCGTAGATACGACTTACTGTATCGTGATTAGTTTCGTGTCCTACTGTAAAGTCTCCGTTATACTCGACGCTGACTCTTGTTTGACTATCGGTGATAAGATCTATGGATCTTGTTTGAATAGCACCGATTTTTGCTCTGCCGTCTGTTCCGCCTGTGATAACAACTTCAACATCGTTGTTTCGATCGTAGACTGTAAACAATCCTGTGCCAGAATCTGTACCAATACTCAATCTTCCAGATGTGGCATTAAAAAATACTTGATCTGCAAGATTAACATTGCCTACGACAGTTAGGTCTTTTAAATTGCCTACTTTTTGTAAATTAGATTCTACTACGGATCCGCCTAGTGTTTTTTGACTTAGAACTTGTGTACCGTTAATATGGTAAGCACGATCAGGTGCTAGGTCAATACTATCTGATGCCCAAAATCTACTTGGATCATCACGCCAAACTAGTAATCTATTATATTCGGAATTGGGCCATAAAAAGCCATGCCCTGAATTAGAACCGCTTTCTGTATTTTTAGAAAACTCAAAATAAGGAGCGTCGTAGCGTGTGTGCGCCACTAATTCGTGTGTTATCAGTTTGTTTACACTTAAAACACCGTAAACATTAAGATCTGATCTAGCAGTTAATTTGCCATTTTCTAGGGTTAAGACATCATTTATAGACATTAGCGTATTCCAATAGTAGATAATGCCCTTGTGGGCTATACCTACTATTTAGCGGAATACGCTGTAGTTTATTCGTGCTTGCTAATAACGTGGTCTGCGAGACCCCAAGAAACTGCTTCTTCGGCACCTAAAAATGTATCAAATTTCATTGCTTCGAACATTTCTTCGTAGGTTTTGCCCGCAGTATTATGGCGTACATAAAGCTCTGTAAGACGCTTGTTAATACGTTTTGATTCTTCAAATGTACGGCGAGCATCCTCAAATTCTAGTTCTTGCACGTGAACTGATCCACTGGTGCTAGGTGTTCCAGAGCTTACACGATGAATCATTGTACGGCTTTCTGGCAACACATAACGCTTGTTTTTGGCTCCTGCTTGTGCAAGGAATGAGCCCATTGAACAAGCCTGACCCATAACATAGGTTGCTACATCGCATTTAACAAACTGCATAACGTCATAAATGCTTAGTCCGGCAGTAACAAGACCGCCTGGACTATTAATGTAAAAGTTGATGTCTTTGCTAGGATCCTCACTTTCGAGGAACAGCATTTGAGCAACAATCAAATTAGCTGAATGATCGTCAACAGGTCCATTTAGAAATACAATACGCTCTTTGAGCAATCGACTATAGATATCATAGGCACGTTCACCTTGACTAGTCTTTTCAACAACCATCGGCACTAAGTTCATCTTCTTCCTTTATGTATTTTTTAAAACTTTTTGGATCACTATGATAAGCATCAATTGCTTCTTTAATAGCACGTTCTACCAGTTCATTAAATGTAATGTCCATTTCATGAGCTAGTTTCATATATTGTAACAGTTCTTCGTCTGAAAATTCAACCGGAACTTTTACACGACTGTCATATTCTTGTCCGTTAACAATAGCATTGATTTTTTCCAGCATATCTTCTGCTACATCCAAATCAATGTATTTTTCGCCATCAAACGTTTCATTAAATTCGATATTTTGTTTCTTACATTCTTTTTTGTAAGCTGAAATAAATTCAGGATGAAACCAGCGATAGGTGCGATTATTTCGATAGTCCCAAGCATCAACACAATATACGGTTTGATTTTTGCTGTCAAAAACAGCCGAAATACTGTAGTCTTGGTTAACTTCGGGCCCGTGACAATCCAGGTACCTAGCGTCAGGTCCAAAACATTTCCAACCATATTCGCTACCTTCAGTAATACGATATTCGATAGCTTCAATAAAATCTTTTAAACTAATCATTGATATTCCTTATCAAGAGTAACATTAGTCAGGCCGGCGACTGTTTGAAACTTTTCCCAAGCGGCTTTGGCCGCAGGATTTTTTTCTAGCTCACTGCTGGGCAAAACAGTTTCCAGCCAAATTTCTGGGCGGCGAACAGGATGGGCTCCAAACTGTCGGGGCTGATGCATACGTCCTGTATCGTAGAGTTCAATTGAAATTTGACGAAACTTTACTTCATCTTCGGGCGGATACATTCCCCATTCTGGGCGACTCCACAGACTGCCAGCAGTCTGACCACCACCATAGCCATCCCAAATTCCCTTCCATTGTTTGTCATCGTGCGGATTGAAATCGGTGCGAGTAATAAGCACAAGCACATCGTTGATGTCTACTACACCGTCAACAATATCTCTCACACAACGGCTGTAACTAAGTCCGACCTTCATTTTTCGTCTTTCTGTAAATCGTAATCTTTGACCATTTTATAGAGAGGATCAAAAGGTTCCCCTCTGCGTTCTATAATATCCGGACGAGCTTCGGCCAGCATACTAAGATAATATTCATCTGGAAAATGTCTAAGTACGCTTCTTGCTCGTCCCCTAATGGCTTTTGGCACCCTAGGAGTTTTCCTAGAATCTAGTAGATCCTCGCATAGGTGCTTGGCAAACATTATAGCACGATATCGTTCGTCAGGTAGCGTCATCTTGTTCCTCTGCTAGAAGATCTCGATAAGTTTCTAACAATTTAATCATACTATTAACACCGGCGGCATTCATAGTAATTTCACTATAGCCCATTGTAAAACTGACACGATTGTTATCAGTTAACCCTAACCGATAGAATGTATGAGCAGGCTTTTCTTCTTTAGGCGGCTCTGGAGGAATGTAATCATTTTTCTTTTCAGGGAAAGGAACTACATTAGATTTATCTTTTTTCTTTTTAAACAAATCAAACATCAAAGGCTCCATGTTAAAATAACGAGCAACTGGCGGACACCAAAGAGGTACACTAAGAGCCAGTACAAATCCTAGTGTGGCAATTTCTGGATGAGCAAGTTTAGCAAATGCAATATACATGCCAGCCCAAAAGTAAACAAACCCTACCCAAAATAAGTAGTATCCACTGCTACGGCCAAACAGTTTCATCTCTGTCCTTTGTTAGTTCGCAAACAATCAAAAAATGTTCAAATGCCTTACGAACACTTTCGTGTTTCATAAGTTTATCAGCCTCTTCCATCATAGCTTTAACAGCCTGTTCAGCGGCATCTCTGGCACTTGGCCAAGTTAGCATATGGCTGTCTTCTCCAAACTCTTTGCTAAGTTTTTGCCAGGCCTTTCTTTGCCCTTCAGTTATTGGTGTGCGGCTTGGACGCAGATCAGTGGCCTTTCTAATAGCTTCACTGATAGCATCTTCGGCAACACGACCTGCGGCAATCATCGGAGCATAAGCAGGATCAATATTGAACCTACGAGAACTGCCTCCGGGATAGCACATAACCAAATGAGCGCCTTTTGGAAACGAGTCCAAAAGTTCGTTATCATATTCTGTAACTGGTACATATCTACGTCCCTTCTTTTCATAAAAGACTTTTTTCACTGCTGTTCCTTTCGGAGTTTACGACATTCTTCACGCATCTTTGGCGTAAAGTCCGGACTAATTTCTGCTATGCTACAATTATACACTCTTTGACCTTGTCCTGCAATATAATTTCCAAAATAGATCAACGCAAACATAGAAATTAAAATAGCAACAAATGCCAAGCCAGCCATAAAAGCAAACAAAAGAGGACTAATATTATTTTTGCCACTCATTTAGTTCTTCGTCCCAATGCCTATTATCATACAGTTGAAAACATGCATTATATCCTGCTAATCCAAATTCTATTTGGAGGCCGGCATGATCCTGTTTAATGTTATAACTAAATTCAAAGCAAATCAAATCTGTGGTTTTCATAAATTGAAGTTCCCAGAATTTGTGCTGTGATATTTGTCCGCTATAACACGAAATATTATCCCATCGATTACTCCACGGATTTCTTATGTTAAATTTACAGTAGATCATTTACCATCCTTGATGTGATTTAAGATCTGCTGTTGTTCTTCGTTGAATTTCCTCCATGCACGTTGTATGCTCTTAAAAAGAATAACATAGCAACCCCAATAGAAAATTGCAATTAAAACTAACACCGTGGCGGAAAATCGGCTCCATGCATTACTAGGACCTAAAACGGCACTCCCAAGGAAGAACATTGTAACAATGGTCCCCCATTGCCAATGTTCCCAATCTCGTAGTTCTGCAAGGAACTTGGCCCAACACCATTTAATAAAGAAAACTGTTTTCATTTAAACACCTTCAAAATCATAGTATCAGCATTTAGGCGACCATTGAGGGCAATTTCTGTAGCCTTGATCTTACCAAACCAATCACCGACACGTTTTTGTGTGTTTTGATCTTTAAATTCTCGAAGCTGAATCTCAGGCTTACGCAGGGTCTTTTGAGTCGACTTATCAGTAAAGTTGTCGATGCTAGTACCTTTGACTGCAAGTCCACCTGATGTTTTTGCTACATAAACACCAATCTTACGAGTCTTGGTATTGTAAACGACTGCATACTGAGCACCAACAAGCTGAGCCGGAGGCACTGATGTTACACCAAGTTTGTCGTCTGACGCTTTGAACTTGACCTTTTTAACAAGATCTTCGGCGGGCTTAATTTTCTTAGCACGAGGTTTCTTGTTAAGTTTGGCTTCTGCGGAAATCTGATCGCAGGCAGTCATAATGCTTTCAAAAAACTCAATTAGTTTTTTAATATGTTTGCGTGGACGATTGCTATATGCTTCACGAAGTTGTTCGTCTGCGTTGCCACTAGCCAGTTCGGTAAGTTCGGCAAGATTACGTTCATAGAAACCTTTGATAATACGAGCATGTGCGGCCTTAGCACCTTTGCCACGCAAAAGGCTAACAACCTTAAATGCTTTTGGATCAAATGCTTCTGCATCCATAATCCATTCGTCGATAGCATAGTCGATGTCCTCGCTCATTTGGCCTGCGGCATCACGCAGACGTTCTTGAATTGTAGGAACATATACTTCAATTTTGACTTCAACTTTGACTTCGTCGTTTTCAGTATCGTCTTTACCTTCTTTGATAACCTTGTGAATTTGATCACGCAACCAAGCCGCAGTATCACGACCGTCATTAAAACCTTCATGCACTTCGGGCATACCGCGAAGTAGGCAAGAAGCAATCCCTCCCCTAGTACCTGAACAACGGCTGTCTTTGGTACGCTTAAATGCTTTGATATCTTCCATAGCAAAGTCTTGAGCCTTCATCCACTCAAGCACTTTTGGTTTAAGTTCTTTGGCGGACTTCTCCAAACGATAATAGTCCATAGAGTGTCGGAAATGGGCAGTAAACTGATCTGCATCCCAATCTTCTGCACCATCCCATTTTGGGCTCATATCACGACCAGCCTTAGCACGATGCTCGGCTACATGAGCTTTGGTAACACGGGTCTTTTTTACAGGGGTTTTTGTTGCCATTTACGACTCCTAATATCTAAGTGTATGTATATATTGTAACATCAACTTTTGGTTTTGTCAATATGATTCTCCAAAAAGTTTTCCAAATTATCCACTGTTAACGGTAAAAACTTTTTGGGAACTTTAGTTATTTTAAATTTATAGCCATTTATAAGTTCGTCAATTTTGGATTCAATAGTTGTGTAAGTTTGACTGACCCATTCTGAATGACCACGCCCATCCATTTGGATATCCCAATCAAATTCTTGTTTTACTGCCTTTTCCAAATTGGCAATAGCACGGGCTGGCCCAATATAGACTACATCAAAACAAGCAGTATGACTTTTCTTACTGTAACTATTTTGATAAACACCCAGACGAACTTGTGGATGACCTGTAATTCCCACTTTACTATCCAGAGACCCTAATGGATCTTTGAATATGTAAAACAGTTTTTGCCCATCCATTAGGATACCTCTTCTAACAGAGTATTTGAGGATGCAGTTACAAACTCGGCAAATATCTGTTCCGACCAGGTACTTTTTGCGTTGTTGGCCCAATGAGTTAAAAGTCTTACATTTCCTTTAACATAACCTTGAGAATTTATAATTCTATCTACACTAATTTTATAAGGATTCTTATCGTCGACGTAACCCGAAGAAGGACTCATAATAACATTAGTGGCCTTGCATTTTCCTGCCTGTTCGATCCACAACTCGGCCAAATAACGTAGTGTAAGATTGTAGTCCCAATTAAATTTATTAGCTCTCTTTTTACTATTAGTACAGCAATCACTCAACGCCGTTAGTATAAGGTACCAATCAAAATTTGCCTCTTCGGCTTTTTTATAGCCACCTGCGGTTCTATTGTGTTCGTGTGGAACCATTTTAAGGAGTGTTTCTTTTCCTAAAGTCAAAATAGAATCAAGTTTATCTTGAGAAAATGAAGTGTGCATTTTAAACCCTCCACTGACACATAGGTTGGGGCAACATTGTCTTGCCGCCGCTTTGTTGATACAGGTTAATCAATCCGGCTAGTACACGTTCTTTATCGTGTTCAGGAATATTACCTTTTAGTTTGCCAGGAGTATTATATGCCTTCCAGTAAGAGTCCTTGATACTTTCTTGAACACTTTCAGGATCTCCGTATTTGTTTACAAGTAGATCCATAAGTTCTTTTTCAAAATTAGCATCGAGATCAAACCCTTCTAGTTCTGCACGGTAAAACAACATAGACAATGGACGGAATACTTCCAACGTCAACGGTGCGGCTGTCCAAGTAGTTCTGTGCAAGCGAAGAGCTTTGTCCCAACTACGACCTTGATCAAATTCGTAACATTCAATGCCTGACTTAATCTGTGTAAATGCACCGGCACAGGTTGCGTGTCGTTTAGGCACACAATTATGCTTACGAAGAATGTTCATCATGCTTACATACTGAGAGTCTTTTGTTTCAAGACCGATCATGAAGTCATCGTATGCACTAAGTTGACGCTTGTTCTTGCCGTTGATCATACGCATATTTGTACCAGCAAGCCACGCACCGTAAGCAATACGACCATCGTCTGTGGCTTCAAAACCTGCTTCTTCTACTTCTTCATTTGAAATATGATCAATGTCAATGTACCATACCGGAAACTTTGTATAGCCTTGTAGTTTCATTACCTGAATAGTATGATGCCCGTCCCAGATACAATAGATTGTTTTGCCTGTCTTCAGCGTTATCCTAATAGCACAAGGAACAATGGCACAGGTATGATCCCAATCTCTGTCAATTTTTTCGCAGTGATTTGGCGCTACATCTCGTTGAAACACAGTCCAAAGGAATCCTTCTTGCCAATCCATATACCCAAATCGTGGGCTAACAGATGCATTGGGATATTGAATGATTGCTCCTC
>JACCDO011848494.1_pt1 | contig 19009 bp, 20 predicted proteins | sample 7446101 | NCBI WGS metagenome assembly JACCDO01 (sample SAMN15323440, study PRJNA562643) | freshwater metagenome | isolation source: river surface water | place: USA:Blue River Watershed | collected 2017-08-16 | reverse complement strand
AGCGTTTAGAATAGATGAAAACATCGGTATTTACGCTTGGCATTGCCGGCATCATCTTGCACATATTCAAATAGCGTTGCAAGCGGACAAAAATTAATTAATGTTATATTAAAGGTTAAAAATGGAAGAAGGCTACATTGCAGATAAAAATTTTGAAAAAGCAACCAGCTTATTAAAGGCTGAATATGAGAATTGCATTTTTAAAAATTGCGACTTCGCAAATCAGGATTTTTCGGATTATAAATTTTCGGATTGTACCTTTCAAAATTGTAATTTAAGTATTGTCAAATTAACGAATACCTCTTTTCGTGATGTAAAATTCACCGAATGCAAAATGCTAGGATTGCATTTTAATACCTGCGATGAATATGGCGTGGCCTTTAGTTTTGAAGGCTGCCATTTGAATCATTCTTCGTTTTATAATAGAAAACTAAAAAAGACAATTTTCAAAAATTCTAATCTTCAAGAATGCGATTTTTCAGACGCTGATTTAACCGGTACTGTATTTGACAACTGCAATTTAGAAGGAGCCAATTTCGATCAAACAATTCTGGAAAAAGTAGACTTTCGTACTGCTTACAATTATGCCTTCGACCCAGAAAAGAATCGCATAAAGAAGGCGAAGTTTTCTAGCACAGGGATTGCAGGTTTACTTACTAAGTATGATATTGAGATTGAATGATGAAGAATTAATAATGTCCCGTCCCGAAGCTTCGGGAGTTCGGGAGATGAAAAATTAAAGATTAGGTAGAAGCAATTAAAAAACTTTCCACTTTTTTCAGCCTTTATTCAAGCTTTGCTTGGATAGGCTACAAAAACAAAAAACCCGGCATTAGCCGGGCTTTCAGATTTGTTTGCGGAGAGGGGGGGATTCGAACCCCCGGTACGACTTGACATCGTACGACGGTTTAGCAAACCGCTCCTTTCGGCCACTCAGGCACCTCTCCGTCCCACAAAGGGATTGCAAATATACGCTTTTTGCGATTATTTACAAACTAATTTATGCTTTGTATCAAGCTTTCGAATAATTTTCTTCCGTCCTCGTTCCCCAACGCCGCTTCAGCAGCACGCTCCGGGTGTGGCATCATCCCAAATACATTCTTGCCCTCATTACAAATACCCGCAATATTCCAAACCGCGCCGTTAGGATTTACGTCCGGATCAACATCCCCTTCCGCATCACAATATTGGAACAAAATCTGCCCATTCTTCATCATCTGCTTCAACGTAGCCTCATCCGCATGATATCTGCCCTCCGCATGTGCAATAGGGATTTTTAACACATCATCTTGCGTAATCAACGAAGTCAAAGCTGAATCTTGGTGCGTAGCCGTCAAATAGACGTTTTCGCAGATAAACAACTGACCATCATTACGCAATAAAGCGCCTGGCAACAAGCCACTCTCACACAAAATTTGGAAGCCATTACATACCCCAAATACATATCCGCCCTTCGCCGCATGCTCCTTCACCGCCGCCATTATCGGAGATAAATTCGCAATAGCGCCGCAACGTAAGTAATCACCATAAGAGAAGCCTCCTGGCAATACCACACAATCTTTCGCTGTCAAGCCCTTCAAATCGGCATCCTTATGCCACAACTCCACCACCTCCTGCTTCATAACATCACGCAAAACGTGAATCATGTCCTTGTCACAGTTCGAACCGGGAAATACAACTACCCCAAATTTCATATTTATAGGTTTATTGGTAAATAATTTAAAACTACTAAAGCTACAAACGACAAAAAGAAAATGTCGCGCAACCATAAGCGCTTTTCAATGCAAAGGTAATAACTAAAAAAGAAGCTTATAGGTAAAATCAATAAATAAACACCACCGCGCGTACGATCAGGGTCGAGGAAGTACGCTAGCAAGGACATCCACACCAAATGAAAAAATATCCACATCATCTTCCGCACCAATACTACCCTATTATTCAAGCGGGCCTGCAGCACCACAAAAACATATAAACCACCGAAAATCATCCAACTATACTGCAATAAATCCGTCAATTCCAATGGAAATGCCACGCGCCTGTTAATCATAAAATGCCCAGCCAATCGACTTACAAACTGCCCTAAACGATTATCATAGAAATACCAAGTGAATGCTAAAAACGAAGGCACCACGATTCCAACAAACAAATTCAACCACTCACGTACCACAAAGGCTCTTAAAATAACGAAGGCAAAGAGAATGAAGATAATCATCGCCAACATATTCACCTGCAACAAAAACGACAAGCCAATCGCCAAACCCATATCAAATACCGCTCCGTAAGCCTTATCATGTCGGTATTTCATCACCAACTGCATCAATACCCACAACACCAAAAACATAATTAAAGAAGCCATTAAAATCGTCTGCCATTCCGTAAAAATCGAACTGATCGTAATGTATACCGCCGCCGCATAATAATTCTGCTCCGGTAGCAACTTGAATCGATTCAACAACTCCGACAAAAATACCCCTTGCAAAAAACTCAACACATATGCCACCACATACAACCATATCGGATTCGACTCCTGCAACCAAAACATCCAATGCGCCTCCGCTGGCCCCAACAAAGAAGCATCTGCCGGATAAGCCACCACCACCGGATGCAAGAATAAGGGCAAACGCAAAAGAATGCCATATACAAGCAAAACCAATAAGGTCAGGGGATGATTAGATTGAAACAGTCGTAACACCTAGAAATCGATTTTTACCAATTGAAAATAGCCGTTGTACTCACTCGGTATTACCTCTTCATACAAAGACACTTGTCTTCCTTTTTTCGGCTGCAAAAATACACTTCTGCCGCGGGTATTTAAAACACATCCACGAACAATTGTTCCATCCGCCTTGATCGAGTAGGCCATGACATTCGTCTGCTCCGCCACCTCTTCATTATACAATAACATCAATTTATCCTTCCCCTTCACCAACGCATAAGAACTATTCACGCCCTCGTCCCCACTCGACTCTTGCTTTTTAGCTAAGTTTTGCGTCCATTGCACCCGCATATCCTGGGCAATGCCCCACACTTGCATCTCGTCGTAATGTAAATAAGTATAGGTTTTATACGTAGGATAGCCGTTATTATAATAGCTCGGCACCTCTACCACCTGACTGGTCGTATACTTATGTTCGCCTACCACAATCGCCGCTCCGTCGAATCGAAAGACGATATTTTTTAAGGTATACAGACTCCAAGCCTTTTTAGTCTCCGTATTCAAGGGTTCAGACTGTTCCACAGGTAATACCATCGTGTCTGCGAACCAACTAGGATCGGCTAGCTGATAGCGTCCGGTGAAGAAACTCTGTGCACCTTCATTCAAACTTGATTCGAAACCGATCAACCAAAACTGATGATGTAACGCATCGTATTTCATCAAAGGAGAAACCAAAAAACCTTTGTTCCAAAGCACCTTTTCTTTCCACATATCCTGACGCATCAAATACGCATCGACACGAAATCTAGAATACAATTCCTTTTCAGCATCGTGCTCAGCAAAACTGATATAAAAATTACCGTCTAAGTCGACGAATTCATCCTGAATACTACGCTCGCCTCCGGAAAGGGCCTTATTCATATGGCGCACGACCTGTCCGTTATCACTCAACAAAACCCCATGAATAATAGCTTGATCGTTCCTCGTATTATCGTAACGAAAGAGCGCATACCACTTTTTGGCTTCATCCATTTTCACATACCAATACGTCGGATCAGTCCAACGCTCATGTAAAACAGAATCTATTTTAATAAAAGGACCTTTAGGCTTTATTTCTGCAGTGAAGCTTTGCTGACAAACATATTCAATATTATTCGTAGGCGATTGCATGGTAAAAAACATTACCACCTCATTATTGCGCAGAGAAATATGAAAAATATCGACGTGCTTGTCTAGCTGTGCATCGCGTTCCCAACGCTTGCTCATCGTTTCGTCATAACACAAAATCTTATTGACGTATTTATTATAACGATACACTAGAATCCCTTCCTCTGTTTTTCCCAGCACCACATGGTCGTAACTATGACCAGCTACTTTATCGGGCAAAGTCATACTGATGTTTTGAGCCGAAGCAATGCCACAGATCAAAAACAAAAGCAGTAGTAATTGGAAAGAGAATTTCACCTTTTAAAAATACAATCTACAAAGCATTCTTTTTACGGAATTTGCAAGAAGATTTGGACACCGTTGAAATGTATATCATCTTTGCAGTATGCACCTACGCCAACTGGATATGATTCACTTTAAAAGCCATGCTGAAAAGCACTGGACTTTTAACGAAAAAGTGACAGCCTTCACTGGCCTGAATGGTATCGGCAAAACGAATACCTTAGACGCAATTTACTACCTGTGCATGAGCAAAAGCTATTTTGGACAAAGCGACTTACAGCTCATCCAATTCAACGAAGCCTTTTTTACCTTACAAGCGCATTGGGAGCTGAAGGAGGAACGTCTGAAAATCCGTTGTGCAATGCCTTTGGAGGGCAAGAAAATCTGGACAGAAAATGCAAAGCCGATCGAACGCATTACCGATCTAGTCGGGCGTTTTCCAGTAGTGATGATCACCCCTTACGACGTGTCCCTGATTTTAGAAGGCAGTGAAGTCCGTCGTAAATTTATCGATGCCGCACTCTGTCAGTTGAATCAACAATATCTGCTCGATCTAATTCAATACAATAAGCTATTACAACAGCGTAACGCCTTATTGAAACAAACGCAGAATTTCAGTCAGTCGGCGCTCACACAACTGCTCGACACCTACGACGCGCAGATGGCTCCGAAAGGGCAATACATCTACGAGACACGTAAGCTATTCCTTCAAGAACTCCTCGCTCCGACACAGCATTTCTATACGCATATTAGTCAAGGTCGTGAGGCAGTACATATTCAGTATGAGAGTCCATTGCACGAAAAGACGATGGAGCAGATATTACAAGACAATCGCCCTATCGACATCCATTCACAACGCACTTCACAAGGGATTCACGGAGACGATTGGTTGTTGGAATTGAACGGACAATTAGTGAAGAAATACGGATCGCAAGGGCAACAGAAGAGTTTTTTACTAGCACTGAAATTTGCACAATGGCAAATCAGCAATCGGCATAAAGGATTTAAACCGCTCTTATTGTTGGATGATTTGTATGATCGTATGGACCAGACGCGCATTAATCGCGTAGCAGAATTATTCCCAGATTTTGGTCAGGTAATCCTCACAGATACGCATGCAGAGCGTATCACCGTAGGCGAAGTTATATCTTTGTCGTAGGAACCGCTTTAGGCTTATACTTCACGTTCACAAACACGTAGCTGATATTGATTTCATGGGAAGTACCAGGCAATGCACCTTTGGATAAAGAAGGTGTTTCGAAGGTATAACCAACACGAATTCCATTATCTAAGCCCATTCCTCCACCGAATAACGCAGAACCTTGCGAACGACCGCCTACATGAAACCAGATACGTTCTTTGTAACGAAACTGACCTAAATATTCAGCGGTATACGGAGAACGGAAAGATGCCGTCACCAAAGCCATGTTACGGAGCACCCATTGCGTGTTTAATCTAGAATTATAGCCACCAATTAAGTAATAATGGCGAGCATTACGCGCATCACTTACTTTATTCTCGAACAGGCCAAGCTTCGTTTGAGTAAGCTGTAAAGTACTTATACCGACATTCCATTTGCTATTGAAAACAAATACACCAACGCCTAAGTCTGCAGTATATGAATTCCCGCTCCGGTTCAACACCACGTCGTTATTATCTAATGCCGTCCCAATACGATCCATATTCACCCCTACTTGCATGATCTGCGCTCCTAATCCGATACTCATAGACAAATCCTTCTTAAGCTTCAAACGATAATCATAGGCAAGATGCAATGTATTTCGACGTAAAGAGGCTGTTTGATCTCCAGAAAGCGCAATCCCCCAACCTGTATGTGTTTTAGGCATATAGGCTTGATAAGAAATAAAAATATCGCGAGGAGCGTTCTTAAATCCAAGCCATTGCTGACGTGCCATTAAATCTATGGATGGCTGACGAACAGAACCTATCGTAGCGGGATTGATGATAAAACGATTGGTAAGCAAATACGTGTATAAGGGAAGCTGTTGCGCTTTCACTACACCGGATAAGCTCAAAACGATAATCGAAATAAAAAGAAATAGTTTACGCATGTGCTTAACGAATAATAGTGACAGCTCCTTGAATAGCTTGGTTTACACCATCTGTCTGAGTGTATTCCAGAGTATAATAATAGTCGGCATCTGGGAGTTCCTTTCCTTGGAAAGTCGCATCCCAAGGGGTATAGACATCTCCTTGCCATAAAAACACCTTTGCGCCATAACGATCAAAAATCTGCAGACGATATGCGTGCGCGTGTTCTGAATTTTTTATCACCCAAGTATCATGATTCCCGTCTCCGTTAGGTGTGAAGGCCGCAGGAGGAGCTAAAAACGGCGCTGGTAAAACATTTACCAAAACAGTATCCCTTGCCGTACATCCTTTATCAGTCGTAGCTAACAACGCATAAACCGTCGCTTGTAAGGGACTCGCAACAGGATTGGCTATCGTAGAATCATTCAAACTAGCACCAGGAGTCCATAAGGCATTCATATAAACCGTAGCATTTAAGGTAATCGACTCGCCTTTAAATAAAAATGTATCTCGTCCAGCGTCGGCGCTCGCCTTCGGCCAAACATTGATTTGAACGGTATCAGAAGGTGTTTGACAGCCATTAGAACCAACAGCATTCACAAAATAAGTCCCTGTCTCCGTTACATAAATCTGTTGTGAGTTAGCACCAGTCGACCATAAGATACCACTGTTAAGTGTCGTGTTAATGGTCACTTCACCACCTTCGCAAAACGCTTGTGGTCCGCTGACACTAATACTTGGCTTGGCAGGAGCAGCGTCCACGATTAATTGCAAAGCTTGTGAGCTGTCGGCACAACCATTTTGCGCGCTAATAAATACATGATAGCTTCCTGGTGTGATCACGGAGTAATCCGCATGCGTAGCCGATAAAATAGGCCAACCGTTAAAATACCATTGATAGGTATAGGCAGTATCGATTGTAGATTGAATAGAAATCGGAGCAGCGTCTGGACAGATATGAATCGGACCAGCAGGCTGCAAACTTAGATTAGGAGAAGCTTTTACCACCACAGTGATACTTGTATTCGCGCTATTGCCAGAAACATTCCCAGCGTTGACGCTGATCGTTCCTGTGCCAGGACCTACTTGTAAAGTAATCGAATTGGAAGAAGAAGAACCTGTCCAACCACTTGGCAAAGACCAGTTATAAAACAAGGCGCCTGCAACAGGTGCGACGCTATAGGTTTGCGTGGTATTACTGCAGACAGTGGTCAAACCGCTGATAGCTCCCGGAGTGGCTGGTACTTGCGCATAACAAGTGCCTACCATACAGAGTAAGCTAAGGATAGTTATAATTTTAAGGACGCTAGTTTTCATTCTTGTAAAAATACAATATTAGTCGGTCTTTTTATTGATTTCACCTTCAAACCACTGGCTATACATGAGGTAGTTAGAAGCGATCCCATGAATCAAACGCTCTGTTTGCTCAGGATCAATGCTTTTCACTTTTTTAGCTGGGCAACCCGCATAGATACTTCCGCTTTCGACGATGGTATTTTCCAAAACCACGGCTCCGGCAGCCACAATCGCATTCGACTGTATCACCGCATGATCCATAACAATTGCACCCATACCAATCAATACATTATCCTCTAAGGTACAGCCGTGCACAATGGCATGATGACCAATACTCACATTGTTGCCAATCGTTACAAAGGCCTTTTGATACGTGCAATGAATCAAGGCGCCATCCTGGATATTCACGCGATCTCCGATACGTATTTGGTGCACGTCGCCTCGAATAATCGCATTAAACCAAACACTACATTCATTGCCCATTTGCACATCCCCAACTATCGTAGCGTTGGGCGCAATGAAACAATCCTTTCCCATTTGTGGGGTAATTCCTTTTACAGGTAAAATCAAAGCCATATCAATCTTTTGTTTTTATACATTTCCATACCAAATCCGACTCAAAGCCACGACCGATGAGATAAGTCGCTAACTGCTTTTGCTTAATCGGTCCGACATTCTTATAATTTCTATCACGCGATAGCAATACGGATTGCAGCGTTGCGAGATAATCCTCCTCGTCAATTTCCAACAGTCCTTTTTTAATGCAATAATCAGAAATCTGTTTTGCTTTTAACGCATAGATAATTTTCCGTTTGCCCCATTTCTTAATTCTAAACTTGCCACCAGCAAATGCTTTCGCATAGCGCTCCTCATCTAAGAATCCTTCACTAATCATAGCAGAAATGGTTTCCTCTACTTCATCTGGCTTAGCTTTCCAATCGTATAATTTATCACGGAGCTCTTGCTGACAGCGCTCCTGATAGGTACAGAAATTCCGTGCCTTCGCTAGCCAATGTGGCTCCTTCCCTGCTTGCTCTATCAGCTTTGAATTTGATTCCATCTATTATAATTCTACCTGCAAACGAACCTTTGCATGGAGTGCATTAAAAATACGCTCCGAAAAGCATTTTTCGTATATGCGTGACATTTTATTTAAATTTACAGCAATGCGCATCGCTGTCAATACCCGTTTACTGCTCCCGAATAAGCTCGAAGGAATCGGCCGATTTAGCTTTGAAGTATTGAAACGCATCGTGCAGGCGCATCCTGAAATTGAATTTCATTTTCTCTTCGACCGTCCTTTTTCAGAAGAGTTTATCTTTTCAAAAAACATCGTCCCGCACGTGCTCTTCCCTCCAGCACGACATCCATTCCTCTGGTATGCATATTTCGAATGGGCCATTCCAAAAAAACTGAAAGAAATAAAAGCCGATTATTTCTGGAGCACCGATGGATACGCAAGTCTGAACACAAACATACCACAACATCTCACCATCCATGATTTAGCCTTTGAACATTTTCCAAAGGCCGTTCCATTTTTGGTGAATCAATATTATCGTCATTACGTGCCGCGCTTTGCAAAGAAAGCAACGCGCATTGCAGCAGTGTCTGAGTTCACGAAAAACGACTTGATACAGCAGTATGCTATCCAGTCAAACAAAATCGATATTGTCTACAATGGCGTAAGCGATTATTTTAAGCCTTTACATCCTGTAGAAATAGAAGCCATCCGACAGAAGTACAGCAATAGTCTGCCCTACTTTATTTGCGTAAGCTCGATTCATCCGAGAAAAAATATTCCCGCCCTACTGAAAGCCTTCGATCAGTTTAAAAAGAATAATCCGACAGCACCGCACCAATTAATCCTGGTAGGAAATTTTATGTACGGCTCCGATAATGAAGTAAGTGCTACCATAGCAAGCATGCAACATCGCCAGGACCTCATTCTTACAGGATCTCTTGGTCATGAACAAATCGCATCATTGGTAGGCGCCGCCAGTGCAACCGCCTATGTATCCTTGTTTGAAGGATTTGTGATTCCTATCATCGAATCGATGCGTGCCGGCGTTCCAGTTTTAACAAGCGATGCCAACTCCATGCGGGAAGTAGCAGGCAATGCAGCGCTTCTAGTAGATCCAAACAAGATCGAATCCATTAGTCATGGACTTGCACGTTTAGCACAAGAGGAAGAATTAAGATTAAATTTAATAGAAAAAGGATTGCAAAGACAAGCGCAATTCACCTGGGACAACAGCGCATTACAGTATTGGAACTCCGTTAGCCAATTATTCTCTTAACCACACGAGCTCCCTTTCTAAGCCACTTCCACCATAACGGAGCGGGATTATATACACAATAATATACTTCCTTTGTTGCACCGAAACCCGCAAAAAAACGATCGATCCCTTCGATACTGCTACCACAAAAATCAAAACGCGCTAAGCCTTTTGCACGCGCCGATTGAATAGCAGCATCTAACAACAGACTCATGGCGGCAGAGTCCTTTAGTACTTCGTTACGTGCACCCGCCAGATAATACATGCAGCTTTCATCCCATACCACCAAAAGTGCAGCTAAGCTTTCCCCTTCAGCAGTGCAAGCATAGGTCAACTCGCCAAAACCTCCTTCCAAAGCCGCTTTCGTAACTTTTTCCAAAAGTGATTCACTTAAAACCAGCTCATTTCCTCTGCTCGCATATACCTTTTTCATTAAGGTATAAAGTGAAGCACTCGACGTGCTTTTCTTCAATTGAATCGAACGTTCGCCCTTGCGTAACTGTCTTTCCAGCGCACTACTATAAGCCGTATCCTTAGACAAATCTAAGATACGCGTACTGCGCTCTTTGATCTGAAACGAAGCATAATTCGCTTTATCCAACCTAATTCCAGGAGCGAAATGAATCTCTACAAAAGCACGCTTCGTTAGCTGCTTCTTCACTGCCTCAAAACTCTTCTCCGTTACATAAGGCGTCAAAGGCGCATTGCAACAACGTTGCAGACCAGCGACCCGCTCCGTCAACAAAGCAGCATCGCCTGCACCTACGGCAGACAACCACTTGTTTTGTTCGAAAAGTAAAGTCGCTGAATTACCCATGCTTTAAAGATAAGAAATCCATTGTTAACAGCGTTCCACTTGCTGACCAGGTTTCTGCCGAAGCAAGCCCTTAAACTCCAATTGTAATAAGACACTCGCTAGTTTGCTAAAGGGCCACGCACATTGCAACATCAACTCATCCAAATGCCAATGACTGCGTTGCGCTAAAAAATCCATTAACACTTTTTCATCCTCCGATAACGAATGAAACAGAGAACCCTGTGGCGCCTTTCTTTGCGTCGGCTGACTCCAACCCATTATCTGCGCGAGATCTTCGCCACTCTCGATTAGATGCGCCACTTGTGTTTTAATCAACTTATGATTGCCTCTCATCGAAGCTTGTTTGACAGATCCAGGAAAGGTAAATACATCGCGATTATAATCATTCGCCAGATAGGCGGTGATCATCGCACCACCCGTTTCCTTTGATTCGACCATCACCGTAGCATCGGCCATTCCAGCCACAATTCTATTACGCGCCGGGAAATTGCGCCTATCCGGAACATACGCATACGGATATTCAGTAATAACGCCACCGCTATCTTGCATAGCAATAAAGGTATCGCGATGAGCGGCTGGATAGACATAAGACAACCCACCTGCAACAACCGCCCAGGTAGGCAGTTCAAGCTTCATCGCCATTTTGTGCGCGACGATATCAATCCCCTTGGCTAGTCCGGAGATAATCCCTACCTCATAGTTCGCTAATTGCTCTATTAAATCACGGCAGAGCTGCACGCCATAGTCGGAGGCGAGGCGTGTACCAACGACGGCAATGACACGTTTATTGGGAGGAGGAAGCGTACCTCGATAAAACAGATGCAAAGGCGCATCTATACATTGCTCTAATTTTTTGGGGAAATACTCTTCGCCTAATACAACTAATTGCTGTTGTTGTTTAGCTAATAAGGCAATCTCCTCTTGCGCCTTGTTCAAGGCACTTTTACGTTCTTTAAATAATCGTTTGGCACGGATAGTACCCACACCTTCGACAGCTTCCAAATGACTCAACTTTTGCTCAAAGACAGCACAAGCTGAACCGAATTGGCGTAAAAGAGAACGGGCCGTAATCGGCCCGATATCTTCAATAAATGATAATGCTAGTATCGCAGTCCGCTCTTCCATATTTGTTGGAAGAACAGCCGTTGATTAACGAGCGATGCTCACGGCACGCGTCTCCCTAATAACAGTAACGCGAATTTGACCAGGATATTGCATCTCGTTCATAATTTTTTGTGATAATTGGAAGCTCATCATCTCTGCTGTCTTATCATCTACTTTCTCCGCTTCTACAATAACACGCAATTCACGACCCGCTTGAATCGCAAACGCTTTCTCTACGCCTTCCATACCTAATGCCATGTTCTCCAAATCCTTGATACGTTGAGTATACTGTTGGAAAGTATCACGACGAGCACCAGGACGAGCGCCGCTGATACTATCGCAAATCTGAATGATTGGAGAGATCACGAATTTCATTTCCATCTCATCGTGGTGTGCGCCAATCGCATTCACTACCGAAGGATGTTCGCCGTATTGTTCAGCCAATTTAGCACCTAACAAAGCGTGACTCAATTCTTGTTCGATATCCGGCACTTTACCGATATCATGTAATAATCCTGCGCGCTTAGCCAACTTCGGATTCATTCCTAATTCAGCCGCCATAATCGCACACATATTTGCAACCTCTTTCGAGTGTTGTAATAAATTCTGACCATAAGACGAACGATAACGCATACGTCCAACCATACGAATCAATTCAGGGTGCAAACCGTGAATCCCTAATTCGATAGCCGTACGTTCGCCAATCTCGATCACTTGATCTTCTAATTGCTTACGTGTTTTTTCTACCACCTCTTCGATACGAGCTGGGTGGATACGACCGTCTGTTACCAAACGTTGTAAAGACAAACGAGCGATCTCACGACGAACAGAGTCGAAGCAAGAAATTAAAATAGTATCTGGGGTATCATCTACGATCAATTCAACTCCGGTAGCAGCTTCTAGTGCGCGGATATTACGACCTTCACGACCGATGATCTGACCTTTGATATCATCACTTTCCAATTGGAAGGTAGATACTGAGTTCTCAATGGCATGCTCTTGTGCCGTACGCTGAATCGTTTGGATAATGATTTTCTTCGCCTCTTTATTAGCTGAAAGACGCGCTTCATCCATGATAGTCTTGATATGTGACGAAGCCGCAGTTTTCGCTTCATCCTTCAAGGATTCTACCAATTTCTCACGAGCGTCTGCAGCACTCATACCTGCCACTTTTTCCAAAGTGCGAACACTCTCTGCATGCGCCGTTTCTAATTGCGCCTTTTTATCATTCACCAAAGCCAACTGACGATTCAAATTCTCTTTTATCGTCTCTACCTCCTGCTCTTTGCGATTGTAATTCTCAATCTTTTGGTTGAGCGACTGTTCCTTCTGCTTTTGCGTTAATTCACGTTCCTCCACTTTCTTTACACGCGTATTAAACTCCTTCTCCTGCTCGTTTTTGTATTGCTGATACTTTTCCTTCGCCTCTAAAATCTTCTCTTTCTTAATGTTCTCTGATTCTTTCTTTGCTGCTTCCAGGATGATCTCAGCTTCTTTTTCTGCCTGCTCCTTCTTTATTGAAGCTGCTTTTCCGAAAATGCTCTTCCCCACGAAAACACCGATACCCGTCCCCGCCACGATGGCGACGATGGCTGCGGTAATCACTTGTATATCCATAATATTCTATTTGGTTGGTTAATAAATTAGGTGGAGGCTCATTTTGGCTCTTTTTCAAAAGACGACACACCTATTTTCACAAAAATACAAAATTGAGGCCATACTTTGTTGAAGCTTCGTCAATTTGAAATCGAAAATAATTAACATCATGGGGATAATCGTCCGCTTTAAGCCATAAAAAATGACTTATTTTGCAGTCCAATTCTGAAACTATGGCTAGCATCGACTCAATCCAAAAAATCGACGACCGTGAAACACGTATGGGCTTCGGCGACGGACTCGCTGAACTCGGAGAATCAAATCCTAATGTAATAGCGCTCACAGCCGACTTGGCAGGATCGTTACGTATGGACAAATTCATCGCTAAATACCCAGAACGTTTCGTTCAATGCGGTATCGCGGAAGCAAACATGATTGGCGTTGCAGCAGGTATGACGATTGGCGGAAAGATTCCTTATACAGGCACTTTTGCCAACTTCTCGACTGGCCGTGTCTACGATCAAATTCGTCAGTCGGTAGCCTATTCTGAAAAAAATGTAAAAATCTGCGCTTCGCATGCTGGTCTTACCCTAGGGGAAGATGGCGCGACCCACCAGATTCTAGAAGATATTGGTTTGATGCGTATGTTGCCAGGTATGACCGTTATCGTGCCGGCAGATTATAACCAAACAAAGGCGGCTACGAAAGCAATTGCCGACTATCAAGGTCCTGTTTACCTCCGTTTCGGTCGTCCGAAAGTAGCTAACTTCACCAACCCCGATAATTTCGTGATTGGGAAAGCAGAAGTTTTAGCCGAAGGTAGCGACGTGAGCATTATCGCTTGTGGTCATTTAGTATGGCCTGCTGTAGAAGCAGCCAAGGCCTTAGCGACTAAAGGAATCACGTGTGAAGTAATAAATATGCACACGATTAAACCTTTGGATGAAAATGCAATCATACTAAGTGCAAAGAAAACGGGATGTGTGGTTACAGCGGAAGAACATCAACGTAATGGCGGTCTTGGAGATGCAGTGGCACAAGTATTAGCGAGAAACTATCCTTGTCCGGTAGAAATGGTAGCAGTGAACGACTCCTTTGGCGAAAGCGGAACCCCAGCGCAGTTGATGACGAAGTACGGTTTAGATGCAGCACATATCGAAAAAGCTGTAGAAGCCGTTCTCGCTCGCAAAAAGTAATCCTAGTCTTCGTTTTCAGCTCCGACAATACACACTATGACTGACGAAGAGCTGATACAATCCTTCAAAACGCCGCTTAAAGAAAAAGCGTTTCGCGTGTTGGTACAACGCTACCAGCAGCGATTGTATTATCATGTCCGTCGTATGGTGATTGATCACGATGATGCGAACGATGTCTTGCAAAATGCCTTCATAAAAATCTGGCATAATCTCGAAAACTTCCGTGGCGACGCACAACTCTTCACCTGGCTCTATCGTATCGCTACGAACGAGTCCCTGAGCTTTTTAAGTGCCAAACAAAAACGCCTCGCGATATCCATCGACGATCTACAATACACCCTCGCCAACCAGCTAAAAAGCGATAAATACTTTGAAGGAGATGCGATCGAATTAAAGCTACAAGCTGCCATTCTATCACTCCCTGAAAAGCAAAGAATCGTTTTTAACTTGCGTTATTATGATGAAATGCCGTATGAAGAGATGTCGAAAGTCCTCGGCACCTCGGAAGGCGCCTTGAAAGCATCCTATCATATCGCCGCAAAAAAAATAGAAGAACAAATTCGCACCGCCGATTAAACAATCCAATCAAAATGCTGTCTTAGTACTAGAAAACATGAAACAACATCCCGAAATAGTAAATGAGTTGCAGGAAATTGCTCCTACGCTAGCCTCCTTACAAGGTCGTGGATGCCCGTATGTGATACCTGTAAACGAAAAGAAGGATTTTGAGAAAGTGGATTGGCAAAAACTCGCAGAACAAAAAGAATACGAAGCAATTTTAGGGAATAAAGCAGGCGCATGGGCCGTACCGGAGAATTATTGGATAACCTTATCTCAGGATATTTTCAATACTACCACAAAAGAAGTCCCACAAGAATTAGCGATTGCGGAGATTTCGAAGATAGGCGGATTTACAACTCCAGCACACTTCTTCGACCATTTAAGCGACGAGATATTTAGTAAGATAGAAGGTGAAGTTATAGCCACCCAAAAAACACAAGCTTTCCGCACGCCGGAGGCTTATTTTGAAGGTCTTGAAGCAGAAATTCTAAATAAGATTACTGCCGAAAAAGTGATCGTCCGTAGACGTACCCTTCTCGTGAATTGGCGTAGCATAGCCGTTGCAGCGGTATTAACTGGCGTAATTTTTAGTGCTGTCTGGTTTTTGAAGCTTAATAATACAAGCCTAGGCGTAGAAACCGTTGCAGCCACTGCCATGAATGAGCAACAATTACAAGAATACGTACAAGAACAAGCGAGTGAAGCAGATATTCAAAACATGGTAGAGGCAAACGAACTAGAAACAGCGCAGGAAGAAGAGCTACAGCAACTAGTATCGGAGCCGGAAGAAAAAACAAGTGAAAATAAAAAAGCTGTGCTCGAAGAATATATAAGTAATGAAATTGACGAATCGACACTCACTGAATTATTGTAATTTTACCAACGAATGAAACGCTATCTCACCCTTTTATGGTTTGTCTTGCTCCTCCCCGTGATGAGCTTGCGCGCTGCTGAAGATGGCACGACGCTGAAAGAGAAGATCGAAGCACGCCGTGTTTCATTCCTTACCCAACGTCTCGACCTCACCCCTGCTGAATCACAAGTATTTTGGCCGGTATATAATCAATATAGAAAGGAGCTCGACGCTGTAAGAAAGAATAAGAAGGAAATCGTAGATGCGAATCTTCAAAGCATGTCGGACACAGAAATTGCTGCCTTGCTCGAAGCAGGATTTGCAGCCGAGGCAAAAGAACTAGAGATCAAACAACGCTACTACAGCGAATTCAGAAAGATTTTAAGCGCTAAAAAAATCGCGAAATTGTATAAAGCAGAAAAAGACTTTATCAAGATTGTGCTCGACGAGTTCTATAACAATCCTCAGCGCTAATTTCCGCCCCTTTTTTGTACTTTTGAAGGATGGAATTGTTCTTCGGACATCAAACCTCCCCTAGTCACATTGCTTTGGAAGAAAGCGATGCGCGTCATTGCGCCGCCGTCTTGCGTCACAAAGCTGGAGATACAATCTGGTGTTCGGATGGCAAAGGAAATAAGTGGAAGATTGAAATCGACGCCATCAATAAAAATAAAGTAGAAGGCATTATTCTCGAACATCGCGTCTTCGAACGCATTCAACCCTTCGTGCATTTAGTTATAGGCGTTGCCAAACATCAAGATCGCTGGGAGTGGTTGATTGAAAAGCTTACAGAGTTCGGTATTAACCGTATCACACCTATTATCACACGTCATACCGAACGTAAAAACATTAACGAAGATCGTCTTCGTAAGATAATGGTGGCAGCGATGAAACAATCCAATCAGGCTTGGCTACCACAACTCGATGCTGTATGTACCTTCGAACAATTTTTGGCTCATCCACATCATCCTCCGATGCTAATTGCGCATAATGATGCAGCGATCAGCAAAAGCTTAGTACAGCACGCATGGCCGAGTGATGGAGATACCTGCGCATTGATTGGTCCGGAAGGAGGATTTTCAAATGAGGAGATTGAGCTCGCGCTGGCGAAAGGAGCGAAAGCATGGTGGTTGGGAGAAACACGACTTCGACTAGAGACGGCAGCGATCGGCGCCGCCGCAATATTACGTAACAGATAAAATTATACTTGGCATATGAGTCATTCGATACAAAGAATCGCCGTTTGCGGCGCCGGCACCATGGGTGCGGGCATCGCCCAGGTCGCTGCCGCTGCCGGCTTCGACACCTTCCTCTCCGACATCAACGCAACTATGCTGGAGAAGGCAAAAGCTGGTATCTATAAAAACTGGACTACCGCCATTGAAAAAGGGAAAATGACGAACGAAGCGATGCAGGCCGCACAAGCAAAACTGCAATTCGTAACGACCCTTGAGCAGACGCCAGTGGACATGGTGATTGAAGCCATTATCGAACGTTTAGATATCAAACAAAAACTATTCTGCGACATCGCAGCATGGAATAACGAACAGACGATTATCGTCAGCAATACATCATCGCTTTCTATCACGCAGATTGCTGCCGGCGTACCTCACCCCGAGCGCGTTGCAGGAATGCACTTCTTCAACCCAGCGCATCTCATGAAATTGGTAGAGGTGGTGGAAGGAGCTGCCACATCCAATAATACCATGCAGCAAGTGAAGGCGGTAGCTGAGAAAATGGGTAAGACGGTTGTTCTAACGAAGGACGCTCCTGGCTTTATCGTCAACCGCGTCGCACGTCATTACTATGTCGAGAATTTAAAATTAGCAGAAGAAGGTGTTGCCGATCTAAATACCTTGGATAACCTCTGTGAAAATGCAGGATTCAAAATGGGTGCCTTCCGTCTAATGGATCTAATCGGAAACGATATCAACTTTGCGGTGACTAGCTCCTTGTTCAATGCATTCCATCAAGACAGTAAGTTCCGCCCGAGCCGTATCCAAGAGCAAAAAGTATTAGCGGGTCATTTAGGCAGAAAAACAGGCAAAGGTTTTTATGAGTACAACAAGTAAGGTGCTGATAGAAGTCCGTGGCGTTCGTGTCAGAGCGAATCACGGCTGGTATGAAGAGGAGCGCGTGAATGGCAACGACTTCGAAGTAGATATTTGTCTGACCCTGAAAAACAATCACGGAAAGAATACCGCTGATGAGTTGAATAATACGCTCAACTACGAGCAGGTCTATGCGATTATTTTAGAAGAGATGGCCATTACCTCGAAATTGTTGGAGGAGGTCTTGACGCGCATGGAAGCGCGCATCCGTTCTTTTGAATCGGTGGAGGCGGGAGAAATTCGTCTTTGCAAATTAAATCCTGCTCTTTTAGCCCAAGCGGAGAAGGTCTGTGTGCGCTATGTTTGGGGCGAGCAAAGGAATTGTTTTTAATTTTCGACTAAAAGTATTATATTTGCACTCCAAGGTCGGATGGCCGAGTGGCTAGGCAGAGCTCTGCAAAAGCTTCTACAGCGGTTCGAATCCGCTTTCGACCTCAAAAACCCCTGATACCCTCAGGGGTTTTTTCGTTTTGATATTTGGCCAAGGTTCGTGTCCCCACGCACCAGTATTAAAATACTTACCGACAACATTACTTCTGGTTCGTGTCTCACGAACCCACATTAATATACCTCGTCCTGGTTCCTCTCACGTTCTGGTTCGTGTCCCCACGAACCAGAAATTAAAATACTTCCCGACAACATTACTTCAGCATATCGCGATTCGCGTATTGCGTATTGCGTATTGCGATTCGAGTATCGCAAATTGAAATTCACATATCGCGATTTATAAATTAAAACAACCTTCTCCCCTGGTTCCTCCCAAATACTCAAGGCACCAAAAATTATTCACTTTTCATCATTAATTATTCATCTCCCAAATACCCGGGACATCATTAATCACTAATAACTGTCCACTTTTTCAGGACATGACATCCCCCAATTATTAATTTTTAATTTTTAATTTTTATCCCGAAACTTCGGGACTTAATTATTCATTATTCATCTCCCAAATACTCGGGACATCATTAATCATTCATAACTGTCCACTTTTTTCAGGACATGACATTCATTATTCATCATTCATTATTCATTATTCATCATT
>JACCDO012144855.1_pt1 | contig 19010 bp, 18 predicted proteins | sample 7446101 | NCBI WGS metagenome assembly JACCDO01 (sample SAMN15323440, study PRJNA562643) | freshwater metagenome | isolation source: river surface water | place: USA:Blue River Watershed | collected 2017-08-16 | reverse complement strand
GCTCCAAATATGATTCCAAAGGCAGCACCTGTGAGTATAGATTTCAGCGTGAACTCTGCCATTTTGGTTTCTGGAGAAACAAATGGTTTAAATGTTTGCGCAGCCATCGATTCAGATTTAATTTTTTGAAATAAATATTTTTAGTCGTTCATCATTTTTTGAAGTAAACGAGTCAACAGAAGTAGAATAAGAGAAGCCAGTCCTGCCATAACCACAAAAAGCATGAAAAAGTCATATAGATTGTTCATTTCATAACCCATGAATTGGGTGGTTTTGCCGTCTGGATAAAGAGCACTCAGCACGCCTGCTAACTTATTAGCCGCTGCATTGGCTAAGAACCATACAGCCATTAATAGAGAGGCGAATTTTATTGGAGCTAATTTGTTTACCAGAGATAATCCGATTGGTGACAAACAAAGTTCACCCCAGGTGTGAAGGGCATACATACCAAACAACCAAATCATACTCACTTTGGTCCCTGCTGCTACATCTTTTACGCCAAATGCAATCCAGAGATAACCGATGGCTAATAGCAAAAGTCCCAAAGACATTTTAGTGGGCGAAGAAGGCTCTCTTTTTCCCAATTTCAGCCAAAGCCAGGCAAAAACAGGAGCAAAGCTGACCACATATATTGAATTCAGCGATGCAAAAAAGCTAGATGGTACAGTAAAGAAACCAAGATCGCGTTGTGTTTGTTCCTCTGCAAAGAAGGTTAGGGAAGCACCTGCTTGTTCAAAAGCACTCCAAAAGAAAACAACAAAGAAGGACACGCTGAAAATAACCACCACGCGTTGCTTCTCAACTTTACTTAATGTTTTGTCAGAAAAAATAATAAAGGCGATTAGGAGGGGAGCGGCTATTAACACATAGGTTAGATAGTCCACCACTTTTGCATCCATATATAATGCACCAATCATCAAACCAGATAATACAGTGAGACCGATTACCATGTTAATCGGATTTAACCAGGCTGTAGGCGCTCCATTGGGGGTTAAGCCCAACACATTTTGATTAGGGTCTACCACATACTTGCGATGATATAAATATTGTACGATTACGCTGATCACCATTGCAATGCCACCAGCCAAAAATGCCCATTTGAAATCCTGAGGATTTCCGGTATCGCCAACCAGCCCACAAATGATGGGTCCGATAGCGCCTCCAACATTGATTCCCATGTAAAATATCGTGTAAGCAGAATCGATCCGTCGGTCTCCTTTGGGGTAAAGCTGGCCTACTAATGCTGAAATATTAGGTTTGAAAAATCCGTTGCCGGTAATCATCAGTCCAAGACCGGAAAAGAAAAGCATAGCTGATACATCCGGCGCGGATTGATAGGTAGAGGCGCAAAAGAATAAAAGAAATTCACCCAATGCCATTAAAATTCCTCCCACAATAATTGAACGCTGGTTCCCCCAATAGCGGTCAGCAATATATCCACCCAACAAGGGGGTTAAGTAAACCAAGCTGGTGTAGCTACCATATAGATTAGAGGCAAAGGCCTTGTCAAACAAAAGAGCTTTGGTCATGAAAAGCACCAAAATGGCTCGCATGCCATAGTAATTGAATCGTTCCCACATTTCCGTGGCAAACAAAACGGCAAGCCCTTTGGGGTGTCCAGTAGGAGTAGATGGAGATGACATAGTTGATTGGTTCATTTTATAGATACTCAAAATAAAGATTATTCCTTCAATAGCAATTCCCTCGGGGCTATTTACTTTCGCGGAGAAATCTCAGCTATACCGATGAAAATCTTATTATTAGGTTCAGGCGGACGTGAACATGCATTGGCCGTTAAATTGGGTCAAAGCCCGCTTTGCACTAAACTATACATCGCTCCAGGTAATGCAGGAACGATTTCGTTGGGTGAAAACCTTCCTTTTTCTGTAACCGACTTTGAAGCGATTCGCAGTTTTTGTATCCAGACCGCTATCGAAATGGTGGTAGTTGGACCCGAAGAACCACTGGTGAAAGGACTGGTTGAGTTTTTAAGACAGACCCCTGCACTCAGTCAATTGATGATCATTGGACCAGGAAGAGTAGGAGCTCAGTTAGAAGGAAGTAAGGCTTTTGCAAAAGCTTTCATGGAGCGAAATGGCATTCCTACGGCAGGATATCGTGAGTTTACCAGTGAAAGTTTCGAAGAGGGGGTAAGGTATTTGTCTACCCATTCCCTTCCTATTGTATTGAAAGCAGATGGGTTGGCTGCCGGAAAAGGTGTTTTGATCTGTCAATCGCGTGAGGAGGCCATACAGGGATTTACTGAAATGATCCAGGCGTCCAAATTTGGCGATGCCGGAAAAAAAGTGGTTGTAGAAGAATTTTTACAAGGAATAGAGATTTCAGTTTTTGTATTGACTGATGGGAAAAGTTATGTGCTGCTACCGGAGGCCAAAGATTATAAGCGAATTGGTGAAGGTGATACAGGTTTGAATACCGGTGGAATGGGTGCGGTGAGTCCTGTTCCTTTTGTTGACTCAGTTTTATGGGATAAAATTAGAACGCGGGTGGTGGAGCCTACGATACAGGGACTCACTAAAGAGGGAATTGACTACTGTGGCTTCGTATTTATCGGCTTTATGATTGTAAAAGGAGAGCCATATGTGATTGAGTATAACTGCCGAATGGGTGATCCTGAAACGGAGGTGGTTATGCCCCGTCTCCAAACAGACCTGGTTGCATTGCTAAAAGCAGCCGCTACGGGTCAACTGTCGGAAATGAAGGTGGAGACTGATCCGCGTACCGCTTGCACAATTGTAGCTGTCAGTGGGGGGTATCCTGAAGACTATAAAAAAGGATTTACAATAGCTGGTTTGGAGGTTGCGACAGGTACGGATGTCTCCGTTTTTCATATGGGAACACAACTTTCTGATGGGGCAACGGTGACTAGCGGGGGAAGGGTTTTTTGTGTGACCGCATTTGGAAATTCTGTTGCAGAGGCGGCCAAGCATGCGAGGTCCGTTCAAGAAAAAATTCAGTTCGAGGGCAAGTATTTCCGTCGCGATATCGGTTTTGAATTTAGCTGAGAAAAAGAGTGACCGGAATCGCTGATTCCCTTTGAGAAGTTCTCAATTTCCCGCACCTTTGTTCCACTATAAAGTGATATTGAACATGGGAATTTTCAATTGGTTTACACAAGAAATTGCTATTGACCTTGGCACTGCAAATACGTTGATCATTCACAACGATGAAGTCGTGGTGAATGAGCCGAGTATTGTAGCGCTGAATCGAAATAATCCGAAAGAAGTTTTAGCTGTTGGAAAGAAAGCACTCATGATGCATGAAAAAACACATGAGAGCATTCGTACCGTGCGTCCACTGCGTGATGGAGTAATCGCAGATTTTAATGCTGCAGAGTTAATGATACGCGAGTTGATCAAATTGGTTTATCCAAAGCGTCCATTATTACCTCCAAGTTGGAGAATGATGATTTGTATTCCTTCTTCTATCACTGAAGTTGAAAAGCGTGCCGTGCGTGATAGTGCAGAACAAGCGGGTGCTAAAGAAGTGTATTTGATTCACGAACCAATGGCTGCCGCATTAGGTATCGGTATTGATGTGGAAGAGCCAGTTGGTAACATGATCATTGATATTGGAGGTGGAACAACAGGTATCACAGTAATTGCACTTGCGGGAATTGTTTGTGATCAATCTATTCGTGTGGCAGGTGATGAATTTACTGCTGATATTATGGAAGCACTTCGTCGTTATCATTCATTGTTGATTGGTGAGCGCACTGCGGAACAAATCAAAATTCAAGTGGGTGCTGCTATGAAGGATATCGATAATCCTCCAGATGATTTTCCAGTGAACGGACGAGATTTGGTAACCGGTATTCCAAAACAAATTATGGTGAGTTATCAGGAAATTGCAGAGGCGCTTGATAAGAGTATCTTCAAAATTGAAGAAGCGATTTTGAAAGCACTAGAGCAAACACCACCTGAGTTAGCTGCCGATATTTATCGTCGTGGTCTCTACATTACGGGTGGAGGTGCCTTACTGCGTGGATTGGATCGTAGACTAAGTGCCAAGATCAAACTTCCTGTGCACGTTGCGGATGACCCATTAAAGAGTGTTGTACGCGGAACGGGAATTGCATTAAAAAATTATGATCGCTATCCATTCGTGATGCGTTAACGGATGAAATTAAAACGGAACTACGTTGCGTAACGTCATCCTATTTATTCGTCGCTATCTGACTTTTTTTACTTTTCTGTTATTACAGATTCTATCACTTTGGTTTCTGTATAGCTATAACAAATTTCATCAGGCTCAATTTTTGCAATGGGCTAACGAGTTGACGGGGCAGATAAATACCCGATACAAGAAAGTTGAGAATTTCTTTGTGCTTGGTGAAGAGAATAAACGATTGCATCGAGTTAATGATTCGCTATTGAATTTATTGGCACAACAATATGTTCAGCCCGACACAACTAAGCGGTTGGTGGTTGATACTGTAATGCAAGATTCTACGCGTCAAACACGTCGATATTATTTTAGGCCTGCTTCGGTGATTTTTAATTCGACTAGTGGTGAAAAAAATTATATACAACTCGATCGGGGATCAGTAGAGGGAATTACAGAAAATATGTCTGTATTAAATGCTGATGGAAGCGCCGTAGGAATTGTGGTGAGTGTCAGTCCACATTTTTCACAAGTGATGAGTTTATTGCATGTGCGTCAAAAAGTGAATGTGGCTTTAAAAAAGACGGGTGATTTTGGTACGTTGGAGTGGGATGGGGCGGATCCAAGTGTATTGCTACTAAAAGGACTTCCTAAAAGCGTGCCTGTTAAAGTGGGAGATGTGGTTGTTTCGAGTCGTTACTCTTTCAATTTCCCTCCAGGTTATCCGGTTGGTGTGGTGTCGGGGATTGTGAGTGATAACAGTACAAACTTCTATGTATTAAAAGTTCGTCCCAGCGCTCGCTTCAATAATTTGCAACATGTATTTGTAGTTGAAAACTTACAATATACTGAGCAGTCTAAGCTTGATGAGGATACTAGAAAACGTATTGAGGATCCAAAAAGAAATCCTAGATGAGAGAAGTGATAAGAAATATTGTGCGATTACTGCTATTCCTTTTTATTGAGGTATACGTTTTGCATAGTATTCCTCATTTACATCGTTTTATTTCCCCCTCGCTCTATTTTATTTTTTTACTTTGGTTGCCTTTTTCAATTCGTCCACGTTTATTATTGTGGATTGCCTTCTTTACCGGACTTATCGTGGATTATTTTTTACAATCACCGGGGCTACATGCTTCCGCCTGTTTGGTGCTGGCATTTATCAGACCTTTTTTAATCACAGTGTTGACGCCACGCGATAGTACTGAGTTTAACTACCGTGAGCCTTCTCCGCAGTCATTATTGTGGGCGCCCTATGTAATTTATATTACAGTGCTTACACTTTCCTATCATACCTGGTTGGTGTTTTTGGAGTGGCTTAGTTTTGGATCCTTTGGAGATTTTCTTGTCAAGACTTTTGCGTCCACTGCTATTTCGTTATTATTGATCATACCAATTGAATTATTGTTCCCACGGCAAATGCGATATCGAACAAACGTAGGAAGCTAGTTGAGTAACTTTTATGGCAGTATATAATCAGTCGCGCAGTAATACAATTCGCATCATCATTTTGGTGGCTTTTGTGGTGATTGGTCTACAGCTGTTTTATGTGCAATTAATTGATCGTCGTTATAAGCAATTGGCCATGGATAACGCGGTCTATGCAAAAGTGATTTATCCGGAGCGGGGTATTATATATGATCGTAAGGGCCGGGCAATCTTGAATAACACAATCATTTTTGACTTGATGGTCACGCCTGCTGAGGCAAAAGGAATCGATACGATTGCATTTTGTCGATTACTAAATATGGACACCAGCGAATATCGTAAACGAATTGTTGAAGCGATTGTTAAAAATACCAGTGTTCGTCCTTCCATCTTCAAAGCAATGTTGACAAAAGAGTTACAAGCTCGCTTTGAAGAAAACAGTTGGCGCTTTCCCGGATTTAATTTAGTTGAGCGCCCCTTGCGTACCTATCCCTATAATGCTGCTGCGCATATACTAGGATATATCCGTGAGGCGGATAAAAGAGATATTGAACGCTCGAATAATTTTTACAGGCAGGGCGATTACATCGGAAAAACGGGGCTGGAATCTTATTATGAAACCGTGTTGATGGGGCAACGTGGGGTGCAGTACATGATCAAAGACAATAAAAACCGAATTGTTGGTCAATATGAAAATGGTGAATATGATACGGCATCCATTGCTGGGCGCAGTTTGCGTACACATATTGATATTGAATTACAACAGTTGGCCGAAGTGTTAATGAGTAATAAAGTAGGAGGTGTTGTTGCTATTGACCCCAAGACTGGAGGAATCTTGACAATGGTTTCGGGTCCAAATTATAATCCAAATGATTTGTCAGGCTCAGAGGGAAGTAAAAACTTCAGCTGAATGCAGTTGGATGTTTCGGGTCCTATGTTAAACCGTGCTATAGCCGGACGCTACGAACCCGGATCCACCTACAAACCTTTGGGTGCGTTGATTGCCTTAAATGAAAAAGTAATCTCTGCTTCTTGGGGCTATCCTTGTGGTGGACGTTATACATTGTGTGGTCACGGCAAGCCAGAGTGCACACACGCAGGAGGAGGACACGCGGACAATGTTCGGTTGGCAATTGCTAATTCTTGTAATGCCTACTTCGCACATATTTATCGATTGACTGTAGATAATTCGAAATATAAAAATGTTTATGATGGTTATTTGCATTGGAAACAATATATGAATGCATTTGGATTAGGCGTTCGGTTAGGAGTTGATTTGCCCAATGAAAACACTGGTGGAATTCCGGATACTGTAGTCTATAACAGAGAGAATGCAGGTCGCTGGACTTCTTGTACAAACCTTACATTGGGCATCGGTCAGGATAAAATGCAAACCACTCCTTTACAAATGGCAAATACCATGTGTATCATTGCGAATAAAGGGTATTACTATACTCCTCATTTTGTAAAAGAGATAGAGAGAGAAACTGAACGCGATCAAGAAAAGTTAAGTCGATTTAATGAACGTCATGATGTACTGACTAATATCCCTGATGTTGTATTTAATGAAGTGATCGAGGGAATGAGTGATGTGGTTAAAGTAGGAACAGCTCGCGGTGCACAAATTGAAGGAATAGAAGTGTGTGCTAAAACAGGAACTGCCGAAAACTATACAATTTTAGATCGCCGCCGTGTGAAGCTTCCGGACAATTCGATGTTTGTTTGTTTTGCACCAAAAGAAAATCCTCGCATTGCGATTGCTGTGTTTGTTCAAAATGCCGGCTTTGGAGCAACATGGGCTGCTCCAATTGCGCGAATGATGATGGAAAAATATTTGTTGGATACATTAACAGCTAAGAGCAAGCTTGATTCAGCGCGCATAGCGGGTACCAATCTGATGCCTTCCTATTTTAAGCGTTTACAATATAAAGAGGACTCGATTCGTGCTTTCAAATGGTTCCAAGTAACTAAAGACAGTTCTTATATTGATCGGTTTTCTCAACTCAATGTTCCTAATCACGCATTGCCTCGTCCTTATAATAATAAAACGAACAACAATTTGCCTGTTTGGATGAGTGTTTTATCTGCTGCACTACTACCCAAGTCTAATTTTGAAAATCTGCATAGCTACTCTGCATGAGAAATTCTTCTACTATATCGAAGGGAATTGACTGGAGTTTGGTTTGGATTTATATGGCTTTAGTATTGATTGGGCTCTCAGCTATTTTTGCGGCCACTTATCAAGAAGGCGATCCTGTATTACAGAGTTTTGTGTCTTTTAAAACAGATTACAGTAAACAGTTTTACTTCTGGGGAGTTGCACTGATTGTTGGTTTCTTTATTTTATTAACCGACAGTAAATTTTTTCCTGCTACCTCTAATTTTTGGTATGCAGCCGGAATCTTTTTGCTTTTACTGGTTTACCCTTTTCACTCTCGTATTTAAGGAACAGAATCAATTACTCGAATTGGTGCCTTCAATTTTCAGCCAGCTGAGTTTTGTAAAATATTTGTTGCGTTGGCCCTAGCTAAGTATTTCTCACGACCTGAAACAAATTTTAATCGACCGGGTAGTCAATTTTCGGCTGCATTATTAGTATTGATTCCTGCAGGAATGGCCATTTTACAAAGAGAGACCGGACTAGCATTAGTTTATTTTTCCTTTTTTCTTATGATGTATCGTGAGGGACTCCCGTCTATTATTCCTACCATTGGATTTGCAATGGCTATTCTCATTATTGCCAGTATTTTGATTCCACCTAACACATTGGCGATTGTGCTATCTGTCATTGCTGTCTTATTAATTTATGTACTTCGTCGTCAAATTAAACGTCGCAAACAGATACTGACTAGTATTTTACTGATCTGGGCAATTGCGGTGGGGATTCAACGATTTGCCGTACCGCTCATTTTTGAAAAACTACTGCAGAAACACCAGGTGGAAAGAATCTATAACCTCTTTGGGAAAGACAACCCTTACGATCCAAACTATGCGGCACTTCCTGAAGAAGATTCAAAAAAGAAAAAAGAAAGCGGAAGTAGTTATAATGTTCGACAATCTAAAATTGCTATTGGTAGTGGTGGATTTTTTGGCAAAGGAATTTTTAGTGCTACGCAAACGCGATATGATTTTGTTCCGGAGCAGCGCACTGATTTTATTTTTTGTACAGTAGGGGAAGGTTTTGGCTTTTTGGGGAGTATGATTTTGCTTGGGCTTTATTTAACTCTGTTATTAAAGATTATCAATATTGCTGAGCGTCAGCGAAGCACGTTTAGTCGTGTATATGCGTATGGGGTTTTATCTGTTTTCTTTTTTCATATTGCAGTTAATATTTCTATGACCATTGGGTTGGCGCCTGTTATTGGTATTCCACTTCCTTTTATTAGCTATGGTGGAACCGCTCTTTTAACGTTTACCATATTACTAGCTATTTTAGTTCGTCTCGATGCCGATCGTCAAATGGTGCTTCGGTGATTGTAACTTTGCTCTATGAAAATAATTCCCCTTTCTGAAGGTTGGTTTACAGTAGATCATTCCAAGCAATTTGTTCCTTTTGATGCTAGTGCTGACAATATTCAAAATCGTCCAGCAGGAAGTTTATTGGTAGAGATACAACCATTTGTAGTGGTTTCTTCTAAAGATATTATTTTAATTGACGCCGGTTTGGGGTTTTCAACTAATGGGACCTTACAACTTCATTCCAACTTACAGGCAGCTGGGATAGCACCGCATCAAATTACCAAAGTACTTCTTTCTCATTTGCACAAGGATCATATAGGCGGTATTGTGTTGAAAACAGAACAGGGGTTTCATCCTGCATTTCCAAATGCCACCTATTATGTGCAAGCAGCTGAATTAGAACATGCACTCTCTCACACTGGCGCTTCTTACACTGCTCCAATAGTTTCCTGGCTTTCTTCCTACCCCAAAACTAAAATTCTATCGGGTTCAGCATTGATTGACGGATACATTGAGTGTGAATTGACGGGTGGTCATTCCCGCTTTCATCAGGCCATTTGGATTCGAGAGGGAGCGTCTATTCTGTTTTATGGTGGTGACGAAGCGCCTCAGTTACAACAAATGCGTCATCGCTTTGTAGCGAAGTATGATTTTGATGGTAAGCGTGCAATGGAATTGCGACAAGAGTGGTGGAAAAAAGGAGAGGAAGAGAATTGGACCTTTCTTTTCTATCATGATGTAAAGCACCCAACGTTCTCTTTTTCATCCAACAATTAAAAGTCTCTCGGTGGTGGGGGTGGCCCCATTCTTCCTGGGCCTTTTCTTTTTCTCATACGTTCTTCTTGAATGTCCCGTAGAATATGAATGAAGTCTTCTTGTAAGTCATAGATCTGCAAAACACGGCCTTCTCCAACGATAGGGGCAAATTCTTTTCGATATCTGATTTGAAGTTCAATGATTTGTTGTCGATTCAGCAAACGGTCTTCTCGATTTTTTCGAAGCGTTTGTTGAAATTCTTTTTGATATTTTGCAAATACGGGACTAAAAGCCTCTCGTTCTTTTTCTGTCATTCGCATTCTCTTTTGAATGAACAGATTCATTTTTTCAGGAATTCGGTCTCCCAGTGGAGGCTGTGCTAATGTGGTTTGCAGAAGTCCCCAGCAAAATAAAGTGAGGGTAATTAAATATCTCATGGTGTATTAGTAGGGATTTCGTTTAAAAATGAACTTAACTCTTCGGTAGGAATATCTTTTACTAACTGTGCAATTTCTTTATTGTCTATCGCGGCAACGCTTGGAGTGATAGTTTGTATCGGCGCATGTGATTGAATAAACTCAGATAGACTTTCTTCGCTTAAATTGGTGACTTCTTTTTTCACCCATTTAGTAGTGTCAGCTGCACTTTCATTTTGTTGGCGGTCAGTAAAAAAATAGAGACTTGCAAATAAAATCCCACAAATGGATGCCGCTGCGGCAACTGTCAACCAACCCTGTTTGCTCAGATAGAATAGAGGGGCTTGTTTTTTTACAGATTGACGATGAATTTGCTGTACTATCGATGCAGACAGGTTTTCAAAATAATTGGTAGGTACCTGATAAGGTACGCTAATGCCAGTAGGAAGACCTGGAGCAATCTCTTTTAGTTCATTCTGTATCGTTTCTTTTTCGTTCATGTTCTTGTATAAGACAAATTAAAAAATAGGCGGTTTAATGATTCAGTAAATAGTCTTCAATTTTTTTTGCGGCATGATGATAGCTGGCTTTTAAAGCTCCTTCACTGGTTCCCAACACTTTACTCATTTGTTCATAGGGCATCTCATCATAGTAGCGGAGGGTAAAAACAAGACGTTGTTTTTCAGGTAGCTGTTGAATGGCAATCTGAAGTTTCCACTCTAACTTTTGGGCATCAAAATGATCGTCTCCTTTAATCCGTTCTGCCAGTCCTTCTTCTTGTTCTATTGAGTGCGCTTTTAGCTTTCTTTTTTGTTGGTCTAAAAAACTCAAACATTCATTCGTCGCAATTCGGTACATCCAGGTAAATAATTGACTGTCTTCTCTGAATTTTTCCAGTCCGTTCCATACGCGGATAAAAATATTTTGAACAACATCATTAGCATCTTCATGTGATATGACCATTCTTCGTACATGCCAATAAATGCGTTGCTGGTATTTTTCTACCAATGCAGTAAAAGCAGCTTCTTTGGTGTCAAGCTGACGAAAGCGAAAGAGAATTTCTTGGTCAGAGTGGTGGGCCATGTACCGGTTAACGGTTAGACCTTGAAGATACGATGGAGTTTAACCCTTGCGCTGAATCGCTTTTTCTGCTGCAGCCACAATATCGGGAACATCTAGGCCATATTTTTTCAAGAGTTGCGCTGGTGTTCCACTTTCTCCAAATGTGTCTTTTGTTCCTACGTATTCAATCGGCACCGGACAATGTTTGGCTGCTACTTGTGCAATGGAGTCACCCAGTCCTCCAATAATATTGTGTTCTTCAGCTGTAACCGCGCAACCCGTTTTTTGGAGAGAAGCAATCACAGCAGCTTCATCGAGTGGTTTGATCGTATGAATATTGATTACTTCGACACTGATTCCTTTTTCTTCCAATTGAATGCCAGCTTGGATTGCATTCCAAACCATATGGCCACAGGCAAAAATGCTGATATCTGTTCCTTGTGAAAAATGCTGCGCCTTTCCTATTTCAAAGGGAAGGGTGGATGTGAAAATGGGCCAGGATGGACGACCAAATCGTAAATAAACAGGTCCTTGATAAAGTGCAATTGCTTCGGTTGCTGCTTTTGTTTGTGCATAATCACAAGGGACGACTACAGTCATACCCGGAAGCATTTTCATGAGTCCGATATCTTCCAAAATCTGGTGTGTCGCACCATCTTCTCCCAGTGTAAGTCCTGCATGTGAGGCACAGATCTTTACATTCTTTTCACTGTAAGCCACACTCTGACGAATTTGATCATATACTCTTCCGGTAGAAAAGTTTGCAAAGGTGGTGGTGAAAGGAATCTTACCTCCAATCGTGAGTCCGGCTGCTACGCCAATCATATTAGCCTCTGCAATTCCGCATTGAATAAAACGATCAGGAAATTCTTTCATGAACTGATTCAGTTTCAAAGAACCTGCCAGATCTGCGGTAAGCGCAACGATGTTTGGATTTTTACGTGCTGCTTCTACGATGCCATCTCCGAAGCCGCTACGCGTATCTTTATTTCCGGTGGATTGGATTGCTTTTAACATGGTCACAAAAGTAGGAGTTCAAGTTGGAGTTATCAATTGAAAACAGTCTGTCCGGCTTTTAATTCTTGTTCCCATTTCCAGGCTGTAGACATGATGTCTTCCAGCGAGTACTTGGCCTGCCAGCCTAGCACTTTTTGGGCCCGGTCATTGTTGGCATAAATAGCAATGACGTCTCCCGAACGGCGTGGTCCGATTGCATAGTTGAGAGCAACACCGCTGGTTTTTTCAAATGCATGAATAGCTTCCAGGACAGTATTCCCGTTTCCAGTCCCCAGATTAAAAATTTCGCAGGACTTTTCATTTTTTTCTTGTTCCAGGTATCTTAAAGCTAGGGTATGAGCATGGGCCAGGTCGCATACATGTATATAATCTCGAATACAAGAGCCATCACGAGTCGGGTAGTCATTTCCATGTACCCATAATTTTTCTAGCTTCCCAATGGCCGTTTGGGTAATGGCAGGAACCAAGTTCTGTGGTTTTCCCAGAGGCAGTTCGCCCATTAAGGCACTAGGATGAGCACCCGCTGGATTAAAGTAGCGCAACAAAATATGTTCGGCAGCAGAGTTCTTTGCATAGTCCTCTATGATTTGCTCACTAATTTGCTTGGTGGAGCCATAGGGCGACTCCGCCTTTTTAATAGGCGTATCCTCGGTTACAGGAATACTATCTGGATTGCCATATACGGTGCAAGAAGAGGAGAAAACAAAATGTGAGACACCAAATTCATCTACACATTTTAATAAGTTGATTAATGAAATCAGGTTATTTTCAAAGTATAACAGAGGTTGCTCAACCGATTCTCCCACTGCTTTGTACGCTGCAAAATGAATGACGCCGCTGATATCTGTGTGCTCTTCAAAAACTGCACAGGTATCTTCGTAATTGCACAGATCGATTTTGTAATGTTTGACAGTTTTGCCGGTAATTTTTTCAACCGCATTGAGCACTGTTGTGTGTGATCGGGAGTTGTTATCGATACAAATTACTTCGTATCCGTGTTCTAGAAGATCAACAATAGTGTGCGAGCCAATGTAGCCGCAGCCACCTGTTACGATGATTTTTGCCATAGGATCAGTTACGGGGCAAAAATCTGTATTTCTTGTGTGGAGTGCAAGAAAAGATTAAAAGAATCGCATAATCCAGTAAACAAATCCAGCTAGTAAGGCGCTGATGGGAATGGTTAGGATCCAGGCCCAGATTAAATTGATGGTAACACCCCAACGAACAGCCGAAAGTCGTTTGGTAGCGCCTACTCCCATGATTGCTCCTGTAATCGTATGCGTAGTGCTCACAGGTATTTTAAGGGCTTCTGTTAAAAAGAGCTTCAGCGCACCTGCAGTTTCTGCAGCCACCCCTTCAAATGGAGTCACTTTGGTAATGCGGGTTCCCATAGTTTTTACAATCTTCCAGCCACCACTCATCGTTCCTATTCCAATGGCCGCATAACAAGCGATGGGCACCCAGTTTGGCATTTCTTCAAAGGAGGAGATTTGACCACCTGCAATCAAGGCAGCCGTGATAATTCCCATTACTTTTTGTGCATCATTTCCACCATGACCAATACTAAAAGCGGCAGAAGACACCAGCTGTAATTTTTTGAACCATAGATTGGATTTATGCGCGTTCAAGGTATTCAGGAAAAGTGCAAATATGGCCATTGTCAAAAGGATGAAGGCCAATAGAATCCATTTGAAATTTTTGGAATAAAATATTACCTGGACATAATAGTTTTCAAAGTCGGTATTCGCGGAAAGCTCTTTTGCATCAAACAATAGGTTTGACTGTAAAAAGTATAGTACATAAAGAATTACTATAACGGAGAAGATTTTAGAGGTCCATCCTTTTCCAAACGAACTTAAAAACCAAAGCGACATAACAAAGGCCATGAACATTCCAATGAGGGGAGCAAGAAAAATAAAGCTGACTGTTTTTACAATTACTGCAGTATTTACGGCATCCAGCCCTGCTGCAGCAATACCTGCACCGGCGAATCCACCTATCAGCGTGTGTGACGAAGAGGAAGGTATCCCGAACCACCAAGTTAATAGGTTCCAAATGATAGCTGCAATTAGTCCTGCAAAAATCACATTCATCATATTACCTCCATCAACTGCTTCGGCATTGACCGTTTTAGCAACCGTATTGGCTACTCCATGATCTTTAAATATAAAAAAGGCAATAGAGTTAAAAAGTGCGGCCCAAAGTACGGCCTGAAAGGGAGTTAAAACTTTGGTTGATACTACTGTGGCAATTGAATTGGCAGCGTCGTGAAAGCCATTGATGTAATCGAATGCTAACGCTAAAACAATAATTGAAATCAAAAAGGTCGTCATGTCAGGCGCCTTATGCGTATTTGATAATGATAGACTCAATTACATTACCTGCATCCTCGCATTTATCAGTAGCTAATTCCATCACCTGATAAATTTCTCTGATTTTGATGACCTCTTTTGCATCTTGCTCAGTTGCGAATAAGCGCTCAATGCTCATGTCAAAAATATCGTCAGCTTGGTTTTCGATACTGTTTATTTTGATTAAGGCGTCCGTGATTGATTTTACATTTTTCATATCACGCAACTCTTTCACTGCAATACGTACTTGCTGGCAACCTTGTTCAATTAACTCAGCAAACTTTTGCATACCCATATCGTTGGTGTTGACACGATAGAAGTTTACTTTTTTTGCAGAGCCGTAAATATAATCTGCAATATCATCTAAAGAGGTTGCTAGGTAGTGAATATCCTCACGGTCAAAAGGTGTAATGAAGTTTCTTCCTAATTCGGTAAAAAGGCTGTGCGTTAGATCATCGTTTTGATGTTCCAGATCTTCGATGGAAGATATTAAAGCAGCTCTTTTATCGAAGTCAGGCTCTGCAATTACTGCTTTAAGCTGTGTACCCATTTGTCCTAGGTTATCAGCTACTTTTTCAAATAGCTCAAAAAAAACGGTGTTTTGAGGGATGAAAATTTTTAGAAAGTCATTAAGTCCAGCCATGGTAACTTTTTTGCAGGGTTGTGTAATTAACTCACTTGCGAAATTACCGGTCCTTTAAACGTTTTCATGAGGGGAGGCCCGAATTAATAATTACTTAATAATCGGTTTAAAATACTGAAAATCAATATTATAATTAATAATTTCAAAGTACTTTAGCCTGACCTCTAGCCCGAGTCCTTAACATTATGTTCATCTTGTGTTAATCATCTCTTAACATACGGTTTAAGATCTGGTAACATGGCGGGCACACCTTTGCGTCAAATTCATCGTGTATGTTTTTGAGGGCATTCGGTCTCCTTTTAATAGTCAATCTTTTTTGTAACACCACTTTCGCACAGAATTTACGATTGAGTGGGAAAGTAACCAATAACAAAAATGAAGCATTGTCTGGCGTTACAATTAAAATAGGTGGTTCTACGGCTGGTACAATGTCCGACTTAGATGGCCGCTTTTCTCTATCTCTAGTTGCTGGGAAAAAGTACTCACTCGAGTTTAGTGCGGTGGGATACACAACAAAGACAATCTCTGATGTTGAGGTTTCGACTGGTGTAGAGAATGAATTGAATGTAATACTCGAAGTAAAGGCCAAAACGGAGGAAGCGGTTGTAGTTACGGCCAGAACCTCTACGGCAAGGAGAGAGTCAGTGAACTCCATGATTTCATTTCAGCGAAACACCAATACAGTTGCCTCTGTTATTGCAGCTGAAGCTATTCGCAGGTCTCCAGATAGAAATACTGGAGAAGTATTAAAGCGTACACCAGGTGCCAGTATTCAGGAAGGTAAATTCATTGTTATTCGTGGTTTAGCGGATCGTTATAATCAGGCGATGATCAATGGTATCCTGTTAACAAGTACTGAGCCCGATAGAAAAACTTTTTCTTTTGACATCATTCCCTCTAATATTATTGATAATTTAGTTATTAATAAAGCATTTGTTCCTGAGTATCCAGGTGAGTGGGCTGGAGGCTTAATCCAAGTAAATACAAAGGATATTCCTTCAAAAAGTTTTTTCCAATTACAAGTTGGATCAGGGTTTAACTCTCAAACACTTGGCAATACATTTTATAAAGATCAATCTAGTTCAACAGATTGGTTAGGTTTTGACAATGGTTCACGTGCTTTACCTTCTTCATATGTAAGAAAGGCTGCATTTGATACATTATCTCCTGCAGATAAGACTGCTATCGGAAAACAACTTAGAAATGCATGGGCTCCACTAATGGCAAACATTAGCCCCAATGCGTCTCTTCAGTTAAATGGCGGAGTTGCAACTAAAATTTTCGGTAAAAGTGTTGGCCTTTCATTTGGCATATCCTACAACCGTAGTTATAAATTGCTAAAATTAGTTAACCGCTCTAATTCTCTAACAGGGAATACATTTAGCGTAAACTATAATTTTGACGACACTCGATTTGTTCAAGAAATAAATGCTGGGGCTATAGCAGGAATTTCTATTCAGTTAAACTCTATGAATAGAATTTCTTACAAGAGTATTTTAAATTTAAACTCGCCCTCAAGCGTTACCATGCGAAATGGTATTGAGTACAATAGAGATGAGGACTTGACTGCAAGTGAATTACAGTTTAAGCAAAATACATTTTACACCTCTCAATTAAACGGTGATCACTCCTTTAGTCCTACGATTAAGTTCAAGTGGTATGGTTCTTTTAACATCTTAGACGGATATATACCGGATCAAAGAAGAATTGCTTACGTTAGAACATCTGGAACTCAAAATCAATATCGATTACTATTATCTAATACACTTTCTCAGCAAAGTGGCAGTCGTATTTATCAATCATTAAGTGACTACATTTATACAGCGGGTGGTGACTTGTCATTTGGTTTCAATGCATTTGGACAAAAGCAAACGTTGAAAACCGGATATATGATTCAAGTAAAGGATAGGTTATATGATGCGCAGCTTTTTGCAAACTTCCTTCCACGCGACAATGCGACCTTGACTCTATTACCTGCTGAAACCGTTTTTTCACCTGCTAATTTTGGAAATGGTCTTGATAACAAATTTGGTTTTGATGCAATCAAGGGAAAGACATTCCGTTACATGGCCAATACGATCCTGAATGCTGGTTTTATTCAATTTGACAATCAACTAAGTGAAAAAATAAGATTGGTTTGGGGTGTCAGGGCTGAGCACTTTGATCAACTGGTTGGAAGTGTAAAAACTTGGGATCCTAGACACTCCTATACTAAGGTGTTAGACTTTCTACCTGGCTTAAATACTACAATCAAGCTTAATTCTAAAACAAACCTTCGTATCTCAGGATCTCAAACTGTGATTAGACCAGAATTGCGTGAGCTTTCTTTTTTAAATATTTATGATTTTGAATTGAATGCATCCGTGCAGGGTAATCCAAGTTTACGTAGGACAAAGGTTACTAATTTGGATCTTCGATATGAATTGTACCCTAAAGCGGGTGAAGTTTTTACTGCAGGGGTATTTTATAAAAACTTTAAAGATCCTATTGAACAACTATTCAATGAGGGAATTGGGGGAGCAAGTACATTCAGTTTTCAAAATGCGAATTTGGCAACTGCGTACGGTGTAGAAATGGAGTTAAGGAAGAAACTAGATTTTTCAACTGCATTCAAGAACTTCACTTTCCAAGCGAACGCTTCTTATATAAAAAGTACTGTAAAGGATGAAGGGTTTAATATTGATCGGCCTATGCAAGGTCAATCTCCTTATTTGATCAATGTTGGTTTATTGTACGATTTAGAAAAAGCAGGAGTTAGTAGCACTTTATTATTCAACTTGATTGGAGAGCGCATTTACTTGGTAGGAGATTTGACATCAGGTGCTGGATCACCAGATATCTGGGAGGCCCCTCGTCCACTTCTTGATTTTCAGTTGACAAAGAAAATAGCAAAAAAGAAAGCTGAAATAAGATTGAATATTTCTGATATGTTAAATGCTACGCAATACTTCTATCAAAACTCCGATAAAAATGTTCGTTTGCAGAAAGATTCAGATGCATATCGTTTTACTCGTAAACCTGGAACCAACTATCAACTTTCTTTTCAATTTTCACTATAATTAAAAAAACACAAACACCTATATCATGAAAAAGTCGATTTTGTTTATTGCCGGTCTTTTTTTACTAGCCATTACTGGTTGTAGAAAGATTGAGTCCGATGGAGAAATTCAAGTTGTTGTTGTAAATGGTGGCGGGGGCTCCACAACTGGACAAACAATTACATTACAAGGAAGAATTAATGCTGATACAATTCTTCGCAAGCAGAATACTTATATTCTAAAAGGAATTGTTTACATGGTTAATAACAAGACGATGACCATCGAGGCTGGTACTGTAATCAAAGGTTCATTCAGTGGTTCTGATGTGGCAGCACTAGTAATTACTCGTGGATCCAAAATTGTTGCAGAGGGGTCTTCAACTGCGCCGATTGTATTTACTTCATTATCTCCAAACCCTCAATCGGGTGACTGGGGTGGTATCATAATCTGCGGTAAAGCGGCTATTAATACTTCCTTTAATGGTGTAACAGGACTTTATCAATGTGAAGGTGGAATTGATAACGCCAATGGGGATGGCTTAGCTGGATCTGGGGATGCGATTGCTCCAACGCCTGTAAATGATGACAACTCAGGTGTTTTAAGTTTTGTTCGTATCGAGTACGCAGGATATGCCTTTCAGCCTGACAAAGAGATCAATAGTTTAACAATGGCAGGAGTTGGTAGCGGTACTACTATAAATAATATTCAGATAACT
>JACCDO011587171.1_pt1 | contig 19014 bp, 13 predicted proteins | sample 7446101 | NCBI WGS metagenome assembly JACCDO01 (sample SAMN15323440, study PRJNA562643) | freshwater metagenome | isolation source: river surface water | place: USA:Blue River Watershed | collected 2017-08-16 | reverse complement strand
GCCGATGTTTGCCTCCCCTGCTTTGAGTGACTTCTTAAAGCGATTGGTGTAGTCGGGCATGCGGATCTCCAGTTAATTATTTCGCCAGCTGTTTACTCAACGCATCACCGATTTGGCTGGTCGAGGCCTTGCCGCCAAGATCCGGAGTTAGGGGACCTTGGACGAGTACTTCCTCGATCGCTTTCACGATTGCATCGTGTGCATCGAGGTAAGGCTTTTGTGCTGCACCGCTCAAGCCGCGTCCGAGGTAATCCAACATCAAAGCACCGGACCAGATCATCGCGATTGGGTTGGCAATGTTCTTGCCAGCGATGTCTGGCGCTGAGCCGTGAACTGGCTCAAACAGTGACGGAAACTTACGGTCTGGGTTGAGGTTAGCCGATGGAGCCAAGCCAATGGTGCCTGTGCATGCAGGACCTAAGTCCGACAAAATGTCACCGAACAAATTGGATGCCACCACGACGTCAAAGCGATCGGGCGTCAATACGAAGCGCGCTGACAAAATGTCGATGTGCTGCTTGTCAGTTGTGACGCCTGGATATTCTTTGCCAATCTCAGCAGCCCGCTCATCCCAATAAGGCATGCTGATTGCGATACCGTTTGATTTGGTGGCGATTGTGAGATGCTTGCGCGTGCGACGTGAGGCCATTTCAAAAGCAAACCGCAACACACGATCACAACCGACGCGCGTAAAAATTGATTCTTGCAAAACAATTTCGCGATCGGTACCTTCAAACATTTTTCCACCAACAGCTGAATATTCGCCTTCGGTGTTTTCACGTACGACGAAGAAATCGATATCCCCTGCTTTGCGGTTGGCAAGTGGGCATGGCACACCGTCGAATAGACGAACTGGACGCAGATTGATGTATTGATCAAATTCCCGGCGGAACTTAAGCAATGAGCCATACAGCGACGTGTGATCAGGCACGATTGCAGGCCAACCTACCGCACCAAAATAAATTGCATCGCAATCTTGCAGATGTGATTTCCAATCGTCGGGCATCATCTGCCCGGTCTTGGCGTAGTAATCACACGAAGCCCATTCAAAGTGACGATACTCGAGGCTCAGACCGAATTTGTCGGAGGCAGTCTTGAGGACCTTGAGTCCCTCTGGCATCACTTCCTTACCAATACCATCACCGGGCAACACTGCAATACGAAATGGGCGGCTCATGCGCAAATCCTTATGTTTAAAACGTAGTGAAAGAGATAGCGGGATGTTAACCGTTTCGCTAGGTTTTGCCTGACAAAAAACAAAGTTTTCCTTATTCCATTGTTAGCTGATATTTCGTTAGCGTTAAGAGTATGCTTTGAACGTTCACCACAAAGGAAAATTCACATGAAACTGTACGGTTTGCCAGGCGCTTGTTCGTTAGTCGATCATATTGCGCTGCAATGGATCGGGAAGCCCTTCGAATATGTCGCGGTTGGGCGTGATGCGCTCAAACAAGCGCCCTTTCTTGCTGTTAGTCCGATGGGCGCCGTCCCAGCGATTGATGACGCCGGTTTTACGCTCACTCAAAACTGTGCGATTCTGGAATATCTGGCGGAAAAGAATCCTGAAGCCAAGTTACTGGGAGGTGAATCGCTTAAAGCACGTTCCGAGGCGCGTCGCTGGCTTGCGTTCTGTAACTCCGATATTCACAAAACGTACAGCATGATCTTTGGTGCAGCCCGCTTGATCAGCGATGCAGCCGGTCAAACCGAATTGAGCAACAACGCGTCCGAGCGTGTGCGCGATATGTACAAGATCGTGGACAAACATCTTGCCGGGCGCGAGTGGCTTTCTGATGGACGCTCGGTCGCTGATGCTTACTTGTATGTGACGATGCGTTGGGCTCAGGCAAAGAAAATTGATTTGTCCGACATGCCTAACCTACAGGCGCACTTCAAGCGTATGTCTGCGGATACTGCCGTACAAGCAGCCTTGGCTGCTGAAGGTTTGAAGTAAGCGGTAGATCAAGCGAGCGCCACACACGTTCGCTATTTTTTGCAATGAGACGGGCCAAGCGCTTCTTGTGCGGCCCGATCTAAGCTGATGTTTAGCTCCTTAACGGTTGTCGCGGTATAGACTTTGCCACCGGTGGCCTCTGCCACGCAATTCGCTGCCCCTGTGCCACCGATATCGACCACATTAATCTTGAGGTGCGGCTTCGCTTTCTTAAGTTGTTGCGCGACATAACAAGGGTCGCCATTACACGACTCAGCACCATCCGACACCACTAGGATGGTTGATTCTCGGGTCACACCGTCGACAAGTTGTCCCGCCTCATACAGTCCGTCACCCAAGGGCGTGCCACCCTTAGGCTTGAGTTGCGACAGTAGACTTATCATTTGGCCACGCTGACTGGGACCATAGCGCCCCATGTTTGTTGCTGCGGGACAGTTCTCAATCAAGACGAGACCGGACTGTACGTCGCGAGGTAAGCGTTGCACCACTCCAATCGTCGCCTGTCGTGCGATCGATATGCGCGTAGGTTCAGCCGTAAGCTGCTCGTAGCGCGCGATTTCGGAGGGCGTTGGTCGGTAGCCGGGGCGACTGGCGCGTTGTTTAAGTTGCCCCAGCCACTTCTCGTCTTCAGGGGTGGCCGCAATATTTAAATCCATCGATCCAGATGCGTCGAACAGTACAACCATCTCAGGAGCAAGTTCAGGTGGCCGCTCGCTAGGGCAAACATTCTTCGCAGAATCAATCGTCACAGGAGGCTTTGCCACGGGTTTGGGTGGTGCCGGTGGAGTGGCCGGAGAAGGTGCAGGCGGCGGTTCTGGCTTAATAGGCTCAGGTTTGACGGGCTCAGGTGGCTCCTCAGCGGGCGGATCGAGTGGCTTTGTTTGTTGCTCAGGATCTGGCTCTGGTATCTCTACAGTCCCAGTATGTGGAGCCGACGGTACAGGTTCTGGTTCAGTAGGCGGCTGATGAACGTTGGGGCTTGGGGTCGGCGGCGGGGACTGCGACATGTCGGGTATGGCAGTGTCGACATGTCTTGGGGAAATGGGACAGAAGAACCACCACAACAAAAATAGTGCTAGCAGTAGCGCCAAGCCTGCAATGAGCCAAGGTGCGATTCGTCCGAGCCGTGTGTTTGAAGCGGCGGTGGTGATGGGCGGTGGCACTAAAGCAGGACGCTTTGATTTGCTCGGAATCGCTTGATCCCAGTACAAAAGTACCGGTTGGCCGCCGACGCTATAGATTGCATCGAGCGGCGGTGGTTGGCTGGCTTCCCGCAACAGCTTAACGAGCGAAGCGTCGGCGTTGGCCTGCTGCGATAACGAATCAGCTCGTGCATTGATGGCAGCTAGTCGGTCAAAAATAAGTCCTTCAAGCTCTTTGCGAGCCGAAGCACTAAGCGCGTGATACGCAATCGGCTGACCACCAAATGAGCTTGTCCAGGTGACTGAACCACCATCACCTACCTTGGGCTTCGCATAAAGCTCTAAGACACTTGGCGGAACAGAACGCCCTAACCCAGCCTGAAGGCGATCATGCAACGTTTCGATCCCGGCAACATTGCTGGGATCGAAAGTGCGTTGCGCAATCCGGATCATCAAACTACTGCGTCAAAATGGAGGACTGTCGTTGAAGTTTCTCAATTTCCTGCTGTACGGCGGTCACTCTATTTTGCAGCTCCTGGGCGTTCGCAGCTGAGGAGTTAACAGGCGTGGCATTCAACTGATTTAACTTAGCAGTTGCTTGCCGAATCTGCTCGCTTAAGGCTTCGTTGCCCGGATTCGCGGCCCGAACTTGCTGCAGATAGTTGTTCACGCTGCGATTAATAGCAGAAAGCTGGTTACGACGAGCTGTCACATCCGCCTTGCTCAATTCGTTTTTCTTTTCGAGCGCGGCGAGCGCCTCACGCAGGGCTGCGTTAGTTTTTTGCGCCTCGGCGAGTTGCGCCTCTTTGTCCTTTGCGCGGGCATCATAAGAACCAGAGAAATCGCAATTCATCTTAGTAAGCAAACCTGCATCGCGAAGCGCACGCGGATCACACCCGGCTTTGTCGACAGCGCAACCGGTTAATGCGACTGTTGCGACAACGGACAAGGACGCAAGCAAATATCGTTTTGTCATCTTAACCCTCGACTTTAATAGAAGAGCTCAGCGCATATGCTGCATCCAGCTCGCGCTTCATCGAGTCACGTGTTCGGCTCAACTGCACTAGCTCCGCTTGCAATTTGCGCGTGTCGACACCATTAGCGCGCTCTTTCTCAATGATCTCTTGGTAGCCGTCTACGCGTGCGTTGATATCGGCAAGTTCCTTCTCGAGATAGGCTTTGTTTGCTTTAATGCGATCAAGCTCTTGCTTTGCTTTGCGCTGATCAACCTGACGATTGGCGACTTGACGTTGCAATTGCTGCAGTGTTTGCTGATTTTCACGTAAGACAACGTTGATGTTCTGAATGCGCGTCTGCAATTTCTTGTTGTCGCTTTGGACATCTTCAATAAATGAATCGATACGCTGCTCGTTATTCGCATACTTTGCACGACGCGAATCGAGTAAGTAATTGGCACCAGCACCAACGCCGCAACCGGCTACAGCTGCGATTGCCATACAGGCAGCTTTATTGCCTGAATTGCTAACTGCGCATGCGAGAGCTCCTGCTAATGCGCCCGCTGCACACGCTTGAAGTCCGGACTTGCTGAAGAATTTTGCATCTTCACCGCTTGTTAAGCGAGGATCGACGTCTCCCCCACCCATGTTTTGACAGCCTACTAGAAAAATTGAGCACATAAGCGCAACAACCGCTGTGCCAAATCGGCGAGGGAAAATATTCAACATGCAGAATGCTCCGTTAGTTATTGATTACAGCTTTACAGTTCGTCAGCCAGTCGTCCTGGCGGATTTTTTTGTCTTTAATGTATTCAGACAAGTGTTTGACGTATGTATCGAGATACGCGTCAAGATTGTTCGTCTTACGCGCAAGCAACTGTTGTTTCTTAGTACGCGCTTCAGGCTCAATCATTGCCATAGTGTAAATCGTTCCGGCTTCGACAAGTGTATCTGAGTACAGGTTTAGGGCTAGATCTTGGGCAGATTTTCGTCCATCTAAGGTTCGCTTCATGACCTTGCATCGATTTTGCTCTGCTTCGCCCAAGGAGTCGACCTTTCCGCAATCTTCTTGAAAGTTCTTGTTCAATACGTCATAAAAACGCCCTTCTCTGTTTGCCAGGACACACATAAAAGCACCTTGCTGCAACGCCGACCGTATTGCGACGCCACGTTGCTCATCGCGAGTTTGGTTGCTTGCGCGAAGTTCAGTACGAAGCGTCTCGAGCTCTTTCTTCAACTTATCATCTTTGATCCCCGAGACAAGGCTCGACAAGCGATCCAAGGTGCTAGGCGCTGCGCCAGGCGCGGCTGTTGTTGATCCAGGGGTTGCCGGTGCGCTTGGTGCGGCACCGAGGGCTGCCCAGTCTTGTTCGATTTGCTTGCTGCGTTGCACGGACGTTAAGGCTGGCGATACAAGTGCCAAGCGGAAGCCGCTCGTGCGAGGACGGTTGGCGTCAGTTGCTTGGTAATACAGTTGCTCTTGCCTCCAGGCGGTTCTGATGTCGCTTTCGGGCGTTAAGTAGTTCGCGCCTCTGACGATAAAACCACCCGCTTGTCCGTGAAACCGATCCAATTTGTTTAGCCGAAACGGCTCAAACATCATTTCGTCCGCGTTCCCGAGAATATCGTGTAAACCTAAGGGATTGGGCGTTAATAATCCAATCAGCTGGAGTTTTCCGTTCGCCGACTGTGACCCCGCGAACCACACAGATTTGTTTAGACCGTCTGGCATCGGATAACGTGCTTCGCGGAACTCGGTGCTACCAACGCTGTTCCCGCCGCGCGCCGCGAACTCCCACTCCACTTCGGTGGGCAAGCGAACGAACCCTGGGACACCGTCCTCTTTGGGTAACTTATCCGCAGCATTTTTACGTAACCAAATATTCAGTCGATCGCTAAACTGCATCGCGTCGAACCAACTAATTCCCGTTTTTGGAAGCATTAGTTTCATGGCAGGCTTAGGGCAAGTCTCCTGCATCACAGCTTGGTATTGCAATTCGGTAATCTCGTACTTCCCTAACAGGTAGTACCGGCCTGTAGCGGGCCCCGAGGCAGTAAAGCTCCCTGCGATATGCGCAGGGTGTGCTTGCTCTAAATGCCTCTGCGCTGAGTCCTCGGCCCCCAACGTCACACCAAAGTCGTCCAGAGGCTTTGTGCCCGGAACCGATACTTTGCGAAACGTCATCGAGCCGTCGCAAGGCAAAGGAAGTACGACATCTTCTGGCAAAGGCTTGGGATTAAAGAATCTGGGCTCCCATTGTTCTGCATGCGCTGAGGCACAAACAGCCAACGTTGTTGAAAAGACAATATGTCGCAAGGTCCGATTAAACATCTCTCAAGCTCTCCGCAGGTTCAATTTTTGTGGCTAAGAGCCCTCCAACTGCACAGACGAGGACACTGACTCCCACTGCACTGACTAGGCCAATAATGAAATGAATTGGCTCTAACCTACACACAAACGTGCCTCGCGCCAAATGCGTCGTCAAGACTTCATTAAACGTATAGCTGCCTATGAAGTACATCAAGCAGCCCATAGCGTAGCCGGCGATCGTAAGCACCAGCGCTTGGGTAACGACATAGCTCAACATACTCAGTCGGCCGTACCCAAAAAGCCTAAGCAATGCAAGATCCTTACGTTTACGATCAATGTTGGCCATCAGTGCCCCCACCATTGAAGCCGCACACCCCAACGCCGCAGCCCAAGCGATCACGGCAAACACAAACCCAAGCACTCGGTCGATCGACTGTACAGACTTAATTTCCGCGACACGACTGGTGGTTTCAATATTTTGCTGCTGTAAAAAATCTGCCACTTGCTGAACTGAATCAATCGAGTCAGCGTAGATTCTTGCTCGCGCAAAGTGCGTCCTCTCCCTTGGTTCTGTCCCGGTGCTGCTACCCAACATGTTGACCTTGACGCCATCTCGGAAGTCCTCTATTGCGACGAGTAATGGCAGCGTTGTCAAAACAGCTGGTCTATTGAAGGCTTGGGGCGGCAATATCGCACTCACGCGAACTTGTAGTTGCGCACGTTCAAGCGTCTTCTCGAGCGTCCGGACAACGCGTATTGTGAGGCGATCTCCCACCTCTAGCTTGAGGCGGTCCGCGGCTGATCTTGATAAGACAACGTCTGTGTCACGCTCCGGAGCAGAAAGATCACTCAATAATGGATCGCTGGGACCTGTCGGAATGAGCTCGGCGTTTTCGACGAAACGTCGACTATCGACGAATAAGTCTGCCTGGGTGTTGAGCGCGCGTGTCAAAGGCATTACAAAACCAACTCCCGACTTCGCTCGTACCTGGTCGAACCAGGCATTACCCAGGCGAGCGCTTGCGGTCATTTGAATTTCTTTATTTCGTGGATCCGACAATAGTTCTGCACGTAGCTGGCTGACGATCCCAAATTTCAAACCAAACAACAAGAGCAAGGGGCCAACCACTGCCAAGATAGACGCGATGACACACAGCGATATCTTTTTATCGTGCAATAGATCTCTCAACGCAAGACCAAACAAGACAGACGGTCTTGGACCCAGACGTAACGTACCTGACAGAGATCTAGACATGAAAAACAACCCGCCCTGCTGCTGCAGCGTGCCCGGATAATCGCTTTAAATTAAAGCGATCAACCAAATCCCACTCGTGCGTCACGATTAATGTAGCGATACGTTGTTCAGAGGCGATCTCTATGATGAGAGTGAATAGTTCCTCTGCTAGAACCGGATCGAGTGCGGCCGTTGGCTCATCTGCGAGCAAGAGCGTCGGTCTACGCGCTAATGCTCTGACGAACGAGACGCGCTGTCGTTCTCCGATTGAAAGGTCTCTGGGCATTCGATTCAATAGCCGCACTAGCCCCAAACGGTCGATCAGTGAATCAACAACTGGATCGATTGCTTCCCTTGCTGACATCGACGCTGGCAAACATATGTTCTGCCAAACATTCAAAAAAGGTAACAAGCCACCTGTTTGAGGCACGAAACCAAGGCCGTGTAGACGAACACGCGCCCAGAGTTTCTCTCGTGCGCGCTTACTCAGTGCCATCGACGCGTTGATGTCAACATCGTCGATTACAAACTGCTCAACACGTCGGGCCTCGAGCAATAAGCCCACCGTCTCAAGCAACGTGCTTTTACCGCAACCGCTTGGGCCAACGACCGCCAGGATCTCGCCGCGATCGAGTGAGAGTTCCGGTACCTCAATGCTGAACGTCTGACCTGCTCGACCCCGCTCAAGCGCAAGGCCTCGAATTGACAGCACTGTGTTTACCACTTACGGTAACGCCTCGAGAGGGACGGGGTACACAAACTCGCTCGGGTCACTGCCCTTGGCGAGCGATACCCAAGAGTCAGCGTCCGCGTTAAACGCCTGATACTGCTTGAGCTTTGTGCTTAACCGGATCATGAACTGAGTCTGTGCTGCAACAGACATGCTCTTCCACTGCTCCTCGTCCAGGCCAAGCACATCGCTCTTGTACGGTAGCCCGTCGAGATACTCATCGAGAAGCCCCATTTGACCGAGCTTCTGTGCATTTGGACCTCTGAGGTCGTTGGGATCTCGCCCCATGGTGGCGGCAACTGAGCGCAACTGTGCAAACATATCGGCAGGAGATACGAGCGAGGCATTTGCGGCATCAAGGATCTTACGCACAATGCTGCTTAGGTCACTAAGCTGAGCCTTGGTCAGAAGCACACGAACTTCAGTGGTGGGTATGTTCTGTTTTAGTAGATCACGATCACTGATCCAGGCCTGAAAAAAAGGCGGGGCTTTCGCATTGGTGGCACCACCTAAATAAGCTAACTGCATCGCCCGCCCAATCAACACTGCATCTTGCGCGATGGCGGCAGTCGGATTTGCTGGCGTTGGCGACGTAGCGGTTGGTGTGGGGGCTGGAGCGCTAGCGGTCAACGCGCTGCCAGGAACCACCTCTCCAAGGGACGCCTGCTTTATTTGCGATACGAGTGACTGACCGAGCGCCTCGATTGTTTCGCCAAACACATTTACGCGTCCCGCATCGACTGGATAGTACAAGGCACGATTTGTAATGGCGTTAAAGGCGAGAGTTTCATACTGTGCCTGTGCCGATTGATGATTATGTTTACCTTCTGCGGTTTTCAGATGCAACACATACAGGGCCACGCCCTTTTCTTTCGCCAGGCTTCGTAAGGCTTGAGCGTCTAACCCTGTGGACGACAATGGGTCGCCACCGTCGATTGCACCAGCGTCCGTGATCAGAACAATGTAGCGCGCACCAAACTCATTCCAATTGACTTTGTCCAGTGCTTCCTTAATACCGGCGTACGGGTCTTCATCAAACTTAGGCGTAGAGACCTTCGTTGCCTTTAGGTCTTTGATCCGAGCAAGAAAGTCGGCGCCGTCTTTAACTTTAGTGGGATCGACGTAAAGCCTTGTCGTGTACTCAATCTGTGGAACAGCCTTCACACTAGATCTAAACGCGATAAGTCCAAACTTGACCTTGTCACCAAGCTTCTCTTTCTCCATACGTGCGTAAATTGTTTGTACAGCCTGCCTCGTACGCTCAATATAGGGATCCATGGAGAGCGTAGAGTCGATCACGAACATCACGCCTGCACTGAATGCTTTGATTGAGCTCTGAACAGCTTGCGGGCTCGCTGCAGGGTTTGCCGCGGAGTCCTGACGACTGACCGATGCTACTTCTAACAGGCGAACATTGAAGCCGGCATCGCTCATCACCTCCTCTGCTTGCAAAATCGGGAGCAGATAGAAGTTCTTTTTGAAATCCACAAATAACTCGGGCTCTCGCGCAACAACGCGCAAATCACGACCCGTGTTCTTCATGTTGTCCAAAATGGGCGTGTAAACGGTAGCAGGAGTTGATGAATCGAGCACACTTTCGATGGTCTTGCGATCTTTAAAGAAGAGCGACAAATCTCGTCCAGCTGGGTTCGTAAACGCCAAGGACATCTGCATTTTCCATGGAACCGTGCATTTCGCGTCCAGCCAACCAATCTTTTTACCGACTGTATCTAAACCCACTTGTACCCAGTCATTGCCGTTGACATTTTGTCTGGCATAGACGTAGTACCGACTGAAAGTCTCCTGCGCAGCACCTGTCGTGTCACCGGGCTTTGCGTAAAGCTTGCAGGATGGTGTGGTCAGCACGCGTTGATAAAGAGTCTTCTTACCGTCTTGTAATAGCGGCCGATTATCTGATTGGGCCGAGACACCGGATACGGCAAAAGTCATCACCGCCGCAGAAATAAATCGGGAAAAATAAGTCATGGCTATCCTAGTTCTTTAACGCATCAAGGCGTGCTTTTGCATCGGTGTGATCCGCCTGCTTGGAGAGGACGAGTTCATACCAATAGACTGCCGTTGCCTTATCAGGGCTCGCAAAACAACCAGGTTGATGAAACTGAGGATCAAACTCTCGTGCGTAAGCTAACGCGACAGCAACGTCACCCGCCTGACTCTTAAAGGCGTAGAGTCGCTGAACCAAGTCGCATCTCTTTGCGGTCTTTGCGGAATGAATGACCGCCAACACTTGCGCAGTTTCGGGATTTGTCTTTAGGCACTCTTGCAAGAAGACGAGATCATCTTTCGTCGCAGCCAGAGCTTCAGCGCTGCAGGGGGCCGGCGCAACAGGCGCGGCGGGGGTCGCAGTCGAGCTAGCCACAGGGGCTGCCCCCTGACCTGTCGATGGGGTCGAAGTAGCGGATGGCTTGAGCGCCATCCAGATAAAGTATCCCGCTATTGCCGCGATAAGCAGTACACCTGAAAGAATCCAAATCAAATGACTAGGTTTCTTGTGCGGCGCCACCAGCGGCGCAGCAGGCGCAGTCTCTGGTGGGTCCTGTTCAATAGGAACGACAATAGGGTCCGGTGCCGTTGCTACCCTTGCTGACACTCTAGCGACCGGATCGATTGAGGTCCCTGAGGCGTGCGACGAAAGTACGCCATCGCGAATGCGTAAAACACCCTGGGCAGCCATTTCGCCACATCGTACCTGTAGCAGATAAGTCATCTGGGTATTCTTGACTAACGGATCGATAACGCCTGGTCCTAAAATCAACTCAAGATGTTCGTCTGCGCTGAGTGCTCGATCAACATGGTGCCACGTTTGAGAGGCAGACCATTCACCTTCGAGTGCTAGAAAACGACTGTCTTGATTCCGTTGTATGAGTATCTCAATCTGGCCAAATGGATCAACCGCATCCATCTGGAGGCCGAGTAGAACCAGTACGCCATGACCAGGCAAACCATTTGAAGCACTGATAATTTCAGGTCGGATACTTTTCATTCTGCAACTACCCTAGCTGAATTGAACTTGGCGATTAACCCACCAAGCTCGGCATTTTGGTCGGGACGTATTTCCCTACCCGCATCATGACCCGCATTTTCGACAATCAACTGCGCTAACCCAACGAGCCAATCGCCCATGTATGCACGTGTGTGTTCAATAGGCTCATTCGTAATCTGGGGCAAGGCCCCAGTTTTGATACGCTTAGGCTGCTCAAACAGACGATGACCTTTATTGACGCGACTCTCAGGCCGGTCGGCCACTGGAAGATTGACGTAGCCAAGCCACGCGATGTAATCGGAAAATACTGTCTTTGCAGCAAGCACCTGGCGGTCTACAAGCTTCTCTCGTTTAGTGCCAACCTGCTCGGTACGCGTCACGACCTGAAACAACGCATCCTGCAAATCTAAGCGCGTCGCGCCAGTAATCAGTTCGTCACACAACATTTCCGCTACGTCTTTCGGGAGACCTAAGTAGGTCAGTAAATTCGCCTCACTTGGCACGCTACGCATGTGATTGATCCACTCACGCAGCACTGCTTGCGCGAAGCGCGCATCACTTCCGACAGGCTTCGCTTTCCCAGCGGTTGCTTGCGACTTCGGTTTGTCGCCAAACAAATCCAGATCATCACCGAGTCCGAACGGATCATCGCCCAAGTTCAACGCCGCCGGGCCCGCGTCGGGTGTGTTCGTCAACGCTTGATCGTTCGACACATCCGCGCCCATATACAAGCCTTGGAGCAGTGGCTCAGGCAGCTGAAGCTTCTCCTGAATCTCTGCGAGTAGTCGAATACGTGGCGTCAGCGCGGTAACAACGGTTTGTGCAATTTTCCGCTTGGCCTGAACCTCGCCCATGCCATCTTGCGCAAACCAACGAGAGAGGCGGTTCTCAACCAAGTCGTGAAGGATTTCCTCCATCTGCTCGTTGATACGTTCTAACTTAGCTTGGCGTGTACTGACTTTCGCCAAATATTGGCTTAACCGATCAATACCACCGTCGTTGAGCTGCATCATCGCGTTCCATGCTTGGGCTGGATTAGAAACGTGATGTTGAATCAGCTCGGCCTTGTTGAATGTCTGCTCCATGAGTGAGACTTGGCTCGCTTGCCCTTGTGTCACGGAGACTTCCTGTCCCGCATTGAGGTCTAAGAATGCGACGGGCATTCTTGGTTTGCGCACCAGGAAGGAATTGTCAAACGCCTTCCCATTTGCCCAGTCCTGCATCCACTCAAAGCCACCGAAACGCTCGAGCATCGTCATCTTGATCAAGTTGTTCCAGACCGTATGCAGCATGTCCTCGTCTTTCCCGAGAGAGTCAGCGATCTTGATGTCAAACATCGTAATCGCCCAGAGCAAGCCTGGCGCTCGACGTGCTCTGTCAACGGAGGTAGCCCCCTGTGTTTTCTTGATCCACTCTGTCAGAACTGGCCCGACGTCGGTGACATCGGATTGCTTGTGTGAGGCGGTGCAGACAACCAACACGTTCATTTCTTGAGTGTCGGTGTAGCGCTCAAACAGATAAGCAACCTTGCCACGAAGCAACAACTGTGCAACAGGATTGCCCGGATGGTCCTTACTCTGGGCTCCACTGATATCCGTGAGCGAATCTAAACCTAAACGTCCTCGATATCCGGGGAAGTCTAAAAGGTCCACTTCCTCAAACACTCGCTGATGCGGCGTGTTGACCAAGGGAAAAATAAGCTCGGCCGTCAATGCAGCAAGTTGTGCAATGGGGAGCGATTGCTTGGCACCGGTAGCACCGTTAATGACCGGTAACACATCAATCTGAAGATCTTGCGCGCGACCAAGGCGCTCTAGCATGTCAACGTTCATGATGCTGTCGGCTTGCGACAGCGTGCCATTAGGCCCCGTTGGTCGAACCAAGGCCTCGATCGGTGCATAAGCCCTAGTGGGATGGCCAAGGGCAGCCAAACTACGCGAAAGCGCTAAAAAGGTATCCGTCAGCGCCGGGGTCTGCTTCCACAGGCATGCAAATAACTGGCTTCTATCCTCAATACTCAGATATGGAGCGAGCTGAACCGCGCGTGGTAAAAACTCTCCCTCGAGGACACGAATTGATGCGGCGAATCGGTCCTTTAGGTAATCCCATAGGGATACCATGTCATCTTCCGTCACGCCTGCCACGGCTTGCGGCTTGCGGCGGGCCTCAAGCTCGACTAGCTTGGCGCGTGCGACTACCGGATCAACGGGGTCTCCAATCTTCTCGAAATTGAAATCGTTAAAAAACGAATTCACCAAAATTTTCACTAGTTCGATTTCTTCGAATAACTTAAGCTCTAGCGGAAATCCTTGCGGACCTTGTTTTGCGCGGAAGCTGAAACGCGTGACCAGCCCAGTAGCTTCTTTGCCACCACCTGGCGGATTAATGTGACTCAGGAAGTCCAAGCGTTTGCCGTCAACCTCCGTCTCAAGTCGCCCATCAGCACCGGCAGCCAACGCGGAAATCAAATAGGACTTACCAGCTTGCGACAAGCCAAAAAATCCAACAGTCGAAGGCAGACTGGATGCAACGGCAAGACTCTTAGCTTGATTGCGAACGCGTCGCAATTTCATAACGAGACTATCCGCTTCGTTATCGACACTACGAGCGTTGCCACGCACGCGTTGAATCCAATCGATGGCGGCACCGGACTCAGAGTGAATCGTCGTCCAACCTTGCGTGAGTTTTTGTGAAAGCTGATCTGTCATGCTAGTTACCTTACGCTGCCGCTATCGAGCCAATACTGCGAATCACCCAAGCCTGCATCGATCATCGTATTGAGTTTAAATTTCACTTTGCTTTTTGAACCGCCCTCAACCGAGGCAAGCTCAAAGCTTTCTGCACCAGCCCGCTCGTTACGGCGTAGCGAAACCTTTAATACAACGCCTTTCGAAGCCAATTTCTCGCGTAGGTCACGGTCATCGATGCTTAACGTGTAAAGAGGCGAGCCTGGCCATCGGTCCGCATCCAACTGCCTAAAGCCAAGGCGCATTGCACCTCGAACTTCAAATGTTGTGTCGGGAAAATCGTAGTCCGGGTTGTCTAGATCAATATCGCGGAAGAAAACGTTTGCCTCTTTGATCGCGTTGTTGTTATCAATCATCCCCATGTACCGCAGCGTTGAGTAGGGTTTGAATGCGGCTGATCTAAAGAAGAAGTTCGGGAGCCGCAAGCTGCGACTGAGCAAACACAGCATGGCACCAACGGCGGCTGTACTCTTTGGGTCATCGACACGACCATTCTTATGAAATGGATACCACGGGCCTGTTTTGTATTGATGAAGAGGAAGTATCCTTCCGGTTGGGAGCGACAGCAATGAACGCACATACGCGAGAATGCCCGGCATACGCGATGGACGTCCAGTTAACAACAGTACATCTGGCTGGTAGGCGTAGATCACTTCAGATAGAGCCTTGAGTGATTTACAGATACTTACTTCGCCACGAACAAACTGTTCATGTAATCGTCGTAGATTGATATGCACACCTACTTGGAGTACATCAAACCCCTGCCCTTGATGCCCAGCAGCGCGTTGAACCGCAGCGTTGACATAATCCAGCACATCGCTCGTTGGCTGCGCATAATCACTCAGTAAATCACCGACCATGACCACGCCCAAGTTGCCTGGATCAAGTGGGTCGTACTTCTCGTACTCTTTGATAATTCGCAGCGCAACAGGATAAAGGACTTGGAGCGTCAGCTGTTGTCGCAACACTGAAATCTGTGCATCCAAAGATTCGCTGCCCATCAAACGTGATACCAAGGCATCAGGTTCAGGCACCCCTGCTGTTTTGAATGCTGTCACGATAGATGGCAACACCACCAGACGGATGACGTCGAGCACAATGTCATCACCCGCGATCTTAAAACCATCCCTAAAGCGTTGCTCCGGAACGATATATGAGCCGCCGCCTGCTCGATCGGAAGCGTCCTCACCTTTGTCCAGCGAATACTCATTGATCACGAGGTCCGTGGTACCACCGCCGATATCGATCGTTGCGATCGATATATACGGTGCCGTGCTACCGGCACGAGGCGCTTGGTCTGGACGCGCGAGTGCCGCGAAGAACTCCTCTGGGCGTCCACCAAAACTATTCTGTGTCTCGCTAAACAAGTAGACGACTTGTCCACACGTCGCTTCGTCCCACTGAATGTGCACCTCAGGGAGACGCGGAAACGCGAGCTCACGATCCTCGTCTGACTCCAGACCCGCGTCCTCGGGGTGCCAGCCCAGGCTCTTCCATATGAGTCCAATCGCTTGGTTCATCCTTTGTTCGAATATTTTGCGCTCTGGCTGTGGCATTGCGGGAGGGACGGTCAAAATAATCGAGCGTAAATGGCGCGGCACACGCGCATGGCTCTGACGCAAACGCTGAGCTGGACTATTGATTTGAGCAAGGGCTTGGGCTAATACTTCGCTCAGCATGAAGGTCATGAGCGAGCTACGAGAGTAATGCGGATGAAATACAGGCATCCGCTCATCAGGCTCTAAGGTATATAGGGCTTCACCTAGCTCGTTAATCAGGCGCGAGACCGGCGCCGCCGTGGCGTGTGGTTCCGCGTCGAGCTTGATGTAAGAAGTGTTAAAGCGCCAGCCGGGCTCGAAGCTCTCTTGATCCCAGAGGTAGCGCTTGGGACTCGATAAGCCGGTCGCACCTTCGGTGCCACGTCGTAGGCTTGCGAGACGGCCTGCTTCATGGCCCACGCGCGCAATTGTTGGCCACAGGAATGCATCACTGCGCCCGCTTTGAACAGAAAAGTGATCTTTTCCAAAATTGGCTTGGGAGAATTCAACACGGCTCTCAAACGCTTCACTGTAAACGTGCTCAGGCCGCGACAAGTCGCGTAACGCTAGCTCATAGCGGCGGCGCAAACCATCACTTTCCTGCGGGTGGTCTTCGATCAAAATCCCGCAGCTTCGAGAATTACCGATATCCAAGACCAAGTCCACAGGAATCGGCTTGTACAAGTCGTTAGGTGCATTCGAGATAATCTTGATCTCGGGAAGCTTCAGCTGTGAACCGAGTAAATGCAGGACGTTTAGATAATGCGCCTGATGATAGAGCTTCTCGGTCTCATCGCGCACATCTTCGTTGTCCTTCTTCAGACGAGGCTTACCGAGCTCTGCGAAAAGCTCGCGTAGCCAGCCATCAATCCATTTCTGATCCAAGAACCAGCCCATCTCGTGCGATCGGTGTGCGAAAGCGAAACTCGTGCCAGCTTTGACGTCATCCTCCGAGGGCCCCATGTAGGCGGTATCACTTCGTGTTGGTAATACCTTTGTATCGAACGCAAAAGTGATCCGATGAGTATGGCCGTCTGCGTCGACACCGACGGGAAGCTCTGTAATACGCGCGCGAGCCCAATTCGAAGGACCCTCCTCAAAGCGAGATGGAGGGCTAAAGCGAAAATATGGAATCGGAATCCATGTATCCAAAAGCAGTTTTAGAGACTGATCGACGGCCAAGTCGAACTTCGATTGTGTCGGCTGCTTTCGCTCATCGAACGAAAAATAAAACTTACCAGTTCGCTCGTCTTCCTCAAGTCGGGCTAGTGGTCCAGCATCGCCAATCTTCGCGAACTCACCGGACTTGCCTTTTATGACGAAAGTCGCCGCAAAGTCCAGAAACTGAACACCACTTCCCATGATCAATGTCGTTTGATCTTCGTAGGAATGAATGTCTGACAGCATAATTGATCGTCCTACTATTTTGGAGCGTGCCGCATCGACACAGGGAATGAAGTACCGTTGTCGTAGCGTCCCTGACAATCCGCACGGCCATCTGCCGACGGTACACAAGTGACCTTGGGTAGGGCCATCGTGCTCCCATCAGAGCATTTGGCGACACCGCGGTCATTAATATTTAAAGATCGCCCTTGCATTTGTGCAGCCACGTCACCCGAGCAACGCGTGCCATCACCCCGTTGTATCGTGACCTTGCCCTGCCCGTTGCCTTGGCTGAAGTCGTATTCCATCCGTAGGGGCTTACCAGTCTTGGCATCTTGGATACCCGCGCCAGCATTCCATCGCCCATCCAAGAAGTTAGTCGATCCACTGCTCGTTGCAGAATTTGGAATCTGTAGCGGATTACCGGCACTCGGTGATGCGTTGTTTTGTGACGCATCCGGTGGCGACGGCGTTGACCCAGCGGGTGGCGTCTGTGTGTTCGGTGGCTGAGAAGCATCTGGCACCTGCGGTGGCTCGGCAGCCGCATTCGGAGGTGTCTCGGTATTTGCCGACGCAGGATCGCTTGGCGGGTTCGTGGAATCTGCCTGAGGGGCGGCTGTAGCGTCGCTACCCGGCGTTACACCATCAGGCGTCTCGTTTGTGTTGACGGCATCAGTCGATTCTGTACTTGTTTGCCCGGACCACCAGCGGCGCCAAGCCGTCACCCCACGATCAACGAACGAGTCTGGACTCACAGGCGCGACCTCTTGCGTCCTCGGTCGTATGGAATCCGGCTCAGTCAATGTCTGGTTCGTTGGATGACCGACGGGCAGTGAGGCCCACCAAGAGTTAGGGGCGCAGCCACGCAGTAGTAGGAACAGTAACAGCAACAAAAGCAACAACAAGAGTAGCCACCACCACCAGGCGCGTTTAGCGTTTGGCGCCACCGACGCGGCGGGTGTAGACGGAACACTTCTTAAACAGCTGAATGGGTCTGACGGTAGCGTAGCCCCAAGCGTATTGAAGCCCCAGAAAGTAATCACCGGCTTGCCGTCTACTAAAAATATGAAATTGGAATCAGGAAAATAAAACGCCTTGGTGATCAGCCTTAACGCTGTGTTTTTTTCTCGCTCCGTTTGAGAGTCACGTCCGGTCGTGTCGCGCATGGCTTGGGCCGCGGCCTCAAGCTTGCCCTGCGCCGCATCGAGAGACGCCAAGGCACGCTCGCGCTCGTCAATCGTCATCGCTGACCAAGGTACGACATCGCCCGGATGTGGTGCGTACCAATCGATCGAACTGCCGTGCTGATTGGGCTGGGGAATGGCTAAGCAGTCAGAGACATCAGCGCCAGCCTTTAAACGGATAGCCTCTCGTAGCTGAAACGCAACCGAATAAACAGGCTGACCGCCCTCGCCGATTGCCTTGTAGTGCTGAGGATTACCGCTAATGAGCAGACTGCCAGCCATCCAATCTAATCCTTAATTTTTTTTGCACGCGTCAATCAGTACAAAATTTCGTAAACAATTCTGCAAGATCCAAGAGGATTGAGTCCTAACTGATTGTTTTAGAATCGGAAATGATTTTACACGCACCACGCGCTCTGGATGGGACATTGCGCCCAAAAACTAAGACAAACTTTTATCTTGCATTGCACAAGCGTTGGGCTTTACCGTTACGTTTTGCCCACACACTGCACAATAAAAAACTCCATGAAAGCGTACTCAGAACATTATCCTCGTGACCTGATCGGCTATGGCGCCCACCCTCCTCAGGCGAATTGGCCCGGCAAAGCAAAAATTGCTGTTCAGTTTGTATTGAATTACGAGGAAGGTGCGGAAAACACAGTGTTAGATGGCGATCCCGGTTCTGAGCGGTTTCTCTCCGAGATTGTTGGCGCTGAGAGCTACCCAGCTCGACACATGAGTATGGAGTCCATCTATGAGTACGGCTCGCGCGTTGGCGTATGGCGTATTTTGCGAGAGTTTGAACGACGCAAGCTACCGCTCACCGTGTTT
>JACCDO010520306.1_pt1 | contig 19019 bp, 17 predicted proteins | sample 7446101 | NCBI WGS metagenome assembly JACCDO01 (sample SAMN15323440, study PRJNA562643) | freshwater metagenome | isolation source: river surface water | place: USA:Blue River Watershed | collected 2017-08-16 | reverse complement strand
GCTGACGGCGACCTGGAGCCGATTCGTATCCGCGCCCACTCCAACATTCAAGATGGCGTGGTCATTCACTCCAAGTCCGGTGCTTTGGTGGATATTGGTGAGCATAGCTCTATCGCCCACCGCTCCATCGTGCACGGCCCCTGCACCGTGGGGAATAACGTGTTCATTGGCTTTAACAGCGTGATTTTTAACTGCCGCATTGGCGATGGCTGTGTGGTGCGCCACAACGCGGTGGTGGATGGCACCGATCTACCCGCAGGCTTCTATGTCGGCTCCACGCTGCGCATCGGCCCCAACACCGATCTCAGCACCATCCCTCGGGTATCCGCTGCGGCCAGTGAGTTTTCTGAAGACGTGGTACGCACCAACCACGAATTGGTGCAGGGCTACAAGAAATTGCAGAACGAGTTTTAAGTCGGGAGGCGCCCATAAAGCCAGTGCTGGCGGTGCGCGGAGTTTCTTTTACGTACTCGGCGTCGGGCTGATGGTACTGCTCTCTACGGGCAATTCCACGTGGAAGGTGCTGCCGTGCTCGGGTTGGCTGTCTACCCAGATGCGGCCAGCCATGAGCTGGATGAGGCGATTGCAGATGGCTAGGCCGAGGCCGGTGCCGCCGAAGCGGCGGGTGATAGTGCTGTCTTCTTGGGTGAAGGCTTCAAAAATATGGGCTTGGCGGTCGGCTTGGATGCCGATGCCGGTGTCTTGAACGGCGAAGTGCAAATAGTGGGCGTCGTCGCTGAGTGTTAGGCGCACATCCACCTGCCCAGCGGGGGTGAATTTGATGGCGTTGTTGATTAGGTTGAGCAAGACTTGGCGTAGACGGTTGGGGTCGCCGCAGGGCTGGGGCGGGACATCAGGGGCGATGTGGTAGCTGAGTTGGAGCTTTTTTTCTAGGGCACGGGCGCTCATGGCTTTGCAGGTGCTATCCAGGAGCTCGTTGACGTCGTAGCGGATGTGCTCAATGGACATTTTTCCGGCTTCGAGTTTGGAGTAGTCCAGCACATCGTTAATCACGGTAAGCAAGCTGTCTGCCGAGCTTTTGACGATGTTCAGATATTCGCGCTGTTCCTCGTCGAGGGCGGTGTCTAGGGCTAATTCGGTCATGCCGATGATGCCGTTCATGGGGGTTCTGATTTCGTGGCTCATGGTGGCCAGAAAGTCAGATTTGGCGCGGCTGGCGGCGTGAGCGGCCAGCATATTGGCGTGATTTTCAGCCGCGAGGGCGGCGACTTTTTGCCCGTGTTCGCGTAGCTCTTGCTCTAAGACTTCACGGCGTGCAATTTCCCGCGCTAGGGCGGAGTTGTCGTCTTCCAGCCGGGCGGTACGGCGCCGCTGGCCCTCAAAAGCCACGCCGACCACGAGCAGCAAAAGCGGAATCACCACCAGGGAGTAGAGGAACCAGCGAGACGAGCTAGGGCCTTCGATGCTTTGTTCGTCGACTAATAGCGCGTAGGAAAAAGGCAAGGACGAGAGTTCCAGGCGCAGGGCCATGTGGCCCGAGTGGGCGGATTGGGGCGCCAGTTGGGCGGGCAGGGTGATGAACGTCTTGTTTGGGGCTTGGGCGATGGCTTGGGCGAGAGGGCCATTGCCTTCGGTGAGTTTGTCAGAGCTGGCCAGCTCTTGGCCTTCTTGGGACAGGAGGAGCTCGCGGCTGTTGTGTTGTTGTTCGCTGCTGTGTTTATGCAGCAGTAAGCGGGCAATTTGGCGTAATTCGCCGCTGGCGATCATGACGCCGCTGTAGCTGCCTTTGTGGATCACTGGGGCGCTAACCCAGATCAGACTTTTTTCTGGGGACAGCCATAGTTTGACTTCGTGTTGATAGCCGTCGGGCAGCGCCGGTTTCTGAGAGCCGCTGGGGAATTCGGCCACCAATTCCCCCTGTTCGTCGTAATAGCCAAAGGCGGTGAAGAGCGGCACGCCCCGAACATGGTGCCGCTCGATTTCTTGCTGCAAGCGCTGTTCGATGTCGGCAATGCTGGTGATGAGTCCATATTGCATAGACATGCCCAAGGCCCGGTTGAGCAAATAGGCTTCGATGGCCGTGCTTTCCGTGAGCCCCACTAATTGCTTGCGGCGCTCTTGAAAAAAGTCGCCGATGGCATTGGCGCTGTGTTCTGCGTCGGCTTTGAGCTGACCTATCGTGGCTTGCTTCAAAGCTTCTTGGGCATGAAAGACGTTCCAAAGAAGGATGAAGATGTACAGCCCCAATAATACGGCCAGCAGAATCGGCCAGCGGCGTGGGTACTTTAATGGCATGGCGTAAATGGATGCTTATACGCTATGGGACAGTGGCTTAATTCTTTTTGGCAAAGAACTCGGGGAAGTAGCGCCGAATGCCGGGATAGTATTTGTCCACCAGTTTGTCGTAAGTGCCGTCGGCCTTGATTTTGGCCAAGTATTCATTGAACTTATTGCGCAGTTCCGGAGCGTCTTTGGGAAAGGCGGCGCCCAAATCTTGGTGTTCAGACACTGGGCCGATGACCTTGATTTTCCCGGCCCATTTCTTCAAGTCCAGGATGGCATCGGGCACGTCCAAAAGAGTCAGTTCGGCTTCGTTTTCCAGCAGGGCGGGCACCATTTCATTCAAGTTGGTGCTCTTGGTGTAGGTTTTCAGGTCAATCCCCGTGCCTTTTAAACCATAGTTGGCCGGATCTAGGCAGGTGCGCTCCATAACCAATAAGCTGTGTTTGCCAATGAGGGCTTTGGTTTCTTTGATGTCGGCCAGCAAGTCTTTAGAGCCTTTGATGGGCGTGAATTTAGACTCAGCCGGGGCAATGAGCAGCACTTGTGAGGGAAAAGTGGGTTTGGAGAACAACACCACGGCTTCGCGCCACGGCAGCATGGTAAAGCCAGTGGCGATCATGTCGCCCTTGATAGGGTAGTCTCCCGTTAAGCTGACCTCAGCCCCTTTACGCACCACGTCCTTGCCCAGCAGGTCGCGCAGTACGTTGTAAAAATCAGAGTAAACCAGGGTGTATTTGACGCCAATGTATTTGGCAAAGCCTTGGGCCAGCTCCACATCAAAGCCATCCCCTGAGCCAGTTACGAAATTAGCATAGCGGATGCCGATGTGGCGTAGTTCGCCACGGGCCTGAATTTCTTTAAGGTCAGCCGCCAGGGTGGCATGCATGGCTAAGGCGCATAGCATGGTAATCAGAGCTTTAAAAAAGCGCGTGGGCTGGCTCATGCTCATTCCTTTCTAGGGAAGTATGAAATTAGGATGGCTATTATCTGGGCTTTGCGTGGCGGTGCGCAAGGTATTAATCCACAGTGCCAGCGGGGAGACGGCCTACGATTGCTGTTGGACTACGCCGCATTGCTCGGTAATTTCAGAGAGGTTGGCACAGCCGGTCAAGGCCATGGTCATTTCCAGATCATCGCGTAGCAGGCGCAGGACGTGGGCGACGCCCATGGCGCCATTGGCGGCTAGGCCCCAGACGTAGGGGCGGCCCACGAGTACCGCTTGGGCGCCCAGGGCTAGGGCGCAGAACACGTCCCGGCCTGTGCGAATGCCGCTGTCAAACAAAACCGGCACTTGATTTTGTAGGCGCGCCACGATGGCGGGGAGGGCGTGCAGACTCAGGGCGGCGCCTTGGAGCACCCGCCCGCCGTGGTTTGAGACCACGACGCCGTCGCAGCCAATGGCCACCGCTTGGGCGGCATCGTCTGGGTGCAGCAGGCCTTTGATGAGCAAGGGCAGTTTGGTGTGACGGCGTAGCCATGCCACATCATCCCAGCGCGGCGCTTGGGCCATCCAGCCCTGAAACACGGCTTGGCGGGCACTGGCGTGGGTGCTGTGTAAGGGGGCTTCTAGGTTGACCGCCTGAATATGTTGCGGCAGTTGCAGCGTGGCCAGCTTGATGGGGGCATCTACGGTGAACATGATGGCGCTATAGCCTGCGGCTTCGGCCCGGCGCAGCAAGCGCAGGCTGGCTTCCCGTTCCCCTTGCCAATACAACTGAAACCACGGCCCTTGGCCTCCGCCTTGTTGAAATGCTTGATGGATTTGTTCTAAAGGCTGGCTGGCGAGACTGCTGACCACCACCTGTCCCCCCTGCGCTGCTGCGGCCATGGCACTGGCCATTTCGCCATCGTCATGGAAGAGCCGTTGATAGGCCACAGGCGCGAGCAAAATGGGATGCTCATAGCTGCGCCCAAACAAACTCACTCGGCTATGCCCCGCCCGCACGTCCCGCAACGGTCGGGGCCATAAACGCATCCCCGCCAGTGCTGCCACATCCCCCGCCACATCGCCATCCATCAAATACTGCCAAACCCCCGCCTGCAAACGCGCCTGGGCCAGAGCTTGGTAATCGAGGGGGGATTGGATGGTGGACATGGACGATTCCTGGTGGCGCGGGGGAGGGGAGCGCGAGGGGTTGGCCGACGAAGGCTGCCCACCCCTCGCGCTATTTCTTATGGTTATTAAAAGTTTAAGAGGTGATTATTTTTTACGGCGTCCATCAGGTTCTTGAGCGACACCCTTGAAAGGGCTGCCATCAGTTTTTACGTCCATGAATCGACCTGTATTTGTGTCACGTTTGACATAGTTCTCCGTCTTGGGGTTGTAGGTCTGGGTTCGGTCGGTGACAGATCCTTTTCTTGAACCATTTCCAGTATTTGTAGCCATGTGAGTTCCCTTAAATAAATTTGATCTACACCGTGTAGATCGAAGGGTTGACATATGGTTATTTTTTTGTGGTTCAAGTGGTGTTTCAAAAATAATTTTTTATTCCAATGGGGAGGCTCTCAATTTTCCGCCCACATTCTCAATAGGTTGTGATAGCTGCCGGTCAGTTGCACCACGGGGCCGGTTTCGCCGTGGTTTTGGCGGAGTTGCAGCAGGGCCATGTCCATATCGTAGAGTAGGCGGCGTTTGTTGGGGTCGCGCACCATGCTTTGCATGAACATGAAGCAGGCGATGCGTTGGCCTTGGGTGACGGGGCTGACTTCGTGGATGGAAGACGAAGGGTAAACCACGGCGCTACCGGCGGGCAGTTTGACGCCGTGGCGGCCAAAGGTGTCGTCGATGGTGAGCACGCCGCCTTCGTATTCGTCCGGTTCAGAGAGGAAGACGGTGGCGGAGACATCGGCGCGCACATAGCTGCCATCCGGGAGGGCGCGCATGGCGTTGTCGGTGTGCCAGCCGTAATGATTGCTGGCGCCGCTGTAGCAGTTGAAAAAGGGTGGCAGGATTTTCAGCGGTAGGGCGGCGGTGAAAAACAGGGCGTTGCGTTGTAGGGCGTTGAGAATCAGATGGCGCAGGGCGGGCAATTGCGGCGCGTCTTCGGGCAGTTGCAGATTGTTTTTTGCGGCGGCGGCTTGAGGCCCGGCGGTAATCAGTCCGCTGGCCCACTGGCTTTGCGCAATGAGCTGCCGCGCCTGGGCCAGCTCGTCGGGTGTCAGAAGATCGGGAATGGTGATGAGCATGGCCGGGCCTTTTAGAAAAAACGCAAATGAAGCGATCAACCGTACTGCGACTCACTGTAGGGGCGACTTTATTCGTCGAGTCAATTAGTTACGGGCGAATGAATTCGCCCCTACAGGTCGGATTAGAACTTGTACTCGCCGGTCAAGATGTACTTACGCCGTAGGCCGGGGACGGTGAAGCCGCCGTTGTCGTACACCGAGTCGTAGTACACCGTGTCAAAGATGTTTTGGATATTGAGGCGCACGCCCCAGGTTTTTTGTTCGTAGGCCACCATGGCGTCCCAGCGGGCGTAGGCCGGGGCGGTGTTGGGGGTGAAGTCGGTGCTGCCGGGCAGGGTGGGGATAGCTCCCGCACCGCTGGGGGTATAGGCGTAGCGCTCGCCCTTGGCTTCTACGCCACCGCCGATTTTCCAGCCACCGTCTAGCTTATAGGTTGTCCATAAGTTGAAGGTGTAGGGCGGGGTGTTGCGCGCTTTTTTGCCTTGGTAGGCCGGATTGGCGCTGGTGATGACCCCAGTGTTGGCGTTGACGTTTTCCGCCACCTCCAAAATCCGCGCATCCATCAGTGAGACGCCCGCGAACACTTCCCAACGGTCAGTAATGCGGCCCATGGCTTCCAGCTCAAAGCCATCGGTGCGCCGTTTTTTGGTCAGGATGGCGGCGGTGGATTCTAAGTCGGTGCTACGTTCCCAATCCTTTTCGGCCCGATAGAGGGCGGCACGCAGGGCTAAATCACCGTCCAGTAACAGCCATTTGGCGCCCATCTCTAGCACATGACTGCGTTCTGCGGGTAAGGGGGCCACGGTGAGCTGATACAAGTCCGCCGTGGGGCTGAAGGAATCGCTGTAGCTCAGGTAGTAATGGGTGTCATCCGTGGGGTGGTAAGACAAGGCGGCACGGGTGCTCCATTCGCCATAGCTCAAGCTGGGGGAGGTGGCGCTGGAGTAGAGCGCGTTCATCTCATCCCGGCGCAGGCCTAAAGTGGCTTTCCACTGGGGAATAAATTCCACCGTGTCTTGCATGTACAAGGCATGGGAATGGGCTTTGAACGTGGTTTGGCCGGTGGGATTGACATCGTAAGGACGGAAATCCGGCGGATTAGCCACCGTGGTGCCGCCGTAATTGCGCAGGCTGTTGCGGAAACTGTCTTCGCGCAGGTATTCAAAGCCCGCTAGGAATTCGTGCTTCATGCCCCAGGCGTTGAAGGTGCGCGTGAGGTCGGACTGGAGGGTGAGGGTTTCGTAGTCCATGGCACGGGTTTGATTGCCGCCCACTACGCCGAGGGCATCGGGCGCGGTGGTCAGGTTGGGGGTTTTAGCCCAATAGCTGCGCTCGTAATCGGCGTAACGGAGTTGCGTGCGCCATTCGTTGCCGGGGGAAAAGCGATGGGTGTAGCTGGCGGTGGTGATGTCCGCTTGGCTCTTGTCAAAGTTGCGATCCGTGCCCCAGTAATAGCTGCTGGGCAAGATGGTGCCGGGCTGGCGGGTGGTGGTGTTAAAGCTGATGCCGTAGTCCGGCTTGTCGTCGGTGCGGGTGCGCACATGACTAAAAATAAATTCGTCGTCGGTGCTGATGCCGGTGCCAAAGGTAAAGGCTAGACCGTCGCGGTTGATTTCCGGCTCGGTGCCGGTGGTGGGGTTGGAGCGCCAGCTACCGTCGTGGCGCTTCATGGCATTAATGCGGATGGCGGTGGTGTCGCCCAGCACTTTGTTCACGTCGGCGGTGGTTTCGTTGTAGCCGTTGTTGCCGATGCTGCCGGTGATGCGATTTCGATCCACCAACATGGGCGCTTTGCTCACTTGGTTAATCACGCCGCCCGCTTGGCCGCGACCAAACAACATGGCAGCGGAACCGCGCAGCACATCCACTTGTTCCAGGTTAAAGGTTTCCCGGTTGTATTGGGCGGTGTCGCGGATGCCGTCCAGGTACATGTCGCCAAAGGTATAAAAGCTGCGCAGCATCATGTTGTCGCCCGAGCGTCCGCCTTCGGCGGCGTTAAAGCTCAAGCCGGAGACATTGCGCAGGGCTTCTTTCAAGCTGCTCACCTGCTGCTCTTCCATGATGGTGTTGGTGACGGTGGTCACGGCTTGGGGAATGTCGTGGGGATCTTGCAAAGTTTTGCCCACACGGGTCACGGTGGCGCGCATGCCGTCTTGCTGAGGCTCTGCCGTGGCGGTGACTTTGACCGTAGACAGTGTCTTCTCAGGTTCGGTGGGGGCGGCCAGGGCTTGCAAAGAAACGGCCATCAAGGCGGCGCCCAAAGGCAGCAATTTATGAGTGCTGTTGGCGCTACTCGTCTGAATTGGAGGTTGTGACATGAAAAGCTCCTAAATTTAAACAAATTGCGCTGGCTGGCTGGAGGGCTGGCTGGCAAAACGAGAGCGCGGGGGCACGGCTCCCATGGCGGGGTAAGCAGGGATTACTTGGTCAGAATCAGTTTGCCGTTACGGGTAAGCCGTAGTTGGTAACGATCCTGACCGACTTCGATCCAGACAATGTTTCCGCTGCGAAACAGTTCGTCGGCTTTGAGCACGAGGGGCGTGGGTGGCGCCGTGCTGCTTGGGGCTAATGGGCTATCGCTCATGGACGGCTCCGGGGGCGGCGCAAAATCCACCACCACGCGGCGCTCCACCACAGCAGCAGTGCCGCATAGGACAGCCCCAGGGGTTGGCTGCGCCAGCCGGTGAAACTGGCCAACAGACCGCCTAATCCACCTTGGTCGGCTAACAGGCCAGAGGCATCCCAGAGCGGGTCAATCAGTGCGGGCAGGGCGTCCATGCCGACAAATTTGTCGCAGGCATCGACCAGCAGGGCACCGCCTAAGAGCAGGAGCAGGGTTTCGGTAATGCGGAAGAACAGGCGCCAGGAAATCCAGTGTCCACCCCGTGCGAGCAAGGCATAGCAGGCCAGAGCCAGGATAAAACCCAAACCACCGCCGAGTAACATGGACAGCACGTCATCGCCTGTGGCCGCTCCATATAAGAACACCACGGTTTCCGCGCCCTCGCGGCCCACGGCCACCGCAGCTAAGGTGGCCATCCCTAACCAGTGGGTGCGCTGGGCGGCGGCATTGAGCTGGCCTTCCAGTTCTTTTTTCAGGCCCGCTCCGTGGCGCCGCATCCAATACACCATTTGGAAAATGAGCACGGAGGCCAATAACGGCATGCCACTTTGTAGCCATTCCAAAGCTGGGCCTTCTGCCCAAGCCTGTAAGCCGAGCAACAACATGGCGAGCAACACGGCCAGGGCCAGACCGGCACCGATGCCGCCCCATAACCAGCGTTGGGCTTGGCGTTTGTCGGCGGCTTGCAATTGCTGATCTGAACTGAGCCAGCCTTGCAAAATACCGATCACTAGCATGGCCTCAATGGCTTCTCGCCAGACGATGAAGAGGGCGCTTCCCATGACTCACCTCACTTCACAATCAGGCGGCCTTGCCCTGTTTTTTCGTGGTATTCGTCAAAAAACACGTATTCCCCAGCCTTGAGCGCAGGCAGCTCTAAACGGGCTTCGCGGCCGGGGGCAACGACTTTTTCTTTGCGCAGAGCACGACTTTCAAATTCGATGGCGTCTTTGCCTTCGTTACGAATCACCAAGACGACTTTTTGACCGGCGCTGGCTTGCAAGGTGTCCGGTTGGAAAACGCCATTTTTGGCAACCAATTGCAGCTCTAGAACATCATTCGCTTGGGCAGAACCCGTGAGCAGAGCAGCAGTCAAAGCAGCAACAGTCAGAACAGCACGCATGTTAGGCCTCGCAAAAAAGTGTGAATACAATTAAATTCTATTGATAACTATTCTCATTTGCAAGCGGTTTGTGCAGTGCCGTATCAAAGTCGTGATGTACGGGTAAATTCCGTATCAGGGCGCGTTCCCGTAAAATTCCGCGCCTTAAGGCGGAAGTAAGCCAATTCGTGTTTAGTGCGGTGATGTTGAACGGCGGGCGATGAGACGTAGCGCTCTAGGTCGGTCAGTGCCCAATCTGGAGCATGCTGTGCGCGAGGGAATGAAGATGAGAATGTCGAATCGTTGGCGTCTGTGGGCGCGGCTCTGTTGTTTGTGCTTATGTGCCGTGTCGCTGTGCTCTTGGGCCGCGCCGGGAACAGGGCGACGGGTGGCTTTGATTATTGGTAATAGTGACTACCAATTCACCGATACCTTGCCAAAGCTACAAAACCCCACGAACGACGCCCAAGATATGGCGCGGGTACTGAGAGAGTTTGGCTTTGAGGTGATTGAGCGCGAAAACCTGACCCTAGAAGGTATGAATCAGGCGGTGGTGGAATTTGGTCGCAAGCTGGTGGGTAGTGACGCGGCGCTGTTTTACTACGCGGGTCACGGCCTACAGGTCAAAAATCAGAACTACCTCATGCCCATTAATGCCTCCGGCGAGAGCGAAGCGACTATTCCATTTCAGGGCATGAACATTAATCAAGTGCTGGAAGAAATGGACAATGCCAAGAGCCAAGCCAATATCGTGATTTTGGATGCCTGCCGCAACAATCCCATCACGGGCAAATTCCGTTCTGGCAAGACCCGTGGCTTGGCGACCCCGGATACAGTGCCTAAGGGCACGGTGATTGTGTATGCCACCGATCCAGGCAATGTGGCCCAGGATGGCACGGGGCGTAATGGTTTATTCACGGGCAGCCTGCTAACGGCCTTTAAAGGCGACGATCTGAGCTTGGATGGGGTGCTTACCGCCGCCAGCGCTGAGGTGGAGCGCATTAGTAATAAGGAGCAGTCGCCCTATGTGAATGGCCCGAAAACCCTGCAAAAGACCTTCTTTTTCCGGCTCGGGGCGACGACGCGCATGTTGGCTCCCTCCAGTGCGCCAACGGTGACGGATATGTCGATTGCCGATCTTCGTAAAGAACAAGAGAAGCGTAAGGGCTGGACAGAATGGCAGCAGCGCATGAAAACCGATTTCGACACGGTGGCCCAGCTCAACGCTGATGCGGAATTGCAGTTGCAGGCTTGGGAGCGCTTTTTGTCCACTTTTGTGCAGAAAAACCCCTATTCAGACGAAGACGATGCTTTGCGCGCTAAGGCCCGTGCCGCGAAGGATGGAGTGGTACAGGACATTAAGCAGCGGAGTGGCAAGGCGGTAAGTGGCAATGTGCGTCCTGCGGTTGCACCCGGCAAAGTGTTTAAGGACTGTCCGGAATGCCCGGAGATGGTGGAGTTGCCCGGTGGGCCGTTCATGATGGGTAGCATGGAAGACGAGACTGGGCGTTTAGACGATGAGGTGCCCCTGCATCAAGTTAACCTACCGCGCTTTGCCATCGGTAAAACGGAAGTGACCCAAGCCCAATGGAAAGCCTTCATGGGCAATACGCCGAGTTCAGCGAAGTCTTGTGGCTTGGAGTGCCCCGTGGAGAGTGTGTCTTGGAACGACGCACAAGAGTTTTTGCGCCGTTTATCCGCCAAAACGGGGCGTAAGTATCGTTTGCCTTCTGAAGCCGAGTGGGAATACGCCTGCCGGGCAGGGGGGCGCGATTTATATTGCGGGGGCAGCGATCTGGAAAAGTTGGGCTGGCACGTGGGCAATAGCCGGGGGAGCGTACATCCGGTTGGCGAGCGTAAGCCCAACGGTTTTGGCTTGTACGATATGAGCGGCAACGTACTGGAGTGGGTGGATGATTTTTGGCACGCAGGCTACAACGGTGCGCCTACGGATGGCAGCCCATGGTTTGGGCCGGAACAGCCCATTCGTGTGTTGCGTGGTGGCGCTTGGGGGTTGCCCGCGAATAAGGCTCGGGCGGCTAATCGTGATTGGATGCGCTTAGGCGAGCGCAGTTTTTTAATTGGCTTTCGCGCCGTGCGCGTGCTGCCATAAAAATAGTTTGATAATTCAAGGTACAAAACCATGTCAGTGCGCTTAATGATAATAAAAAGCGTTGGAGTTCATTCTGTTTGATCTGTGTCAACCTCGCGGCGCGTGGTTTTTTACATACTTGCGCCAGGGTTTTTTGCCGCAGTTGTGCGGCTCTTTTTTTGAGCTGGGCAAAAACCAATGTCTCTCTGTTGGGGTTGGGGGTGCGTGTTTCACGCACCCTTTTTTTTATGCCTGATGCTCTTAAACGCCTTCTCCCGCCCCCTGCTCAGGACTCTTCAGTTCTCGCTCTGAATTTGTATGCTTCCCGGTGTTAGCCAAATTTGCCATAATTGCGGGCTTTGCCGTTGGGAACGATGGTTGTCCTGCTTTTGATCTAGCCCCTCAATTTCCTGTTGCCTTTCCTTGAGGGGTGCGGCATTGCGCCGCAGGGTTTGATCTGGATCAAAAAAAATCAGGGGAACCTGAGTATCCTCCCACGGTCGGTGCGCGGGGGAGTCGTGCGCCGTGTTTTTTTGTTTTTCGGGTCTTTGTTTTATTAACCAAAGGGGTAATCCATATGGAAACGCAAGCGACTTACAACTACAAAGTCGTTCGCCAGTTCGCCATCATGACAGTTGTTTGGGGTATCGTCGGCATGCTTGTCGGCGTCTTCATTGCTGCCGAGTTGGTCTGGCCTGAACTAAATCTCGTGGAATGGCTGAGCTATGGCCGTCTGCGTCCGTTGCACACCAATGCGGTGATTTTTGCATTTGGTGGTTCTGCATTGTTTGCCACGTCGTACTACTGTGTGCAGCGCACCTGTCACGCTCGCCTGTTTGGCGGTCCGCTGATCGGTTTCACCTTCTGGGGCTGGCAGATCGTTATTCTGTTGGCTGCTCTGAGCTTACCCCTGGGTTTCACCACCGGTAAGGAATACGCCGAACTGGAATGGCCCATCGACATTCTGATTACCTTGGTGTGGGTGTCTTACGCGATTGTGTTCTTCGGTACCATCGCTGTACGTAAAACCTCCCATATCTACGTGGCCAACTGGTTCTATGGCGCCATGATCATCGCTGTGGCTCTGCTGCACTTGGTGAATAGCGCTGAAATGCCCGTGTTCGCCGCTGGTGTGTTGACCCCCCGTTCCTACTCTGCTTATGCAGGTGTGCAGGACGCCATGATCCAATGGTGGTACGGTCACAATGCTGTGGGCTTCTTCCTGACCGCTGGTTTCTTGGGCATGATGTACTACTTCGTGCCGAAGCAAGCTGAGCGTCCCGTGTACTCCTACCGTCTGTCTGTGGTGCACTTCTGGGCACTGATCTTCACCTACATGTGGGCGGGTCCTCACCACTTGCATTACACCGCTCTGCCTGACTGGACTCAATCTCTGGGTATGACCTTCTCCCTGATTCTGCTGGCGCCCTCCTGGGGTGGTATGATCAACGGTATCATGACCCTGTCTGGCGCTTGGCATAAGCTCCGTGACGATCCGGTTCTGAAGTTCCTGGTGACCTCTTTGTCCTTCTACGGTATGTCCACCTTCGAAGGCCCCATGATGTCTATCAAGTCCGTGAATGCCCTGTCCCACTACACCGACTGGACCGTTGGTCACGTGCACTCCGGCGCTCTGGGCTGGGTGGCTATGGTGTCTATCGGCTCCCTGTACTACCTGATCCCCCGTCTGTTTGGTCAAAAGCAAATGTGGAGCACCAAGTTGGTGGCCTTCCACTTCTGGCTGGCAACCATCGGTACCGTGCTGTACATCGCTGCACTGTGGATCTCTGGCGTGGCACAAGGTCTGATGTGGCGTGCTACCAACCCCGACGGTACTCTGACCTATGCTTTCGTTGAAAGCGTGAAGGCCAGCTATCCGTTCTGGACCATCCGTGTGTTGGGCGGTCTCTTGTTCCTGACCGGTATGATCATCATGCTCTTCAACGTGATCCGTACCGCCTCTGCTAACAAGGCCTACGACGCCCCGGTGCTTGCACCTGCTGGCGCTCATTAAGAGGGGAGCAACATAAATGAAAGTTGAAAACATTGAAAAGAACGTTGGTCTGCTGATCGTCTTCACGCTGTTGGTTGTGCTGTGGGGCGGTTTGGTAGAAATCGTGCCCTTGTTCTTCCAGCACTCCACGACTGAACCCGTGGAAGGTGTGAAGCCCTACGACGCCGTTCGTTTGGCTGGTCGGGATATCTACATTCGGGAAGGCTGCTACAACTGCCACTCCCAAATGATTCGTCCCTTCCGCGCTGAAACTGAGCGTTATGGCCACTACTCTGTTGCTGGCGAGTTCGTGTATGACCACCCCTTCCAATGGGGTTCCAAGCGTACTGGTCCGGATCTGGCCCGTGTAGGCGGTCGTTACTCTGACCAATGGCAACGTGTGCACCTGTTGAATCCCCGTGATGTGGTGCCCGAGTCCAATATGCCTGGCTTCTACTGGTTGGATCGTCCTATCAACGATCCGGTTATCGGTCAGAAAATGGAAGCTCTGCGTAAGGTAGGTGTGCCTTATACCGATGCTGACATCGCTGGTGCTCAGAAAGAGTTGGAAGGTAAGACCGAGTTGGATTGCGTGGTCGCTTACCTCCAAGGTCTCGGTACCGCCATCACCGACAAGAGGTAATCATCGTGGATCTCGGCACTCTTCAGAATATTGGCCGTTCTGTAACGACAGTTTTAGCTTTTGTAACCTTTCTAGGTATTGTGTTTTGGGCCTACAGCGGACGCCGCAAGAAAGGTTACGAAGAAGCGGCCCATATCCCCTTTGATGGGGATCGAGAGTTGCCGAGTGACTTCGATACTGCCGATTCGCATACGAAAAGGAATGCATAATGAGTGATTTTGTGAATGGTTTTTGGGATCTATACGTCAAGGTGATCGTTGCCGGTTCCTTGCTGTTCTGCTTGCTGTTGTTGTGGACCCAGAGCAAAGCCGAGACCTCCAAGGCTGCTGCTGGTCAAGAAGCAGAAAAAATGGATCATGTTTGGGATGAAACCCTCCAGGAGTACAACAATCCCTTGCCCCAATGGTGGAGCTACCTGTTTTACATCACCCTGATTTTCGCAGTGGTGTACTACGTGCTCTACCCTGGCTTTGGTAACTTCCCCGGCATGCTGAAGTGGGGTTCCCACGAAAGCCAATACCAGGGCGAAATGAAGGCCGCTGAAGATACTTTCGGCCCCATGTTCGAGAAGTTTGCCAAGATGGATTTGAAGGCTGTGGCCGCTAATCCTGAAGCCAAGCAAATGGGCGAGCGTTTGTTCCTGACCTATTGCGCACAGTGCCACGGCTCTGACGCAAAGGGTGCTAAGGGCTTCCCCAATCTGGCTGACTCCGACTGGCTGTATGGCGGTTCTGCCGAGCAAATTACGGCTTCTATCGCTGAAGGTCGTAACGGTATGATGCCCGCTTGGGGTCCCCAACTGGGCGCTGAAGGCGTGAAGGATGTGGCTAGCTACGTTCGTTCTCTGTCTGGCCTGTCTGTGGATTCCGTGCGTGCTGCTAAGGGCAAGGAAATCTTTGCTACTAACTGTGCCGCCTGCCACGGTGCCGATGGTAAGGGTATGCAAGCGATTGGTGCTCCCAACCTGACCGACAAGGTTTGGCTGTATGGTAGTTCCGAAGCCTCTGTGATTGAGACCATCACCAAGGGTCGTCAGAACCAGATGCCTACTTGGAAGAACTTCTTGGGCCAACCTAAGATCCATCTGCTGGCTGCCTATGTGTATGGTTTGTCTCCCCATGACGAGCCTGCTGCTGCCCCCGCCGTTGCTGCTCCCGCAGAAGCGGTCGCCGCTCCGGCTGCGGCACCTGCCGCAGAAGCTGCTCCCGCAGCCGATAAGAAGTAAGACGTTGTACCTCTGAAGTTGGTGCTCCCCCTCAGCCATCGCTGTGGGGGAGTGCAAAGCAGGTAATAATTCGGTTTGTTTGGTTTTTCTGTTATTGCTCGATGTGAAGGAGATGCGAGTGACGGCTGCAACAACACTTCCTTGGTACAAGCATCGCTGGCCTTGGATTCTGATGGCCGGCCCTGGAATTGTGGTCGTTGCAAGTGCGATTACTCTGTATCTAGCGCTGAAAAGCAATGATGGCTTAGTTGCCGAAGATTATTACAAGCAGGGTTTGTCGATTAACCGAGTCTTGGAGAAAGATAACCAAGCTCGGAAGCTCGGAATTTCTGCTCACTTGAATTTTGCCGATGATCGGCTCGATGTGAGTCTGAAGTCCAAGCAGGATGTGCCAGTCGCTATTCGTGTGACCTTGGCTCATCCGACTCGCTCTGGCTTGGATAAAACATTGTTGCTCAGAGGAATGAATGGCCGCTATCAAGGTGCATTACCAGAGCTGTCCGCTGGTCGATGGTTGGTCGCAGTGACAGACGAAGCGAATACGTGGCGTTTGTCTACCGAGATGACGTTCCCGCAACAGCAGCAAATTGAGTTGTCCCCGCCGGAGTTGGCGAAAAATTAACCGTCTGTTAAGAAAGGGGATACCATGGCCTGGAAACTTCTGTTTGGTTCTGACATTGGTCTGATGAGTGTTTTTACCATTGCTTTTGTCATTTTCTTGGCGTTTTTCTTCATTAATTTTTTCTCGAAGAAAGCCAACGGCGATAAATAAGCCGTGTAAAACATAAAAAACCGCCTGGATGGCCCTAATCTCTGTAGTAACAGGGTTAGATCATCCAGGCGGTTTCTCTTTGGGTTCTTGTTTAGCGGTATACCAAGACTGGGATAGTCGTGTGCGTGAGCACTTTGTGTGTTTCGCTGCCGAGCAATAAACCCGCGATACCTCGGCGTCCATGAGAGGCCATAAAAATGAGGTCGCATTGATTGCTCGTAGCCGTTTCAATAATGCCTTCCCAGGGTAGATCTGTTTGAGAGGTGGCAGTATTGCAGCTCACTCCAGCATCACTGGCCTCTTTGACCGCTAGGGCTAAAATTTCACTGGCTTGATTTTCTGCAAGCTCAGAAAATTTTTCAGGGGTGCTGGTGTCGAACATGCTGCCATCTCCATAAAAAGAGACCGGATATTCCGGTTTGGCGTAGAAAAATGTGATTTCCGCCCCAGCTTCTTTAGCGAATGTGATGGCCCGGCTGACAGTCCGCTTAGATAAATCTGAGCCATCTGTGGGTACAAGAAGATGTTTGAACATGAGCTACTCCTCAATAATCAGAAGTGATCTGCACCCGTGGTGCGATCAAAAAAACAGCAACATGGCCTAATAGCAAGGCTGGTGATAGTCATTATCAGGATTCCGTACTGGACTTGTCCTGTTGTAGATCAAGAGTCCCCACGGTAATCGGCATAGGATATGGGGTATCGGCTGCGTAGGATTTGTGTTCTGCGCGAGTCCGCTATGGTTACGGTTCTGGGCCTTATAGAGAGAACGGAAATGAATACTAAAGCTGATCCTACGCAAATCATGCGTACTGTACATAAGGAGCTGGAGGCGGTTGTAGATCCCATGGGTATCGCAGCGCCTCTGATACACGCTCAATTAGCTTGGCTGTTGCACCCTCAAGAATTGGCGGAGCGCTGGGTTCATCAATCTAAAGATTTTTGGTCTCTGGGTTGGTATACCTGGCAGCGCCTTATGGGGGGCAAGGCGGCGGATCCGGTGCGCCCTCAAGCGGACGATACTCGTTTTACGGATCCAGTTTGGGAAAACGACCCGGTTTGGGATGTAACGAAAGAGTGGTATTTGCGTTTGACACGTTCCACCCAAGATTTTTTGTATGACACCCCTGGATTGTCAGGTAAAGAGCGGCGTCGGGCGGCCTTTTGGTGGCGTAAATGGCTGAACGCAATGGCGCCGACCAATTTCTTTTTGACGAATCCGGTGGCCTTGCGCAAGTGTATTGAAAGTCGCGGTGAAACTTTGAATCGAGGTTATCGCAATTTCCTGGCCGATCTAAAGGTGGGTAATGTGCGCATGACCGATCCTGGTGATTTTGTGGTGGGGAAAAACCTTGCTACCACGCCGGGTGCCGTGGTGTACCGCAATCGCTTATTAGAAGTTCTGCACTATCAAGCCTCTACGGAGACCGTGCGCAGTCAGCCTATCGTTATTGTGACACCCTGGATTAATAAGTTTTACGTGCTCGATTTGACGCCTAAAAAGAGCATGATTAAATACTTGGTAGACCAAGGGTTCGATGTTTATGTCACCAGTTGGAAGAATCCCGATGCGGAGATGCGTGATGTGCGCTTCGACGATTACTTATTAGAAGGTGTTGATAGTATCGTCCGAGTCGCTCGCGAGCTGTCGGGAGCCAAACAAGTGCATGCGGTGGGGTACTGCATCGGTGGTACTACTTTGGCGACTTACATGGCCTGGATGAATCGGAAATACACGAAGGCGAAAGAGATGCCCGTGGCGGACTGGACACTCTTTACTACATTGGTGGATTTTCATAAGCCGGGCGATATTGAAGTGTTTGTCGATGAAGGTAGCATTAGCTATCTATCTCGTTCCATGAGTGCCCGTGGCTTTTTAGATGGTAAAGAGATGGCTATGGCGTTCCGCCTGTTACGTTCCAATAGTCTGATCTGGCATTACGTGGTTCATGGCTATCTCTATGGCGAAACCCCACCGCCTTTTGATGTGCTGTACTGGAATATGGATACCACACGTATGCCTTATGCGATGCATGATTGGTATCTGAAAGAGCTTTATTTGCATAACCGCCTGATCCAAGCCGACGCCCTGACGGTCGCGGAACAGCCGATTGATTTAGGTCGTATTACTCAACCTTTGTATGCAGTTTCGGCAGAGGATGACCATATTGCTCCTTGGCAACAGACTTTCCGTGTGGCTTCCCAAGTCAGCAGCACCACACGCTTTGTTCAATCCAGTTCGGGACATATTTTGGGGATCGTGAATCCGCCTGTAAATCCACCGAAGCGTAGTTATCGTGTGGCTGAAGCACCTCGCCATGAGACGGCTGAACAATGGTTGGGGCATGCAGAACAGCGAGCAGGAACATGGTGGGAAGATTGGGTTAATTGGTTGGATGCGCGCAGTAAGGAGCGCAAACCGGCTCCAGCACTCAGTAACGAGCACTATCCCAGTTTATGTCCAGCACCGGGCGAGTATGTTTTGGAAGCCTAAATTAACCGGATTTTTTAAAGGGCTATTGCTGCTAATCCCAAGAAAATCACGGCAGAAGCCATCTTTTCGGTACTTTTTCTTCGGTTAGCCCCAATTTGGGGCTAAACTGTCATTTTGATGAAATTAACACCCTAAAGGCCGGTTCCTGACTCAGGAATCGGCCTGTTTCACAGAGACACTATGATGCGATCCCCCGCTTTACCTTCCTTTCAATTAAACGGAAAGACTCTATTACCCATCGTTCAAGGGGGAATGGGGGTCGGAATTTCGGCCCACCGCCTAGCGGGCAATGTGGCTCGTCTTAATGGTGTCGGTACTATTGCTAGTATTGATTTACGTCGTTTGCATCCTGATCTGATGGAGCAAACCGGGCGCAGCCGTGACAAAAATGTCATGAATGACGCTAATCTGGTGGCTTTGCATCGTGAAATTCGTGCTGCTAAGGAGCTTTCCCAAGGCAACGGCATGATCGCTGTTAACGTCATGCGGGCTGTAACCGAATATCCTGAATTAGTGCGTCAAGCCTGTGAGAGTGGTGCTGATGCCATCGTTATGGGGGCCGGGCTGCCTTTGGATCTGCCTGACCTGACGGCTGATTTTCCGCATGTGGCCCTGATTCCTATTTTGTCCGATGTGCGTGGTGTT
>JACCDO010640360.1_pt1 | contig 19021 bp, 15 predicted proteins | sample 7446101 | NCBI WGS metagenome assembly JACCDO01 (sample SAMN15323440, study PRJNA562643) | freshwater metagenome | isolation source: river surface water | place: USA:Blue River Watershed | collected 2017-08-16 | reverse complement strand
TTGCCCAGGGAAGACACCACACCGCCAGTGACGAAGACAAATTTGGTCATGCCTGTTCGGGAGGGCCAGCTCCCGGGAGGTGGTAAAGTGAAATTATAGGGGCTCCGTTACAGGGTTTTATGAACGATTTGCAGAACAAGCGGATCCTGCTCGGACTGAGCGGGGGCATCGCGTGCTACAAGGCGGCGGAACTGTGCCGCGCCCTGGTCAAGGCCGGGGCCCAGGTGCAGGTGGTCATGACCGAGGCCGCGACCCATTTCATCACCCCGGTGACCCTGCAGGCCCTGTCCAACCGCGAGGTGTTCACCTCGCAGTGGGACGATCGCCCGGCCAACAACATGGCCCATATCGAGTTGGGACGAGATGTGGACGCCATCCTGGTGGCCCCCGCCAGCGCCGATTTCATGGCCAAACTGCTGCACGGACGCGCCGACGACCTGCTCAGCCTGACCTGCCTGGCGCGGCCGCTGCAACAGGTGCCGCTGCTGCTGGCGCCAGCCATGAACCGAGAGATGTGGGCCCACCCCGCCACCCAGCGCAATGTGCAGCAACTCAAGGCCGATGGCACGGTGGTGCTGGATGTGGGCCAGGGCGACCAGGCCTGCGGCGAAGTGGGCGATGGCCGCATGCTCGAACCCGAGGAGATTGTGGAAGACCTGATTGCACACTTTCAGCCTCAGCGTTTGCAAGGACGTACCGTGCTGGTGACGGCTGGCCCCACCTATGAAGCCCTCGATCCGGTGCGGGGCATCACCAATCTCTCCAGCGGCAAGATGGGGTTTGCCATTGCCCGTGCAGCCCGCGAAGCGGGGGCGCAGGTGGTGCTGGTGGCGGGACCGGTGTCCCTGCCCACCCCTCGGGGGGTGCGCCGTGTGGACGTGCGCTCGGCTTTGCAAATGCAGGCAGCCGTGCAAGCCCAGGTGTCGCAGGCCGATGTATTCGTGGCAACCGCTGCCGTGGCGGACTGGCGCCCCGCGCAGGCCAGCGACGAGAAGATCAAGAAAGACGGCAGTGGCCAGACACCCGTGCTCCATTTCACCGAAAACCCCGACATTCTGGCGGGTGTGGCGAGCAGTGAACGTGCCCAAAGTGGTCAGCTGTTTTGTGTGGGTTTTGCCGCCGAGAGCCACGACCTGCTGCGCAATGCCCAGGCCAAGCGTGAGCGCAAGGGTGTGCCACTGCTGGCTGGCAACATCGGCCCGGCCACCTTTGGTCAGGACGACAACGCGCTGTTGCTGATTGACGCCCAGGGCACGCTGGAGTTGCCGCATGCGCCCAAACTCGCGCTGGCGCGGCAATTGATTGAGCAAATCGCGCAGCGCTTGCCTCGCGCAGGCGCCCCGGTGCCGCTGTGAATGACCTGGCTGGATGCACCTGGTGAGGGGTGCCCAGCCCTTGCCCGTTTTCCCTTGAAAGCCCCGAGATGAAGATCGACGTCAAAGTCCTCGACCCCCGCTTGCAGTCGCAACTGCCCACCTATGCCACGCCGGGCAGTGCCGGACTGGATTTGCGCGCTTGCCTGGATGCCCCGCTGACCCTGCAGCCCAACGCCTGGCAACTGGTGCCCACCGGCATGGCCATTCACCTGGCCGATCCCGGCTATGCGGCGCTCATCCTGCCCCGCTCGGGGCTGGGGCACAAGCATGGCATTGTGCTGGGCAACCTGGTGGGCCTGATCGACAGCGACTACCAGGGACAGTTGATGGTGAGCGCCTGGAACCGCAGCAGCACAGCCTTCACCATCGAACCGATGGAGCGCATCGCGCAGTTGATGATCGTGCCGGTGGTGCAAGCGCAATTCAACCTGGTCAACGAATTCGCCCAGGCGAGCGAGCGCGGCGAGGGCGGCTACGGGTCCACCGGCAAGGCGTGATGCTGTTGCCCCTTCAATCGGTCTGAATCTGGAAAAAACCCGACCCGGTCGAGCCGCGGGCGGTTTCTTCCTCAGACGCCTCGCGCACCGATTCCACCTTCAGTGAGAGCCGCAACCCAATGCCTGCCAGCGGGTGATTGCCGTCCAGCACCACATGCTCGGGGTAGATCTCGGTGACGGTGTACAAGCCCTGCAGCGGAATGTCGGGCGAGCAACCGGCAGGCATGGCATTGCCTTCGAACGTCATGCCTTCTTCCAGTTCTCGGGGAAACCGCTCACGGCTTTCCAGGAACACCAGTTGCTCGTCGTAGTCGCCAAAGCCGTCTTCGGGTTCAATGTTCAAATCAACCCGTGCGCCAGGGGCGTGCCCTTGCAGCGCCTGTTCGATCACAGCCAGCAGGTCCTGGCCGCCGACCATGAATTCCACTGGTTCGTCCAGGATGTCCAGGCTGTCGCCCAGGCTGTCTTTGAGGGTCCAGGTCAGACCAACCACGCAATGAGAAGTGATGTTCATGGGGGAGAATTGTCTCAGTTTGGAGAAACCACATGATTCAACGCGCCCGATCTGCCGTCCCAGCCCGCGCTGGCAAGACGGCGGGCAAGACTGCCAGCCCGCCTGTTGACCAGGCCCCGGTCCATTTGCTGGGGGGACTGTCTCCCCGGCAGTTCATGGCCGAGTACTGGCAGCGCAAGCCCTTGCTGGTGCGGCAGGCCATTCCCGGGTTTGTGCCCTCGGTGAGCCGCGACGAACTGTTCGCCTTGGCTGCTCGCGAGGACATGGAATCCCGTTGTGTGATGTCCGAGCGCCCGGATGGGCAGTCCTGGAGCTTGCGCCGCGGCCCCTTTGGCAGGCGTTCACTGCCCTCGGTGCGTCAGCCCGGCTGGAGCTTGCTGGTGCAGGGTGTCGATGGCCAACACGAGAGCGTGGCGGACCTCAAGCAGGCGCTCAACTTCATCCCGGCGGCGCGGCTGGATGACGTGATGATCAGCTACGCCACCGATGGCGGAGGCGTGGGGCCGCATTTCGACAGCTACGACGTGTTTTTGCTGCAGGCGCAGGGGCAGCGGCGCTGGCGCATCGGGCCGCAACGCGATCTGCGTTTGCGCGAAGACCTGCCGTTGAAAATCCTCTCGCACTTCACGCCCGAAGCCGAGTGGGTGCTGGAGCCGGGCGATTTGCTCTATCTGCCCCCGCGCTACGCCCACGACGGCATCGCCATCGGAGAGTGCATGACCTGGTCTATCGGATTTCGCGCGCCGCGCCAGGACGAACTCGCGCAGGAGTTGCTGGCCCGACTGGCCGACCGTGCGGCGGATGAACTCAGCCCCACCCTGTACCAGGACGCTGGTCAGAGGCCCACGGCCCAACCCGCGAAGATGCCTGCCAACCTGCAAACCTTTGCACACGCGGCTGTCGAGGCCCTGCTGCGCCAGCCCCGGTTGCTGGACCAGTGCTTGGGCGAGTACCTCACCGAGCCCAAGCCCCAGGTCTGGTTCGATGCACCGGTCCGCGTTCCGCGTCTGGGCCGACACCAGGGGGTGAAGCTCGACCGGCGCAGCCAGATGCTGTACGACCGAACACACATCTACCTCAATGGCGAAAGCTGGCGGGCCGCTGGAGACGATGCCCGCTGGATGCGACGGCTGGCGGACGCGCGTGAACTGTCTGCCTCTGAGCTGGGTCAGACGTCGGCGGCGGTCCGGGATTTGCTGTCGGACTGGTTGGGGGCAGGCTGGCTGCATCCGTTCGTTGCACCCAAGGGATGACACGGCGCTGACAATCGCCATCAACCGAACCAGGTAATAACCCTATAATTGCGGGCTGGGTTGAAGATGTTCGAGAATTCCTCAGCTCGGTCACAGCGTCCTGTTGTGACAACCTCCTGAAATCGTTCAATTCACAAGGAAATCAACATGAAAAAATCCCTCCTGCTGGCTACTCTCCTGGCTGCTGCCCTGGTTGCTTGCGGCAAAAAAGAAGCCCCGGCTCCTGCCCCCGCACCCGCTCCTGCTGCTGCCCCGGCGCCGGCTGCTGACGCCTCTGCTGCACCCGCTGCACCTGCTGCAGACGCCTCTGCTGCACCTGCCGCTGCACCCGCTGCCGCTCCTGCCGCTGCCAAGTAATTTGGCGCAGCTTGCGATGAAAGCCACCTTCGGGTGGCTTTTTTCATGGCCAGCGCAGGATCAGACCTCGAACCAGTCAGACCCATCGGTCTGATGGGCAACCGGTACCTCATGGGGGGGGCAACCCAGCACGCGGCTCAAGGCGGCTTGCGCATGTTCGGGCGCGTTGTTGCGCTCACTCAAGTGTGCAGCAATGACGGTGCGCAAGTTGTCATGTAGCACCTGGGCCAACAACTCCGCTGCTTGCGCGTTGGAGAGGTGACCCTGATCACCCAGGATGCGACGCTTCAAGAATTCGGGGTAGCTGGAGCGCGTGACCCAGTCCGGTTCGTGGTTGGCCTCCAGAAACAGGGCATGACAGGCCTGCAGTGATTCCACGACGTGGCGGCTGACATGTCCCAGATCCGTCACCACGCCCAGCACCCGGTCGCCATCGGTGCACCGCAGTTGCAAGGGCTCGCGTGCATCATGCGGCACGGTGAAGGGATGCAGGCACAGGTCCCGAATGACAACCGGTTCGCCATCGCGTGCCAACTGAAGTTGCGCGGGTTGCAAGGTCCAGGTGTGCACGTCGCAGGCGCGACGCGTGCCTTCGCTCATCCACAGGGGAACGGGATAACGCTCCACCACGGTGCGGGCGTGGCCCACGTGGTCGCTGTGTTCGTGGGTGATGAACACAGCATCCAGATCGGCTGTCGTCAGATCGCAGCGTTGCAGTCGCCGCTCGAGCTCAGCCGGGCGTACGCCGCAATCGATCAGCAACCGCGTGGTGTGTAGTGAGCCCCGCGCCTCCACCAGGGTGGCGTTGCCTGCGCTGCCGCTGGCCAGGTTGCGGATGCGCAAGGTCATCGGGCGGACCCGATCACTTCAGCTCGTCGATCAGCAGTTTCAGGATGCGCTGGGAGGCCGGGCTGGTGTCCACGTCACCATTGCCGTTGAGCACGCCGATGCGGCTGCCCGTGCCCTCACGGGTCAGCAGAATGCGGTATCGCACCGGTCCGCCCGATTCAGCGGTGCGGCTGAACAGTCGGTTCATGAAACCCTGCTTGTCCGGGTCCGGCTTTTCAACATAGCGCACGAAATACAACCCCTGGTTGCGATCGCGGTCTTCCACGGTGAAGCCGGTGCGGTCCAGTGCAACGCCCAGTCGCCGCCAGGCAACGTCAAACGACTCCACATAGAGGATGGCTTGCTGCTTGTCGTTGACCGATACCAGCGTGGCGGGCGGGGCTTGCGGTGCATCGACCAGTTGGGTAGCCTGCTCGGCGCTGCTGCCCAACTTGATCATCAAACGGCGCAGAAATTCGGCCTCCAGGCTCGGGTCGCTGGGACGCGGTTGCCAAGCGGTGGAGGTTTTGCTCGAGTCTCTGAATTCCTCGACCATGCCTCGGTGAGAGATGCTGATTTCGGTGCTGTCTGCCGTGAGGGATTCAACCCGGGTGCGGTATTTGTCACGCTCACCCGTGGAGTACAGACCGTCCATGAGTTTGCCCAGTGTGCGGCGAACGAAATCCTGGGGCAACTTGGCGCGGTTTTCAGCCCATTCGGTTTCCAGGAGACCAATGTTGGCTTGCTCGATGGTGTACGTGAAGCCGTTTTCCATCCAGAACTCTCGCACCAGTGGCCATACTTTGTCTGCCGGGCGTTGTACCACCAACCAGCGCTGGGTGCCGCTGCGCTCAACCCGCACGTCGGCTATTTTGGCCGGCGCGGTGAGGCCGGTGGCCGCGCGGCTTTGCTGATTCAGGGTGGCCGCACTCACCGTGCCACCGGGCATGGCGTAGCGTGAATCGCGCGACAGTTGGCTGAGGTCGGGAGGCACGTCCAGGGCCACCGGTTTGACATTGGCTTCGGTTTTGTAATTGACCTTTTCGTTGCCAAGACCCACCGATGAGCAGGCGGTGAGGGCTGCCATGAGGAGAACCAGGGCACCGGTCGTCAGGGCACGCGGCAGACGAGCAAAAAAAACGGTCACAAGAGGTCCTTGCATCAGATCAACTGGCTGGCTTTGAGCGCTGCTTCAACCGTGGGCTGGTGTTGGGCTGACAGCGGGGTGAGGGGCAGACGCATGTCCGGGCCGCACAGCCCCATGCGGGCCATGGCCCATTTGAGCGGGATCGGGTTGGCTTCCACGAAGAGATGCTTGTGCACCGGCATGAGCTGAAACTGGATTTGCATGGCGCGCTGGATGTTGCCCGACAAAGCAGCCACGCACAATTCGTGCATCAGGCGCGGCGCGATGTTGGCGGTCACGCTGACATTGCCTTTGCCGCCGCACAGCATCAGCGCCACGGCCGTGGGGTCATCCCCCGAGTACACAGAGAAATGAGCCGGGACATCGCGGATCAGCCACTGCGCGCGTTCGATGTTGCCGGTGGCTTCCTTGATGCCGATGATGCCGGGCACTTGCGCCAGGCGCAGCACCGTGTCGTGCTGCATGTCCGCCACGGTCCGACCAGGCACGTTGTAGAGCACCACGGGGAGGTCCACCGCCTCGGCGATGGTCTTGAAGTGCTGATACAGCCCTTCCTGGGTGGGACGGTTGTAGTAGGGCACCACCTGCAATTGACACTGTGCGCCCACACCTTTGGCAAAACGGGCCAGTTCAATGGCCTCCGAGGTGGAGTTGGCCCCGCAACCCGCCATGATGGGCACGCGACCTTTGGCCTGCTCAACGCTGACCCGGATGATCTCGCAATGCTCTTCTACATTCACCGTGGGGGATTCGCCGGTGGTGCCCACCACGCAAATGCAGTCGGTGCCTTCCTGGATGTGCCAGTCGATCAGCTTGCGCAGGCGAGGGTAGTCCACGCTGCCGTCGGGTTGCATGGGGGTGGCCAGGGCCACGATGCTGCCAGTGATGGGTGTCATGTGCTGCAGGATGAAGGCGAAATGCTCATTCTAACGAGAGCGGGTAGCGCGTCGTTGACGGCCGTGGGGAAATTTCCCGTACCGCCACGATGCGTTGAACAAAGCGGTCCGGGTGCTGCAAAAACCCGTCTTCGTAGGCCACCACGCGCAGGCTGCTGCAGCGCTCCAGCAACTCGCCCGGCTGCAGCAAAAAATCATCGCGGGAAGGCTTGCCAATCTGGGCGTGCTGTCGAGAAAAGGTTTCGTAGATCAGCACCCCGCCAGGGGCCAGGCAGTCCAGGAGCATGGGCCAGGTCGGACGCCACAGGTAATGCGTGACCACCACACCGGCAAAGCTGCGACCGGTGAGCGGCCAGGGCCCTTGCTCCAGATCGGCCTGCAGGGTGCTGCCCCAAGCGGCAGCCGAGGCCAACGAGGTTGCATCCCGGTCGACGCCCAGGACCGACAAACCGCACGAGGACAACCAACGCAGGTGACGGCCCTGTCCACAGGCCAGGTCCAGCACCTGGCCCTCACGGGGAATCAGGGGCGTCCAGCGGCGCACCCAATCGCTGGGGGTCATGCTGTCGTGCGCCATCAGAAGCAACTCCAGACCTGCTGGGCCAGGGTGAACAGAAAGGCCGGTTGCAGGTACAGGGCAAACACGCCCACCAACGCCGCCAGGGCGGCGGCCCAGACCAGTGCACGGTGGGTCAAGCGCATGGGCTCATGCGGCCGCTGGTTGGCGCTGGATCGGTGCTTCACGCACCGGCAGGTTGGCCAGCCCTGCGAACACACCCAGCGCAATGCAACACCACCAGACCACGTCATAACTGCCCGTGCGGTCATAGAGCAGGCCCCCGAGCCACACCCCCATGAAACTGCCAACCTGGTGACTGAAAAAGGCAAAGCCGGCCAGCATCGAGAGGTGTGCCACGCCAAATATCTGGGCGATCACGGCGCTGGTGGGCGGGACGGTGGAGAGCCACAAGAGGCCCATGACCGCCGAGAAGACATACACGCTGGCCGGGCTCAAGGGGACCAGGAGAAACACCGTGATGCACACGGCCCGCAGGAAGTAGATGGCCGACAGAATGCGGGGTTTGGACATGCGCTGCCCCAGGGCGCCGGCGGCATACGTTCCCACCACGTTGAACAGTCCGATCAAGGCCAGCGCATAACTGGCCACCTGGGGTGACAGGCCCTGGTCTTTCAGGTAGCTGGGCATGTGCACACCGATGAACACCACCTGAAAGCCGCAGACAAAATACCCGGCCATGAGCCACTGAAAGCTGCGGTAGGCAAAGGCTTCACGCACTGCTTGGGCAATGGTTTGCTGTCGCATCACACCGCTGGCGTGCCCCATCTGCGGCTCGCGCAAGCCCAGGGCCAGGGGAAGAATCAGCAGACAACTCATGCCCAGCAGCACCAGCGCTTGCTGCCAACCTTGTCCCAGAATCAGCCAGCCCTCCACGGGCACCATCAGGAACTGGCCAAACGAGCCGGCCGCCGCGGCCACCCCCATGGCCCACGAGCGGCGCTCGACGCCCACGTTGCGACCGATCACGCCATACACCACTGGGTAGGTGGTACCTGCCTGCGCCATGCCGATCAGCACGCCGCAGGTCAGGGCAAAGCTGAGCGGGGTGTCTGCGAAGGCCATGCCAACCAGCCCGAGGGCATACAGAAGGGCGCAGCCGATCAGCACCCGAAAGGCCCCGAACCGATCGGCCAGCATGCCCGAGAAGATGCCGACCAGGCCCCAGGTCAGGTTCTGGATGGCCATGGCCATGGCAAAGGTTTCCCGGCTCCAGTCCTGGGCCTGGGTGATGGGTTGCAGCCACAGACCAAAGCCGTGACGGACCCCCATCGAAATGGTGACGATCAGGGCGCTGCACAGCAGCAAGCGAAACAGGGGGATGGGCGTAGCGCCCAGGGGTGACACGGACATAACGGTCTTTGAAATGCGAACAGCCCCGATTGTCCCAGGTGTCGGCCATCTGGGTGTCCTGGAGGTGCGATGCCCATCAGAAACCCCCCGCCACCCCCGCGAAACTGTGATTTCATCCAGTATGCGGCGCAAAGCTGACTACAATCGCCCCCCATGGCAACCAAGCAACCCCCTGCGTATTCCGAAGGATCCATCCGGGTCCTCAAGGGCCTGGAGCCGGTCAAGCAGAGACCGGGCATGTACACCCGCACCGACAATCCCCTGCACATTCTGCAAGAGGTGATCGACAACGCTGCCGACGAGGCCCTGGCCGGTCACGGCAAGAAAATCCGCGTCAGCCTGCACGCCGACGGCTCGGTCAGCGTGGAGGACGACGGCCGAGGCATTCCGTTTGGGATGCACCCCGAGGAAAAGGCACCGGTCATCGAACTGGTGTTCACCCGTTTGCACGCCGGTGGCAAATTCGACAAAGGGCAGGGTGGGGCCTACAGCTTCTCCGGTGGTTTGCACGGCGTGGGGGTGAGCGTCACCAACGCCTTGTCGCGCCGCATGGAGGTGGTCTCCCACCGCGAAGGGCAGGTGGCCCGGCTGGTGTTTGAGGGCGGCGACGTCACTGAGACATTGCAGGTCCGAGCGGTTGGCGCTGACGACCGCCGCCAGGGCACCACGGTGCGGGTGTGGCCGGATGCCCGTTATTTCGAATCCGCGGCTTTGCCCATGAGCGAGTTGACGCACTTGCTGCGCAGCAAGGCGGTGCTGATGCCGGGGGTGAGCGTCACCCTGTTCCAAGAAAAGACCCGTGACACCCAGACCTGGCAATTCAAGGCGGGACTGCGGGACTACCTGCAGCAAACCCTGACGGGCGACCCGGTCATCCCGCTCTTCGAGGGCGAGGGCTACGCGGACAGTGGGCACGAAAGTTTTGCAGAGGGTGAGGGCGCCGCCTGGTGTGTGGCTTTCACCGAGGATGGCCAGCCGGTTCGCGAAAGCTACGTCAACCTCATCCCCACCAGTGCCGGCGGCACCCACGAGAGTGGTCTGCGCGATGGCCTGTTTCAGGCCGTCAAGAGTTTCATCGAGTTGCACGCCCTCTTGCCCAAAGGGGTCAAGCTGTTGCCCGAAGACGTGTTTGCCCGGGCCAGCTACGTGCTCAGCGCCAAGGTGCTCGACCCGCAGTTCCAGGGGCAAATCAAGGAGCGACTCAACTCGCGCGACGCGGTGCGTCTGGTCTCGAGCTATGTGCGACCCGCGCTGGAGTTGTGGCTGAACCAGCATGTGGACTACGGCAAGAAGCTCGCCGAACTTGCCATCCGCACCGCCCAGACACGTCAGCGTGCCGGTCAGAAGGTGGAGAAACGCAAAGGCTCGGGCGTGGCCGTGCTGCCGGGCAAGCTCACCGATTGCGAAAGCCGCGACACCGCCCACAACGAGGTGTTTCTGGTGGAGGGCGACAGCGCGGGGGGGAGTGCCAAGATGGGCCGCGACAAGGAGTCGCAAGCCATTCTGCCGCTGCGCGGCAAGGTGCTCAACACCTGGGAGGTGGAGCGTGACCGCCTGTTCGCCAACAACGAGATTCACGACATTTCGGTCGCCATCGGCGTCGACCCGCATGGCGCTGCGGACGCGCCGGATTTGAGCGGCCTGCGCTATGGCAAGGTCTGCATCCTGAGCGATGCGGACGTCGACGGCTCGCACATCCAGGTGCTCTTGTTGACCCTGTTTTTCCGCCATTTTCCCAAGCTCATCGAGGCCGGTCATGTGTATGTGGCGCGCCCGCCGCTGTTTCGGGTCGATGCCCCGGCGCGAGGCAAGAAGCCCGCGACCAAGATGTATGCGCTGGACGAGGGCGAGCTCACGGCCATCCTCGACAAGCTGCGCAAGGATGGCGTGCGCGAGGGCGCCTGGAGCATCAGCCGCTTCAAGGGCCTGGGCGAGATGAGCCCCGAGCAGTTGTGGGAAACCACGCTCAACCCTGACACACGTCGCTTGCTGCCGGTGCAGCTGGGCGATCTCGACTTTGCCGGTACCGAGGCCCTGATGACCCAGCTGATGGGCAAGGGCGAGGCGGCCGCGCGCCGTGAGCTCATGGAGCTGCACGGAGACTCCATTGAAATTGATGTGTGACCATGTCTGATCAGAATGTGCTGGAACTGGCGTCCGAATCGGGCGACAACCCGGGCCTGGGGGCCTATGCCCGCCAGGCGTATCTCGAATACGCGCTGAGCGTTGTCAAAGGGCGTGCGCTGCCCGATGTGTGTGATGGCCAAAAGCCGGTGCAGCGGCGCATCCTGTACTCCATGGCGCGCATGGGCCTGGGCTATGGCGGGACCAATGCCACGGTGGCGGCCAAGCCGGTCAAGAGCGCGCGGGTGGTGGGCGATGTGCTGGGTCGATTTCACCCGCACGGTGACCAGGCCGCCTACGATGCCCTGGTGCGCATGGCGCAGAACTTTGCCCAACGCTACCCGCTGATCGACGGTCAGGGCAACTTCGGCAGCCGCGATGGTGACGGTGCTGCTGCCATGCGGTACACCGAAGCGCGCCTGGCCCGCATCACCAGTCTGCTGCTCGATGAGATCGACGAAGGCACGGTCGATTTTCAGCCCAACTACGACGGCTCCACCGAGGAGCCGCGTCAGTTGCCGGCGCGACTGCCGTTTGCCTTGCTCAACGGCGCGAGTGGCATTGCCGTGGGCCTGGCCACCGAAATTCCCAGCCACAACCTGCGCGAGGTGGCCGACGCCTGCGTGGCCCTCATCAAGAACCCCAAGCTCAGCGACCAGGACCTCTTTGCCCTGATTCCCGGCCCGGATTACCCGGGCGGTGGGCACATCATCAGCTCGACCACCGACATCGCCGAGGCCTACCGCAGTGGCCGCGGCTCACTCAAGGTGCGCGCCCGCTGGACCATCGAGGACCTGGCCCGCGGTCAGTGGCAGCTTGTGGTGCATGAATTGCCCCCGGGGGTGAGCTCGCAAAAAGTGCTCGAAGAGATCGAGGAGCTCACCAACCCCAAGGTCAAGGCCGGCAAGAAAAGCCTGACCCAGGACCAGACCCAGCTCAAGGCCACGGTGCTCGGTGTGCTCGACGTGGTGCGTGACGAGTCGTCCAAGGACGCACCGGTGCGCCTGGTGTTCGAGCCCAAGACCCGCACCATTGAGCAAGCCGAGCTGATCCAGACCTTGCTGGCCCACACCAGCCTGGAATCCTCCGCGCCCATCAACCTCACCGCCGTGGGGCTGGATGGCAAACCGGTGCAAAAGTCGTTGCGCGACCTGTTCGAGGAGTGGATCAGCTTTCGACAGACCACGGTGCAGCGTCGCTCGCAGCACCGCCTGGACAAGGTGCTGGATCGCATCCACATCCTGGAGGGGCGGCAGCTGGTGCTGCTCAACATCGACGAGGTGATTGCCCTGATCCGCCAAAGCGATGAGCCCAGGCAGGACCTGATGGCGCGCTTCAAGCTCACCGAGCGGCAGGCCGAGGACATTCTGGAAATCCGGCTGCGCCAGCTGGCGCGGCTGGAAGCCATCAAGATCGAGCAGGAGCTCTCGCAACTGCGTGAAGAGCAGTCCAAACTGGAAGAGATCCTGGGCAGCCCCAGCGCCTTGCGCCGCCTCATGGTCAAGGAGATTGAAGCCGATGCCAAGCTGTTTGCCGATGCACGTCGCACCCTGATTCAGGAGGAGCGCCGCGCCGTGGCCGAGGTGCGCATTGTGGACGAGCCGGTCACCGTGGTGGTGTCGCAAAAAGGCTGGGTGCGCGCACGCAGTGGCCACGGTCACGATGCCGCGAGTTTTGGCTTCAAGGCTGGCGATACCTTGTACGGCACCTTTGAATGCCGCACCGTGGATGTCTTGATTGTTCTCGGCAGCAACGGCCGTGTGTACTCCACCGGGGTGTCCTCCTTGCCGGGTGCCCGGGGCGATGGACAGCCGGTGACCACCCTGATTGACCTGGAGTCAGGCACCCAACCCATGCATTACATGGCTGGGCCCACCAGCGCCACGCTGTTGTTGTCTGGCAGTGGGGGCTATGGGTTCCTGGCGCAGCTCGAGCATCTGGTCTCGCGCAACCGCAGCGGCAAAGCCTTTTTGTCGCTGGGGGCGGGCGAAACCGTGTGCCGACCTTCCCTGGTGTCGCTGGGGGCAGGGGCTGCCTTGCCCACGGCCACGCATGTGGCCTGCGCCTCGCAGGCGGGTCGCATCCTGACCTTTGCCCTGGATGAACTCAAGGCCATGGAAAAAGGTGGCCGAGGCCTGATGCTGCTCGACCTGGAAGACAAGGACCAACTGGCCGGCGCCGCGGCCTACACCCGCAGCGTTCGCATCCGTGGCGTGGGCCGTGGTGGCAAGGAGCGCGAGGAGACGCTGGAGATCCGCAGCCTCAACAACGCCCGCGCTGCCCGAGGGCGCAAGGGCAAGGCGGCCGATCTGGGCTTCAAGCCCAACGATATCGTGCGGGTGGAGTGAGCGCTGAGCGCCGGCTCAACCGAGCTCGGCCACCAGCTCAATCTCCACACAGGCCCCCATGGGCAGCTGCGCCACGCCGAACGCGCTGCGTGCATGCGCGCCGCGCTCGCCAAAGATCTCGCCCAGCAGTTCGCTGCAGCCGTTCGTCACCAGGTGGTGCTCGGTGAAATCCGGGGCTGAATTCACCAGACTCACCACCTTGACGATGCGCTTGACGTGCTCGAGACTTCCCCCTTGGGCCTGGCAGGCGGCACTGAGCGTACCCATCAGGTCGATGGCAATGGCGCGGGCGGCTTGCTGGCCTTCGGTGGTGGTCATGGTGCGCCCAAGTTGGCCCACCCAGGGCTTGCCCTCGCGACGGGCGATGTGCCCGCTGATAAAGACGAGCGAGCCGGTTTGTACAAAAGGCACATAGGCGGCAGCGGGTTTGGCCACGGGTGGCAGCGTGATGTTGAGGGCTTGCAGGCGTTGTTCGATGCTCATGGCGTGCTCGGGTGTGGAAGGGAAGGTGGTCGATGGGGCCCGATGCGGCGGCAATGTCACCAGCACAAGGCACAGATGTGACGAATTCTACGGCGCGTAGAAACGCATGAGGACTCAAGAAAACGGCGGGTCGTGTCGATACTCAGGGAGTCATGAAAAAATTCTCTGTTGCCTGTTTCTCTCGTGATGCCGGTTCGCGCCTGTCGCTGGGTCGTCTGGTGTTATGTCTGTGCCTGCTCGGGTCACCGGTGGCGCACGCGCAATGGGCTGAAATCGAGAAGGACGATGACATCGTGCACTCATGGGACAAGGACTCGGTGCGGCGTGTTCACGTGTCCCGCTATGTCTGGACCCTGACCGACCTCCCCAAGGCGGTCAAAGGGCCCACCGGTGAAAATTACCAGTCCACCATGACACGCTGGCGTGTGCACTGCAAGACCGACATGTTTGTGCGCCTGTCCGTCAGCTATTTTGAGAAGCCCCAGGGCAAGGGGCGAGAAGTGAACGCCGAGGACGTGCAGGAATGGCGCAGTCGCGAGGCCCCGATTCGACCGGGCTCGTACCTGGCACTGCTCAAAAAAGAACTCTGCGATTCCAACACCTGACGCGCCAGCGTCTAGAGTCCCCACCTCGGTGAATGGATCCACCCGTTGGCCCTAAGGCCGGGGAGGATCTTGGGGGACTGTGGTGGAACGTCGTGAATCTGCATGGCCGCTGACCGCGCTTGGCGCAGGCTGGATCCTGGGGACAGCCTGGCATCTGGAGTGGGTGACGCTGCAGGCGCCCGCGGTGTATGCCGCCTGGGGGGTCGGTACAGGGCTGGTCGTGTGGGCATGGCCGCGTGTGCTGTCCTTGGCCTGGTGGAGCGCGTGTCCACACACGGTTCATGCCCTTGCGCGACAGCTGGGCTGGATGGTCCTGGCCGCATCGCTGGCGATGGCCGTGGCTGGCTGGCGGGCCGCGCTCCAAGACAGCCAGCGCCTGGCTCCGGCCCTGGAAGGGGTTGAACTGATGCTCGAGGGGGTGGTGGCCCGTCTGCCCGAGTTGCACGCCGAAGGGGTTCGTTTTGTGTTGGCGGTGGAGCGCGCCCATCGCGCCGATGCGTCCGCTGTCGCGGTGCAGGTGCCGCCCCTGCTGGTATTGGGCTGGTCGGTGTCATCGGACGCGGGCAACACCGCAGTGCTCCCACCGGTTCGTGCCGGTGACCGCTGGCGGCTGCCGGTGCGGCTGAAAGCCCCGCATGGGGCACTCAACCCGCATGGACCGGATCACGAGGTCTGGCTGTGGTCCCACGGGGTGATGGCGCTGGGGCAGGTGAGGCCCACGGCAGCGGCAGGCTCGCAGGCACAGCGGCTGGCGATGGGCGTCGGCTACCCGCTGGAGCGCTGGCGACAGGCGTGTCGTGATCGGGTGTGGCAACAGGGGCTCGATCCTCGTTTGAGCGGCATCATCTCGGCCTTGCTGCTAGGCGACCAGGCCGCGTTAGACCCACAAGATTGGGACATGTTTCGGCGCACCGGGGTGGCCCACCTGATGAGTATTTCGGGCTTGCACATCACCATGCTGGCCGCGGCCATGGGTGCTCTCATCACCCTCGGGTGGCGACACGCGGGGTGGCGGCGTCGACCCTGGAGTCTGCTGTGGCCGGCCACCGTGGCGGGTCGCTGGGGCGGGCTGCTGGTGGCCGCTTTGTACGCGCTGTTCAGTGGCTGGGGCTTGCCGGCACAACGCACCGTGCTGATGCTGGCAGTGTCGCTGCTGCTGCGGTCCCGAGGGCTGCGCTGGCCCTGGTGGACCCTTTGGCTTGTGGCCTGTGCGGTGGTGCTGGCCTGGGACCCCTGGGCCTGGTTGCAAGCCGGGTTCTGGTTGAGCTTTGTGGCGGTGGGCTTGTTGATGTTGTGGGAGGACCGTCGCCCCGTCTTGAACGAGGATGAGCGAGGATCCACGCACAGGGGCAACCGATGGCTGCGCTGGGCCTTGCGGGTTGTGCAGGCCTGCGCGAGCCTGTGGCGGGAGCAGTGGCGCATCACCCTGGGCCTGGCGCCCTTGACCCTGCTGTTGTTTCGCGAGGTGTCGCTCGTCGGCGGGCTGGCCAATTTGCTGGCCATCCCCTGGGTCACCTTGTGCGTCACGCCTTTGGCCCTGTTGGGCGTGATAGCGCCGCAGGCCTGGCACCTGGCAGCGCTGTGCCTGGATCTCTTGCGTCAGGTGCTGGCGTGCATGCTGGCATGGGGGGTCCCGACGTGGTCCGTGGCCGCCTTTCCCGTCTGGGTGGCGGTGGCCGGCGTGCTGGGGGCCGGCCTGTGTTGCCTGCCTGCACCGGTGTGGTTGCGCAGCTGGGGTTTGCCCCTGCTGGTGCCGGCCCTGGCATGGCAAGCCACCCCACCACCCGCGGGTGAAGTGGAGGTGGTGGCAGCCGATGTGGGTCAGGGCCAGGCGGTGGTGCTGCGAACCGCCCGCCATGTCTTGTTGTACGACGCCGGGCCCCGGTACTCGAACGACATGGATGCTGGACAACGTGTGGTGGTGCCGTTGTTGCAATCCCTGAATGCGCGGCTGGATCGCTTGGTGCTGAGCCATCGGGATGCCGATCACACCGGCGGTGCGCTGTCGGTGCTGGCCCTGCACCCTGGTGCGGACGTCCTGGGTTCGATGCCGGCTCGGTCGGTGCTGGCGCAGCGTGAGGGCTACCTCGACTGCGAGGCAGGACAGTCATGGGACTGGGATGGCGTGCAATTTGAAGTGCTGCATCCATCGCCAATAGGCCCTTCACGAACGGCTTCGAACGCCTGGAGTTGTGTGCTGCACGTGCGCACGCGCAGCAGCAGTTTATTGCTCACGGGGGACATCGAGGCCCAGGAAGAGGCTGATCTGGTTCAGCGTCTGGGTGCTTCGCTCAAGAGCGAGGTCATGCTGGTGCCGCACCACGGCAGTCGCACCTCGTCAACGGCAGCCTGGCTGGATGCAGTGCAGCCGCGCATGGCGTGGGTGCAAGCAGGCTATCGCAACCGCTTTGGTCATCCTGCGGCAGATGTGATGGCCAGGTACCAGGCGCGACACATCCAGGTGTTGGAGACCGCGCGTTGCGGCGCCATCCAGTGGTCCAGCGCCCAGCCAGAGAAGACCGTCTGTGAACGAATGAAACGTCGTCGTTACTGGCATCACGTGCCCGCGTGAGACCGAGCGTGGCGAGAGGCTCGCCACTGCGGCAAGAGGCTCAACTGGCCTGTTTGACCCGTTGCGTGATGTGCGCCAGTGCCTCTTCCACCTGATCAATCAGGATCAGGCACAGGTCGCCTTCTTGCAGGCGATCCATGGCCGTGTCGATGGCCTTGAACTCGCCATAGATTTCATCGATGTGCTGAGTGCGGGAGGCATTGGCCAGACCTTCGCGCAACAGTTTGAGTACCTCGCCATCCACGCGGCCGCGTTGGCAGGCGTCCTGGAACAGCACCACTTGATCAAAGGCTTCGCCAATGATGCGGGTTTGTTCGCGGATGTCCTCGTCGCGTCGATCGCCCGCGCCGCTGATCACCACGCTGCGGCGTTTGCCCGGCATGGCCAGCACGGCCTGCACCAGCGCTTTGATGGCGTCCGGGTTGTGGCCGTAGTCGGCTATCACGGTGGCGCCGCGAAAGTTGAACTCGTTGAAGCGGCCGGGCACGGCGTGGCTGTCGCTGACAAAAGTGGCCAGCCCCTTGCAGATACTGTCCCACCCGATGTTGAGCGCCCAGGCGGCGGCAATCGAGGCCATGGCGTTTTCGATCTGGAAATTGATCGCGCCCTTGCGGGTCAGCGGTATTTCGCTCAAGGGAATGCGGGTCTGGCGCGCACCTTCCATGGCAACCACCTGGCCATCCTCGACGAATAGCACACGCTTGCCCTGAGCGCGGTGTGTGGCCATGACGGGGTGGTGGGCATCGAGTGCGAAGAAGGTGACCTGCCCAGGGCAGTTGCCGGCCATCGCCGCCACAATGGGGTCGGCGGCGTTGAGCACGGCCATGCCCGTGGGCGCCACGTTCTGCACGATCACGCGCTTGAGCACTGCCAGGTCTTCCACGGTGGTTATGTAGTTCAGACCCAGGTGGTCGCCCATGCCGATGTTGGTCACCACCGCCACCTGGCAGCGGTCAAAGGCCAGACCTTCGCGCAACATGCCGCCGCGGGCCGTTTCCAGCACAGCGGCGTCGACATCGGGGTGCAGCAGCACATTGCGCGCGCTGCGCGGGCCGCTGCAATCACCGGAATCCATCTGACGGCCATTGACGTACACACCATCGGTGTTGGTCATGCCCACGCGCAAGCCGCTGGTGTTGAGCAGATGCGACGTCAGCCGAACCGTGGTGGTCTTGCCATTGGTGCCCGTCACGGCCACCACCGGAATACGCCCATCGTCGCCAGGAGGAAACAGCGTTTTCATGACCGCTTCGCCCACATCTCGCCCCTTGCCGAACGAGGGGCTCAGGTGCATGCGCAAGCCGGGCGCTGCGTTGACTTCCACGATGCCGCCGTTCTGGGCTTCGAGTGGGCGCAACACCGATTCGCACACCACGTCCACACCACAAATATCGAGACCGACCATTTGAGCGGCGGCCACCGCGCTGGCGGCCACTTCCGGATGCACATCATCGGTCACATCGGTGGCGGTGCCGCCGGTGGACAGGTTGGCGTTGTTGCGCAGGATGACGCGGGTGCCTTTGGTCGGCACGCTGTCGGCGTCGTAGCCTTGCTCTTTCAGGCGAGCCAGCGCCACCTCGTCAAAGCGAATCTTGGTGAGCGACGTCGCGTGTCCCTCGCCGCGACGCGGGTCCGCGTTGACGATGTCCACCAGCTCCTTGACGGTGTGCTTGCCGTCGCCAGTCACGAGCGGGGGCTCACGGCGTGCGGCGGCCACCAGTTTGTCGCCCACCACCAGCAAGCGATAGTCGCTGCCGGGAAGGTAGCGCTCCACCATCACCTCGGGCCGATGGAGGTGGGCATTTTCATACGCTGCACGCACGTCGACTTCGGTGGTGATGTTCACGGTCACGCCTCGGCCCTGGTTGCCATCGCGCGGCTTGACCACCACAGGTCCACCGATTTCCTGTGCGGCCAGCCAGGCATCCTCGGCGCTGTGCACCGGACGTCCAAGCGGCACTGGTACGCCGGCAGCATGCAGGAGCTTTTTGGCCAGGTCCTTGTCCTGGGCGATGAATTCAGCGATGGCGCTGGTGCTGTCGATCTCAGCGGCCTGGATGCGGCGTTGTTTGCTGCCCCAGCCCAGCTGAA
>JACCDO010496450.1_pt1 | contig 19022 bp, 3 predicted proteins | sample 7446101 | NCBI WGS metagenome assembly JACCDO01 (sample SAMN15323440, study PRJNA562643) | freshwater metagenome | isolation source: river surface water | place: USA:Blue River Watershed | collected 2017-08-16 | reverse complement strand
TAATAATTTTGAATGGCTTACCACATCCATATATCTTGTTTCGCAATGAATAGAAGTCACATAATGTTTTTGGAGCATGTGGATCAATTTGTTCCCCAGATTCAATCAATATACCATGTCTAAAAATACAACAATTTAGTTGTTCAATTAACACTGGAATGTTACAATGTGGACAAACAACAATTAATTCTTCCATTAAAACTATTGTTTATATAATAGAGGCTACCTCTCTTTTCCTAGATTTGAAAACCCAAAATGTTTCTTCGTTTCAAAATGTCATCACCGCAAAAAGTCATCCCGGAACGCACTTCTTTGAAACATCGAGAACACATTGATACCAAGGGTTTTTAAATCCGCCAATCAATCATTTTCCTAAATAACAACGAATAGAGGCTACCTCTATTTTCTTCATTTTAAAAACCCAAAAAGTTTCTTCGTTTCAAAATGTCATCACCATAAAAAGTCATCCTGGAACGCACATCGTTGTATCATCGAAGTAACCATGATACAACCAAATTATAAATCAACTCATTTTTCCTAAATAATCGTTAATAGAGGATACCTATTTTCATCATTTTAAACCCTTGAAGAATTAAAATGGGACATTTCAAATCTTCACTGGTATAAATACCCGCGTATTTACACAAGTTTATTTTTATGGTTTCGACTCATGATGATTGTGGTAGGACATATCAGCTCCCTCTGATTTTATCTGGATACTAGTTTACACTATGAGTTTTATTTGCACCTGCTAAATAATAATGGTTATTATTTATAATAAAAAATATTTCTTATTTTTATTATAAGTTAGTTTGTAGATTATTTTCTAGATTTATGTTGTTTTTTATTTTTTCTGGATTTGCGTTGCTTCCTGGGTTTGCGGTGCTTTCTTGATTTTCCGCCTAATTTATTGTCAATTGTTTGCGTTGTATTCTGGTCATCTGTTTGCGTTGTATTCTGGTCATGTGTTTCCGTATTTATGGGTTCCACAACTGGCGTAGACGGTGATATTACCTTAAAATCAGCAACATTATATAATTGGAAAGTTTTTTCTGTTCCATCATCTAGTGTAACACTAATTGTTCTAAATACGTCATTCTTATCTTTGTCTATATAATTTACTTTACCAGTGTATGGTGTTTTTTCTTTATTTTTATTAAACACATCTAGAGTAAAATTAAAGGATACTTTACTTCCTACTAAACCTGTTATATTATTAAGTTCATTATACTTATCGTCTGAATATTTATTGTATTCACTATTTGTTCTTAGCATGGTTTATATAAATATTAAACATATTTTTTTATAAATTAAATCACATGACATGGAACGCACTTATTTGGAACATCGAGAACACATTGATGCCAAGGGTTTTTAAACATACTAATAACTTTCCTAAATAATTATTTATAGAGACTGCCTCTCTTTTCCTCATTTTAAAAACCCAAAAAGTTTTTTCGTTTCAAAATGTAATCACTATAAAAAGTCATCCTGGAACGCAGTTCGTTGTATCATCGAAGTAACCATGATACAACCAAATTATAAATCAACTCATTTTCTAAATAATCGTTTATAGAGGCAGCCTCTATTTACAATATCAAAAAATTGAAAATAAAATGTTTATTTTAATAAAACAAAAACAATCAAATAACTTATCAACATTAAAAATGGCGTCAGACAACATTGATATCATCGGAACCCTGCAAAATAAGACGGAGGAAGGCTTCGACATAAAAAACTCAATGAGTGAAAAAATAGATAACTCATTGGATTGGAAATCTAACAATATAATTATTAAACTTGATACAAAAACAAAAATTGGGATAATCGGGGACGATGGAACGGCAATGGATACCGGCGGTCTCGAGTTTGCTCTTCGACTTAATGGCTGTTCCGAACCATCAAACCTGCGACAAGGAAAATATGGAATAGGTCTACCACAGTCCCTTGTTGTTGACACCCAATTAAATGGAACAGCCCAAATAATATCCAGACCTCGCAATACAGATACAATATACAGTATCAAAATTGACTACAAAAAATGTATTAAGGACGGAAAATACATCACCATTGCCACAGAGGCATCTTCTGCCCAGGAACGGATTTTCAATGAAAACACAATCTCTGGTTATGGAACAGTCATTGTCGTAGAGTTTGATAAAAATAAATTAAACGACCTGGTTTCACACATAAAATCTTCTGAAATACAAAGCAGCTTAATATATGAGTTTGGATTTAGATATTCAGATTATAATCTGGTAGAAAAACGTATCCAGTTTTGTGTGGATGATGAATGGTTTACAGTTTTGCCGGTAGACCCATTATGTAAAGGCAGGGTGCCAGTCGAAGATACACAACTAGTGGAGTGTTTGGTATATAACAATGGGACGCAATATCGTGTTTGGTATACTAAAAATGGTAAGCTCGGATACAATGAAAAACCAAAAAAAAGGATTCGATTTACAAATTGTGATGTTATACCAGCTGAATGGAAATTCGTTGGCAGATTTACGGTGGAATCCGCATATAGTTCAAATTGGGATTTGCTACAGGCAGATATTATTAAATACATTGAAGACGATGATGAATGCGAAGAACTGGTTGAAACTGAACAAAGACAAAATCGTGTCCATGAACGCTCTAAGTATATGGGCGGTAGATATTATAATCGTAATGATAAATGCATTGACCGTGTCAGTATTGAACAGCCCACCACCGGAGACAAAAGCAAATATAAATATGTTACCGATTCTCGACACAAAACACGGTTTCCAGTCGAACTTGATAGACCGTTTGATATACAAGTAAACAAGTCAAGAATTAGAGAGGACAATATTGATCCAGAAATATTAATGACAATTCTTCAAATAGCAAATGATTTTGCAACAAAAATGTATAAAAAATATTGTCCAAAGAATGACCCTGAGCCAGACCCTGAGCCAGACCCTGAGCTAAGCCCCGAGCCAAGTCCAAAACTAGCCCCTGTTCCAAGCTTCGAGCCAAGTCCAAAACTAGCCCCTGTTCCAAGCTTCGAGTCAGACTCTGTTCCAAGCTTCGAGCCAGACTCTGAACCAAGTCCAAAACTAGCCACTGAGCCAACCTTCGAGCCAGTCCCTCAGCCAACCGTCAAGCCAAGCTCTGAGCCAACCTTCGAGCCAGTCCCTCAGCCAACCGCCAAGCCAAGCTCTGAACCAACCATCAAGCCAAGCTCTGAACTAACCTTCAAGCCAGATTCTGAACCAAGTCCAAAACTAGCATCTGAGCCAAGTTTCGAGCCAGACCCCGAGCCAAATCCGAATCTACCGCACAATATTGTCATTTATGATGTTGGACCATCCCAACATACAACTATATCTGTTCAATACGGACTTGAATTAATAAATACGCTTACAAAAGAAACAACAATTGACATATTGTTATTACTATATTTTGATAGATGTGCACGGGACCAAATACAACTTATGTGTGAAGCATTACACGGTAAAATTACTGAAAAAAAAGAAATACTATTACGCATGATTCGTGCGCGGTATCTAGGAAACTTAAGCACCGATATGCTTGGTGGCGCGGAATTAATTAAAAACCTATAATCCCCATCAATTACTTCATAAATAACAACTAATAGAGGAATCTATATTTTCCTCATTTTAAAAACCCGTAATGTTTTTTTTGTTTCAATTGTCATTCTCCAATGGTGTAGTATAAATGTCACCCATTAATTATAAGTGAAAGAAGAAAACTTGTTACTTAGGCCACCTCCAGTTGTAAGAGTAATGGCAACAGCAATAGGAGTTGCGCTAGCAGGCGTTATACAAGTTATTGTTGTGTTATTAACTACAATAATATCAGTCGCAGCTTTTGCACCAAATAAAATATTGCTCGCTCCATTAAAGTTCGTGCCTGTAATTGTAACACTTGTTCCTCCGAGTTTAGTTCCCGATACTGGGGAAATACTAGTAATAACAGCAGGTGTAATATAAGTGTAATCGGAAAATGTATCACTCGGTCCGCCTCCAGTTGTAACAATAACACTCGCAGCTCCAGCAGTCGTGCTAGAAGGCACTTTACAAGTTATTGTGGTACTGTCAACTACTTTAATAGGAGTGGCAGCTTTGCCATTAAATGTAACGGAAGTCGCTCCTGTGAAAGAAGTCCCCGTAAGTGTGACAATATTTCCTCCGGCGATGCCTCCAAATGCTGGTGAAATACCAGTAATAACAGGAGGTGTAAGGTAGTTATAAAATGAAAATTGCTTACTCTGCCCACCTGCGGTTGTAACAATAATGCCAAACGCTCCGGGAGCAGCTCGAGCAGGCGTTATACAAGTTATTAATGTAGGATTAACTATAGTGAAAGATATTGCTTCTACTCCACCAATTGTGACTGAAGTTGCTCCAGCAAAGTCTTTACCTTTAATAGTGACAAGCGTTCCTCCTGCGGTGCTTCCAGTTAATGGTGAAATAGTACCAATAGAAGCAGGTGTAACAAAAGTGAAAGAGGCAAATATGCTACTTGGTCCACCTCCAGTTCGAACAATCACCCCGGCAGCTCCGACCGCTCCAATTGGCGTGATACATGTTAGTGTTGTATCATTAACTACAGTAATATTGGTAGAAATTGATTTGCCAAACGCAACTGATGTTGCTCCTGTAAGGTTTGTGCCGGTGATAGTAATATTATTTCCTCCTGCTTTATTTCCGGCTGGTGGCGAAATATCAGTGATAACTGGAGGCGTAATAAAAGTATAAGATGAAAATGTGTTACTCGGTCCGCCTCCAGTTCTAACAATTACATCAACCGGTCCGGCACTAAGGGCAACTGGTGTTTTACACGTTATTGCGATAGGAGAGGCCTTAATGGCTGTGGCATTTAATCCGCCAAATGTAACTTGGTTTGCTCCCTTAAAATTAAGACCTGTTATCGTGACAACATTTCCTCCAGTGGTGCCGCCAAAGGATGGTGAAATGCTTGTAATGACAGGAGGTAGAATATAAGTGAAGTTTGAAGATTTCTTACTCGGTCCGCCTCCAGTGATAACAATAATGCCAACGGGTCCCGGAAGAGTTCGAGCAGGTGTTACACAAGTAATCGTGGTACTATCAACTACAGTAAAAGATGAAGCGCTTAAATCACCAACCATAACTTCGGTAGCTCCTATTAAGTCCGTGCCTGTAATTGTCACGATGTTTCCGCCAGTGGTGCTTCCAAAGTTTGGTGAAATGCCTGTGATTTTTGGAGTCATAATGTAGGTGAAAGATGGGAAAACGTTACTCGTTCCAATACTATTTCGAACAGTAATGTTCATCTCTCCCGGGATAGGTCGAGCAGCTGTCACGCAAATTATGGTTGTATCATCGATTACCTTAAGAGATTTCACCTTTAACGTGTCAAACAAAACAGAACTAACTCCCGTAAAACATTTTCCTTTGATTGTAACAATAGTTCCTCCAGTTGTACCTCCATAGGTTGGTGAAATACTGGTAATATTCGGAGGTATAAGATAAGTGTAAGGGGAGAATGTGTTACTGGGTCCATCTCCTGTTGTAACAACCACGCCAACCTCACCCGCAATGCTACTAGCTCCCGTTTTACAAGTGATTGTGGTAGGATTAAATACCGAAACATTTGTAGCAGGCACTCCGCCAAATGTCACTGAAGTTGCCCCTGTAAAACCGACACCGGTAAGTTTAACACTAGTTCCCCCAGTTCTAGTTCCAAATGCTGGTAAAATAGCAGAAATATAGGGGGTATAAATAAAAGTGGAAAATGTGTTGCTGGGTCCGCCTCCAGTTGTAACAATAACATTAACCGCCCCTCCACTAGTGCGCGCAGGTGTAACACAAGTTATCGAAGTATTACTCACTACACTAAAAGATGTGGCATTTAATCCGCTCAATGTAACTGAAGTTGCTCCTATGAAGTTTGTGCCGGTAATTGTGACACTTATTCCTCCAGTTCTCGGCACGGAGGCTGGCGCAATGCTCTTAATACTCGGAGGTAAAATATAAGTGTAAGAGGAAAATGTGTTACTCGGTCCGCCACCTGTTATAACAATAACACCAACCGCCCCAGCAGTAGTGCGAGCAGGCGTAATACAAGTGATTGTGGTGCTATCGACTATGCTAAGAGAGGTAGCAGCTACTCCACCGAATGTGACTGAAGTAGCTCCTGTAAAAGAAGTGCCGGTAATAGTGACACTCGTTCCTCCTGCGGTGCTTCCAGTTAATTGTGAAATACCTGTAACACTCGGAGGCGTATTATATGTGAAAGATGAAAACGTGGCACTTGGTCCGCCTCCTGTTGTAACAATAATACCAACCTCTCCATTAATGTGAGCAGGCGTAATACAAGTGATTGTTGTGCTATTCGCCACAATCAGAGATGTGGCAGCTAAGCCATCGAATGTAACTGATGTTGCTCCGGTAAAGTTTGTGCCTGTAATAGTGACATTCGTTCCACCAAGTGTACTACCGGATGATGGTAAAATACTAGTAATCACAGGAGGTGTAATATAAGTAAAAGATGAAAATGCGGTACTCGTTCTGCCTTCTGATGTAACAATAATGCCAACCGCTCCATTAATGTGTGCAGGCGTAATACAAGTGATTGTCGTGCTATTCACCACACTAATAGTCGTGGCGGCTAAGCCATCGAATGTAACTGATGTTTCTCCGGTAAAGTTTGTGCCTGTAATAGTGATACTATTTCCTCCTGCGGTGCTTCCTACTAATGGTGAAATGGCCGTAATATTTGGAGGCGTGATATAAGTGAAAGACGAAAATGCACTACTTGGCCCGCCGATTGTTGTGACAATAACATTCACGGCTCCAGCGCTGTGAGCAGGCGTAATACAAGTGATTGTCGTGCTATTCACCACATCAATCGATGTGGCAGCTGAGCCACCAAATGTAACTGATGTTGCTCCAGTGAAGTTTGTACCTGTAATAGTAACACTCGTTCCTCCGGTGGTGCTTCCAGTTAATTGTGAAATACTGGTAATATTCGGAGGTGTAATATAAGTGAACTGTGAATATGCGGTACTTGGTCCGCCTCCGGTTGTAACAATAACGTCAACCGTCCCAGCACTAGTGCGCGCAGGTGTGATACACGTGATTGTGGTGCTATTCACTACGTTAAGAGAGGTAGCAGCTAAGCCATCGAATGTAACGGATGTTGCTCCGGTAAAGTTTGTGCCCGTAATTGTTACAGTATTTCCGCCAAGTGTGCTTCCAGACGATGATGAAATATCCGTAATATTCGGAGGCGTAATATAAGTGAAAGATGAAAACGTGTCACTTGTTCCGCCGACTGTTGTAACAATAATGCCAACAGCCCCAGCAGTAGTGCGTGCAGGCGTAACACAAGTGATTGTGGTGCTATTCACTACGTTAAGAGATGTGGCAGCTATTCCATCGAATGTAACTGATGTTGCTCCGGTAAAGTGTGTGCCCGTAATTGTTACAGTATTTCCTCCCGCGGTGCTTCCAGATGCCGACAAAATGCTACTAATAACCGGAGGTGTGATATAAGTGTAAGATGAAAACTCGGCACTTGAACCGCCTGCGGTCGAAACAACAATACCAACAGCCCCCGCACTAGTGCGCGCAGGCGTAATACAAGTGATTGTAGTGCTATTCACCACATTAATGGTTGTGGCGGCTATTCCATCGAACGTAACTGATGTTGCTCCTGTAAAGTTTATGCCTGTAATTGTAACACTGGCTCCTCCTGCGATGCCGCCAGATGATGGTGAAATGCTACTAATAACTGGAGATGTGCTATAAGTGAAAGATGAAAATGATGCGCTTGGTCCACCTCCAGTTGTAACAACAACGCCAACAGCCCCATCACTGGAAACAGCAGGTGTAATACAAGTGATTGTAGTGCTATCCACTATGTTGAGCGATGTTGCGGCTATTCCACCAAATGTTACCGCGGTTGCTCCTGTAAAGTTTGTGCCTGTAATTGTAACACTAGTACCTCCGATATTGGGTCCAGATAATGGTGAAATGTCGGTAATGCTAGAAGGTATAATGTATGTGAAAGATGAAAATACGGCACTTGGTCCGCCACCTGTTGTAACAATAACATCGACAGCTCCATCACTGTGAGCAGGCGTAATACAAGTGATTGTGGTGCTATTCACTACGTTAAGAGAGGTAGCAGATAAACCATCGAATGTAACAGATGTTGCTCCGGTGAAGTTTGTACCCGTAATTGTTACACTGGTTCCTCCTACTATGCTTCCAGTTGGCGGTGAAATGCTACTAATAACCGGAGGTGTAATATAAGTAAAAGATGAAAATGCGCCACTTGGTCCGCCTCCGGTCGTAACAATAACGCCAACAGCCCCGGCACTAGTGCGAGCAGGAGTAATACAAGTGATTGTAGTGTTATTCACTACGTTAAGAGAGGTAGCAGCTAAGCCATCGAATGTAACTGATGTTGCTCCGGTAAAGTTTGTACCTGTAATAGTCACATTTGTTCCTCCCGCAGTGCTTCCAGTTAATTGTGAAATGCTACTAATAACCGGAGGCGTAATGTAAGTGAAAGATGAAAATGCGCCACTTGGTCCGCCACCTGTTGTGACAATAATGCCAACAGCCCCGGCAGTAGTGCGAGCAGGCGTAACACAAGTGATTGTGGTGCTATCGACTATGCTGATAGAGGTAGCAGATAATCCACCAAATGTAACAGATGTTGCTCCAGTGAAGTTTGTGCCTCTAATAGTCATATTAGTTCCTCCCGTGGTGCTTCCGGACAATGATGAAATCTCTGTAATATTCGGAGGCGTAATATAAGTAAAAGATAAAACTTCGCTACTTGAACCACCCGGTGTTGTAACAATAATGCCACCCACTCCAGTAGTATGAGCAGGCGTAATACAAGTTATTGTGGTGCTATTCACTACGTTAAGAGAGGTAGCAGCTAAGCCATCGAATGTAACTGATGTTGCTCCGGCAAAGTTTGTACCTGTAATTGTAACATTTGTTCCTCCCTCGGTGCTTCCAGATAATGGTGAAATGTCTGTAATGCTAGGAGGTGTAACATAAGTGAAAGATGAAAATGTGGTACTTGGTCCGCCTCCCGTTGCAACAATAATGCCAACCGCTCCAGCGCTGCGAACAGGCGTAATACAAGTGATTGTAGTACTATTCACTACGTTTAAAGCGGTAGCAGATAATCCGCCAAATGTGACCAAAGTTGCTCCTGTAAAGTTTGTACCTCTAAGTGTAACATTCGTTCCTCCCGCGATGCCACCCGATGGCGGTGAAATGCCTGTGATATTCGGAGGTATAATGTAAGTGTAAGACAAAAATGCGACACTTGTTCCGTATATTGTTTTAACAACAACGCCAGCAGCCCCATTCGTGCGAATCGGCGTAACGCAAGTGATTGTAGTGCTATTTACTACATTAAGAGAGGTAGCAGGTATTCCACTGAATGATACCAAAGTCGCTCCTGTAAAAGATGTGCCGGTAATTGTAAGAGTGGTTCCTCCCATGGTGCTTCCGGTTAACGGCGAAATGCTACTGATAACCGGAGGTGTGATATAAGTGAAGTCTGAAAACACGCCACTTGGTCCGCCTCCAGTTGTAACAATAACGCCAACAGCCCCAGCACTGCGGTCGCGCGTAACACAATTTATTGTCGTACTATTCACCACATTAACAGTTGTGGCAGCTATTCCACCAAATGTTACCATAGTTGCTCCTGTAAAGTTTGTGCCTGTAATGGTCACATTCGTTCCTCCAAGAGTACTTCCCGTTAATGGTGAAATGTCCGTAATGGTAGGAGGTGTAATATAAGTGAAAGATGAAAACGCGACGCTTGGCCCGCCTCCCGTTGTAACAATAACATCCACAGCCCCAATAGTGCGCACAGGTGTAATACAAGTGATTGTTGTGCTATTCACTATGCTAAACGAGGTAGCAGATATTCCACCAAATGTAAGAGATGTTGCTCCAGTAAAGCTTGTGCCTCGAATTGTAACACTCGTTCCTTCCAGAGTACTTCCAGATAATGGTGAAATGCTACTAATAACAGGGGGTGTTATATAAGTGAACGATGAAAATGCGCTGCTGGTTCCATATAGCGTTGTAACAATAATGCCAACAGCCCCAATACTGCGAGCAGGCGTAATACAAGTTATTGTGGTGTTATTCACTATGCTGAGAGAGGTAGCAGCTAAGCCACCAAATGTAACTGATGTTGCTCCCATAAAAGATGTGCCTGTAATTGTAACAATTGTTCCTCCCTCGGTGCTTCCAGATGGTATCGAAATGCCTGTAATAGTAGGAGGTGTAACATAAGTGTAAGATGAATACTCGCCACTTGGTCCGTCTTCGGTTGTAACAATAATGCCAACCGCTCCTGCGCTGCGAGCAGGCGCAATACAAGTAATTGTAGTGCTATTCAATACATTAAAAGATGTGGCGCGTAATCCACCGAATGTAACTGAGGTCGCTCCTGTAAAGTTTGTGCCTGTAATTGTAACACTAGTTCCTCCAACGAGGGCCCCAGATGATGGTGAAATACCTGTAATATTCGGAGGTGTAATAATACCAACCGCAACACCGAATCCGGAAGTAGAAAAAACGGAAGTGCCGCGACCGGTCCAGGCAACCCCATCGGGACTCGTCGCAATGCTGTTTGTGCCTTGTCCAACGGCAATCCAGAGGCCACTATTATAGGAGATGCTTTGTCCCAAAACAGAAAAAGTGGTTTTACCTCGACCTGTCCAGGCAACCCCATTCGTACTTGTCGCAATGGTGTTTGTCGTACCTTGTCCAACGGCAATCCAGAGTCCATTATTAAAGGCGACACCGATTCCCTGATTCGAAAAAATGGAAGTACCTGTACGACCGGTCCAGTTAACACCATCGGTACTCGTCGCAATGCTGTTTGTACCTTCTCCAACGGCAACCCAGAGTCCATTTCCATAGGCGATGCCGCGTCCCAAACCAGATAAACTGGTTTTACCCAGACCGGTCCAATTAACACCATCCGTACTTGTCGCGATGCTGTTTGTACCATCATCTCCAACGGCAACCCAGACTCCATTGTTAAAAGCGACACCTGTTCCCTTATTCGAAAAAATGGAAGTACCACGACCGGTCCAATTAACCCCATCCGTACTTGTCGCAATGGTGTTTGTACCTTCTCCGACGGCAACCCATAAATTGTTCGCATATGTTACGCTTAATCCTTGACTAGTAAAAACAGTAGCACCAAGACCTATCCATGTAGAACCGTTTGTTGAAGTCGCAATGGTATTCCCACCCGAACCCACCGCAACCAATAAATTATTGCCCGAACCATCTTTTCCAAATGCTACGCATGACCCACTACTAGTAAAAACACTAGTACCGCACCCGGTCCATGTAAGACCACGGTCGATGCTTGTTGCTATGCTGTTTCCACCGGAACCGACCGCAATAGATAAAGGCACATTCACCATTATGGCAAGAATGCCGGTAATTGAACCAGATAAATAATTGGTTGTGCTTGCTTGAACCGCAGTAATGGTTGTATTACCTAGTCCAACAATGGTGACCATACTCCCATCTACGGTAGCCACCGATGTGTTAGAACTTGTATAAGTAAAAGCGCCGCTACTATTGGATGTAGGAGCTACTAATCTGAAAGGCGCGGTTACAACCGATTTTGCTGGGACATCAAATACGGTTATTAGAGGTGTTGCTTGGCTCACAGTAATAGTCGTAGTAATTGTTCCAGCTAAGTAATTTGTTGTGGCGGCTTGAGTAGCAGTAATGGTCGCAGTGCCGCCTCCCACAATGGTTACGGTGCTTCCGGCGATTGTCGCAACCGCCGTGTTTGAGCTTGTATACGTGAAGGAACCCGAACTATTGGATGTTGGCGCAACTATGTTGAAGTCCGCGTTTCCAAATGTTTTTGTTATTTCAGAAAAAATAGTTATTGTTGGAGTCGCCTTATTTACTGTAAGGGATGTAGTAATCATTCCAGAACCGTAATTCGCGGTATTCGATTGATTCGCAGTAATGGTTGAAGTGCCAGCACCAACAATCGTTATTGTGGTTCCGGAAACAGTAGCAACCGCCGTATTTGAACTTGTATAAGTGAAGGTGCCATCACTGTCGGTTGTAGGAGCCACGATGGAGAAAGCCGCATCTCCAAATGTTTTTGTTATAGCAGCAAAATTGGTTATTACTGGCGTTGGACGTACTATTAAAGTGGCAGTAATTGAACCAGATAAATAGTTGGTTGTGCTTGCTTGACTGGCAGTAATAGTAGAAGTGCCTTTTCCAACAATGGTCACCATATTCCCAGCAATTGTAGCCACCGATGTGTTAGAACTTGTATAAGTAAAAGCACCGCTACTATTGGATGTAGGATTTACAATTGTAAAAGGGGTATCTGCAGTTACTTTTTCAGGAACAGAAAAGTTAGTTATTGTGGGCGTTGCTTGGCTCACGGTCATAGTAGCAGTAATTGTTCCAGATGAATAATTTGTTGTGGCGGCTTGAGTAGCAGTAATGGTCGCAGTACCGCCTCCAACAATAGTTACTGTGCTTCCTGCGATTGTCGCAACCGCCGCGTTCGAACTAGTATATGTGAAGGAACCATCACTATTGGATGTTGGCGCAACTAAGTTGAAAGCCGCGTTTCCAAATGTTTTTGTTATTTCAGAAAAATTAGTTATTATTGGGGTTGCCTTATTTACTACAAGGGATGTAGTTGTTGTTGTCGCTAAAAAAAGGGCCGTCGCTGCTTGACTCGCAGTAATTGTTGAACTGCCGATTCCAACAATGGTCACCACATTTCCGGCAATGGTAGCAACTGCTGTGTTAGAACTTATATAAGTGAATGCGCCAGAGCTATCAGTTGTGGGCGGGGTTATTTCGAAAGATGCGTCTCCAAAGGTTTTTGCGGGGACAGAAAAATTACTAAGAGCTGGGGTTCCCTTATTTACTAAAAATGACGCATTAATTGTTGCGGACGTGTATCTCGCACTGGCTGCGTTAACGGCAGTAATGGTTGAAGTGCCTATTCCAACAATGGTTATTGTATTTCCAACAATGGTAGCAACCGCGGTGTTCGAGCTTGTATAAGTGAATGTGCCATCACTGTTGGTTGTGGGAGGAGTAATGGTGAAAGCAGCACTTCCGTATGTTTTCGCAGGGACAGAAAAGTTTGATAAAATTGTTGATATCTTATTTACTGTAAAAGTTGCAGTAGTTATATCCGACAAATAGGTATCGGTCTGTGCCTGAAACGCAGTAATAGTTGCCGTGCCTAATCCAACAACAGTGACCATATCTCCAGAAATAGTGGCGATTGATGGGTCAGAGCTTGTATAAGTGATTAAACCATTACTCGTCGTAGTGGGACGCGTTATCGCGAAAGGCGCGGAATTAAGTACTTTGCTGGGCAAACCGAAATACATTAATGTAACCAATTGAAGCGTAGACAATTGACCGGCAATAGAACCAATCACTGTTTTAAACCCGGCATAATGGATAACATCATCTTTAACAGCACTGAATGTTCTAGGTACGCCTAGTTTGGTTTGCGTAACGGTGTAGTTGTTATCCGACTCTTTTGTAATTTTCATAGTGTAACCAGTAAAGATATGTGTACCATTAAACAACACTGAATTGCCAGGTTCGTCAAGAGGACAATAGAATGTGGTTGTTGGGTCTAATGAAGTCGAGTCAATTACAAGCGGTGATTGAGATGTTGTTCCAGTTGTTTTTATAACTTTCACTTCGGTTATATTCGAAGGATCAATTGCGGAAGGCATATAGAATGCGCTTGGCGGAACACTAACGATATTGACATTGTGGTATAAGTCAAATAATGTATTTACAAGTGATGTGCGATTTTCCAATTTTTCTGCGATAGTTCCTACAGAGGGATTGAACAATTCAGTCATTTGAGGTGTGAAAATAGTCGGAGAAAGAACAACGGCATTTTCAATCGGCTGAACTGTTGGTGGAATTGAGTTTGACACATCTGATGCTGAAACAAACACAAATGTGCTTGGGGCAACATTCAGTGCGGAAATCGTAAACCTTCCAGTAATGCTTGTTGAACAATAATTCGAATCGCTGGTGATTGTGGCGGTGATTACAACAATTCCAGCACTTAATAATGTAACGCGTTTTCCGCTAATTGATGCTTTGGTTACGTCAGATGATGTATATGTCCATGTACCAGTGCTATTCGCTGGCTTGACTGGGTCAACAAGCATAAATGGTGCGTCACTTAACGATTTATTTGACAATATAAGAGGACCCACCTTAGGGGGAGGGTTATCTACTACAAATGTGGTTGTAATTGTCGTTCCAGATGTGTAATCGACCCCATTTCTGTGGCCGGCGGATTGAGTCGCCGTGATAGTAGTACTACCGGAAGTGCCAATGGTTACAACATTTCCGGAAACTGTGGCAACTGCCGGGTTAGAACTTGTGTAACTGAAAGCACCAGTACTGTTTGAAGATGGGTCCACAATCGAGAAAGATGTATCGTTATATTTTTTCATTGGAATCGAAAAGTTTGTTATCGTCGGACTCGCACTAGTTATCAGTATTTTATTTGTAAAAATTGACAAACTGGATTCAACCGTAGCGGGGTCTGTGTTTGTGGTTTCATTAACCCTATAGTAAGCAGTGTCTGTTATAGGTGTAAAATTGTTCCATCCAATAGTTGGTATGTTACCCAAAAACGAAACCGAGTTTAAATTGGTGCAATTAAAAAACGCATTTTGCTGGATTGTTGTAATTGAAGCAGGGAATATTATTTCTGTCAACCCAGTGCAACCCGAAAAAGCATATATTTCAATACCGGTGATTGAATTGCCGATATTTACAGTTTTCAAGTTTGGCATATTCATACAGACGTAACCTGGAATTAACCCATCATAATCAAAAGTTACACTCATATTTAATGCGTTTATACTGGGAAATGTGTACATGAGCGACCCAATGTAACTTTTCACAATAATATTAGTTAATCTTTCGCAGTTTAAAAAGATACCATTTGCAATATTAGTAAGAGACGGCGGAAGCGTAATACTGGTAAAGTTTGTGCATTTTTCAAAGGCACCATCCAGAATTGTTGTAAGGGATGATGGCAATATGATATTATTTAAACTTGTACAGTATGCGAACGAACCGTTACCAATTGAAGTAAGGGATGGTGGCAACGTGATATTCTTTAAACTTTTACATCCATAAAACGCACCATTTTCGATTGTCGTGAGCGATGAACCCAAAGTAACATTTATTAAGCCGGTGTTCTGGAATGCACTGTTACCAATACTTGTTATTTGATTACCAATAACGACTGTTATTAAACCAGTAATATTGTGAAAAGACAACGGCGGAACAGCACCAGCATAGTCAAAGGTTACACTCATTTTTGGATTGTTTAATCTGTAAAAGACATATTCAAAGCCAGTTATGTATGTATTTACAACAATATTAACCAGTTTTGTGCAACCTACAAATGCACCATTACTGGACCCACCGCCCCTTCCATCAAACAAATACTTAAATGTGGTAACTGTTGATGGGATAGTAATGCTAGTTAAACTACTGCTAATAAATACACCGGCTTCAAGTACTGTTACCAAAGGCGGAAATGTAAAACTAGTTAATCCAGTACTGGCAAAGCATCCAGGACCCATAGTTATAATCGACGGCGGTAATGAAATGCTTGTGAGAGCTGTCCAGCCATTAAACGCGGTCTGACTAATACCCGTAACTGTGTATGTAGTACCATCAACTTCAAAACTTTCCAATACAGTTAATGAGGACAATAATCGACTTTCAGTAGTACCGCTTAACACATTGGCAGTTCCTAATCCAATATTGTACTCATAATTCACATTATCATACGTATAATTACCAACCGGGTATATCATTAAGTTCGCGGTAGTTGTTCCAGCTTCATACCTGCTAGTACTCGCCTGCGTTGCGGTAACTGTAATATTACCCGCTGCTATCGGGTCTACATACCAGATTCCTTGGTTGGGTTGAAAAGTAACTGTGGCAATCGATGGGTTTGAACTTGTTAAAGTTATAAAGCCATCCCGATTTGATGGGGGCGGAGCCCCAATATAAAAACGACCACCGTTAACCGGTCTTGGTGAAATCGTGAAGGCAGATATTGTGGTTGGTAGTTTAGTTACTACAAGGGTTGCTGAAATTGTTCCAGACGCATAATTGTCTGTCATTGATTGGACCGCAGTAATGGTTATTGTGCCTCCTCCGACAATGGTTACCGTACTACCGGAAATCGTAGCAACAGTTGTGTCTGAACTTGTATAAGTGATTAAACCATCGCTGTTGGTTGTTGGCGCAACTAGGTTAAAACTGGCATCTAGAACGGATTTTACAGGAACAGAAAAATCGGTAATTATGGGGGTTAAACGTACAATAAAAATACTCGTAATTGAACTGGATAAATAATTGGTTGTGCTTTCTTGAGTAGCAGTAATGATTGAAATGCCATTTCCAACAATGGTAACAACGTTCCCTTCAATTGTGGCGACTTCCGTGTTAGAGCTTGTATACGTGTATAAACCACTGCTGTTTGATGTTGGTGCCACCAAGTTGAAAGGTGCGTCTCCAACTGTTTTTGCGGGGACAGAAAAATCGGTTATAATAGGCGTTGCCTGACTTACTACAAGGGTGGCAGGAATTGAACCAGTTGAATAATTGGTAGTGCTTGCTTGAACGGCAGTAATGGTAGAAGTACCGACACCGATGATGGTAACTCTGCTGCCATCAATTGTCGCGACTGCCGTGTCAGAACTTGTATATGTGAAAGCACCCGGACTATTCGTAGTTGGAGCAACCAGGTTAAACGACACATCTCCAAATGTTTTTGCGAGGACAGAAAAATCGGTTAGAACAGACGTTGCCGGACTTACTACAAGGGTGGCGGTAATTGAACCAGTTGAATAATTGGCAGTGCTTTCTTGAACGGCAGTAATGGTTGCGATGCCCGCTCCAATAATGGTTACCGTATTATCCTCAATTGTGGCGACTGCTGTGTCAGAACTGGTATATGTGAAATCACCTGGGCTGTTCGTAGTTGGTGCCACCAAGTTGAAAGACTCATCTCCAAATGTTTTTGCGGGGACAGAAAAATCGGTTATAACAGGCGTTGCCTGACTTACTACAAGGGTGGCAGTAATCGATTCAGTTAAAAAATTGGCAGTGCTTTCTTGAACCGCCGTAATAGTTGCTGTGCCCGCTTCGAGAATGGTTACCGTATTACCCTCAATTGTAGCAACGGTTGTGTCAGAACTGGTATAAGTGAAAGCACCGGGACTGTTCGTAGTTGGAGCAACCAGGTTAAACGACACATCTCCAAATGTTTTTGCGGGAACAGAAAAATCAGTTAGAATAGGCGTTGCCTCACTTACTACAAGGGAGGCAGTAATTGATTCAGTTGAAAAATTGGCAGTGCTTGCTTGAACCGCAGTAATGGTAGAAGTACCGACCGCGACAATGGTTACCGTAATACCATCAATTGTCGCGACTGCCGTGTCAGAACTGGTATAAGTGAAAGCGCCATCACTATCGGATGTTGGAGCAACCAGGTTAAACGACACATCTCCAAATGTTTTTTCGGGAATAGAAAATGATAATAATGATGGAATTGCTTGATAAACATATAATGCATTGCTATTGACTGATGTAAATGTAGTGAATGACAAATCGCCGTAAAAGTTTGTGATTGTTTGAGTAGCAGTAATGTATGAAGTACCATTATCGACGGTAACCAACGTTAGCATATCTCCAGAAACTGTGGAAATCGCACTATTCGAACTAGTATAAGTAATAACACCACCAGATACGTCGGATGTCGGAGGAGTGATTACAAGAGGCACACTTGAAAATGTGTATGAAGGAAGTGTAAAGTTAGTTAATGTTGGTGTTGGTTGGTTTATCGTGTTTGTAAAAATCGATAGTTTATCTAGTACGTCATTTGGGTTTTTAGCTGAGTCATATACAGCAGTATTAGGAGTAGCTTCAAAATTGTTACCATTGATTGTCGGAACAACACCCGTAAATATAACGTTCAATAAGTTGCTACAGTTGTGGAAGGTTGAATCATTCAGTGACGTCAAAGATGGAATCATAACAGTTATCAGATTTTCACAATTGCTGAACGCATATGAATTAATTGATTCGACTGTACTTGGAATAACATAACTGGTATTCAATAATTTGGATGGGTATAATATCAAAATTTGTTTGAGTTTATCAAACAATACCCCGTTTTCGGACAAAAAAACTGTATTATCCGCGTCAACAATAATACTTGATAAACTTGTGCAATTGCGAAATGGATTTCCCAAAATGTTTGTAACAGTAGCCGGAATTGTAATAGATGTCAAACTTGAACACCCATAAAACGCATTTACACCAATAGATGTAACAGACGGAATATTCACAGTTGTTAAATTGGTGCAACCTTCAAATGTGGATTCATTGATTACTGTGACAGAAGTCGGAATCGTAATACTTGTAAGATTGGTGGCACCGTAAAAAGCAGATGCAGCAATACTGGTAACATTGTATGTGGCGCCATCCACTTCAAAACTTGACAACAAAGAGATGTCGTCAGTGGCAGAAGCGCTGGACTCAACACTAGCATCTGCTATGCCAATGGTGTATGTGTAGTACACATTGTTCAACGTGTATGTTACCATTTTATATATTAGTTCTAAATATATAAATTAATACAAATATTCTAATTATTTTTAAACCGATGAACATTTACACCATTCGAGAATTAATGGGATATTTTATTTTTTCAACGGCGCGGTATCGGTCACGAACCTAGAAGAAAAAACGGCAAAAGTGCTGTTTTAATTCTTTGACGGTTTATATTTCGAGTGAGACAATGTTTCCGTTAGAACCGGGGGCAACGGCAATTACTATTGTGTCGAATGTAAAAACCCGACAAAATAGAGGCTACACCCTACGAAAAGAAAATGAGATTTGTATCATTTTTATTTT
>JACCDO010597778.1_pt1 | contig 19028 bp, 17 predicted proteins | sample 7446101 | NCBI WGS metagenome assembly JACCDO01 (sample SAMN15323440, study PRJNA562643) | freshwater metagenome | isolation source: river surface water | place: USA:Blue River Watershed | collected 2017-08-16 | reverse complement strand
TGAATTTTGCGGTTTCGCCGTCGAATGTTAGGTACTTAAAATCATCTGGGTTCATCTTTTGCCACGGCTTGAACAATTTTGCGCGTTTAATTTTAATGCATTCGCAAAGCTTTTTAGATTTAGCCAAACAAAAGAAACAATAAAGAAGTTTCATTTTACAATTATAAAAAATTGATATCTAAATTATAAATTAACCAAGAGATGAGCGACTCAGAAAATGAAGGATCCCTTTTTAGTCATATTAGTGAAGACAGTTTTTCAGACCAGAATGAACCAACTAAGATTATTGGGCCTTCATCAACTAAAATAGGCAAAGCCGAATCAATTAATAGTGCCGATAGCGATATTGAAAGTGACCCCGAAGCCGATGACGTCGAAGGTGATGACGATGAAGGTAGCATAGAATCCGCTCAACATATGACCAAAAGCAAGACTGGTATCAAAAAAGACACCAAAAGTCAAGGTACCGAAACCGATGTCGAAACCGAACCTGAATTAGATGAAGACGACATTGACTTAGTTGAAAGTATTGAGAATATAAAAGTTTCCGAAAAGAAAATAGACCCGAGTACATTAATTATTGCCAAAAATAATCGCACAACTTCGCGTATCATGACTTTGTATGAATTGTCGGCAATTATCGGCACTCGTGCAACACAAATTGACGAAGGTAGCCCAATATTTGTAGAATATTCAGATTTAGTTAGGTCCGATTATATGGCAATTCGCGAAATATTACAAAAAAAATGCCCTTTATCAATTCATCGTCAAACCAGACGTGGTGTCGAATATTGGGAAGTAAATGAAATGATAATCCCAAGTAGTTATAATATACCAACTGGCATTATCTAAGCTTCGCGCCAATATTTACCACATTCGCAGACAAACGTGCAGACCATGTCTCCTTTGGTTCTGACGAATGAAATAATTTTATCTTTTTTGCAATTATCGCAATACTTAATAACTTTCGGAATCGATGGAATATGTGTTATATTCTTAACAATTTTTGAAAGTTGGCTATCTAAATTGTGCTCGGTGCCTTTGTTACCAACGGAATACATCAATGTATCTGATGGGTCGCTTTTATATTCCTCTTGGCATTTATTGCAAATAAATTTAAGTTCGCCAGTTTTAGTTATAGTCGCCAGCAAAAATCCGCAAATTTCGCAAAACTTCATTTATTATTAAATTATGTTTTCATTTTTATTTTATAACTTTAATTTTTTTGACTTTAAACTTTTGCAAACAAATCGTCATTTTGATCGTCACTTTGCGACGATTCATGGTCATAATTTTGTTCGGACTGTTGACCAGACTGTTGATCTGATTCGTCTTTAGACTCTTCAATATTAATATTAAAAACTTCTGATTCGTTTTCAGACTCTGTAACCTCATTTGCGAACCATGGCCTTCCATTTTCTTCGCGACCCTGTTCGTTTTCGGACCGCACCACTTCGTTTTCAGACCGCATCACTTCGTTTTCCGACAATGAATCAGAAGAAGTACCAGAAGAAGTACCAGACGACGTTTCGGAACTTGATGAACTATCTCTATGGCCACCTCGCTTTGACATTTTGCGTTTGGACCGCTTTTCAATCTTGTTAAAAAACTTATTGAAACCTTTCGCCACTTTTTTACTTTTAGTTTTTTGCGACTTCACAGGTTTAATCAAATCGTCGTCGCTGGAATTTGCATCCAAATTTTTCGAATTCTTTTCTGGTTTAAAAAAGTCAGTGCGATCATAAAATTTATCATGCTCAATTAGTTTGAGAATTTCTTTCCTCTTACTGGATTTCGGCGGATGATAACCAGTGTTAATTTTATTGATAAATTTAATTTTGTCGCGGAAAATTCGCATCATTTCACTCTTTTTAATAATGGTGTATTCTAATGGTTTAATCACGTCAGGATCATCCTCAATATTTTTAATCTTGGTAACTTTGAATTCCTGCATATAAGAAGGCCATTTATCGAAATTACTAATAGTATATTCCATATCATTATTGAGCTGCCAATGACTGCAAATTCGCGCAGTCTTAGGAACGCCTTCATATTTACTAAATGTGCGATGAATTAGGTCGATGACTGGACTGGTAAAAACAGCGCCTCTGGTAATACCCGGAAGCTGCATCAATTGATCACGTGAATATGTTATTAAGTCATCGCAGAAATCACTGTGTGACTTTGTCGCATAAGTAATAGTCGATAATAATTTTTTAAGCCTAATTCCGAATACGTAAACGTCAAACATAGTAAAACAATTAAAAACAGATTCAATGTCCCTTTCACAAGCGTCATCAATGTAAGGAATCAGATCTGGTGCTTCATCCGGCATATAATTATTAATCGAGCTCTTAATGTTATCGATAAAGTCTTTGGTAAGGTCCGGTGACTTTTTTGAATTATGCTTCTTTTGGTTCAGAATCGAACGCGAAAAATCGATAATACACGATGAAAAACCGTTATGAGGAAAAACATAAGTCTTTTTACCAATAGTATAAGAAATCGAAGAATTTGGCATCGTAGTGAAAGTAGCTTGACAAGCATGGATAGTGCAATTGTTCATATGGAGGTCACCTTGAATGATACCAATCTTGTTAAGAGCCGCTATGTTATACAAAATGTCAAATGTGTATCTATGCAACAAACTAATATTGCCGAATAAATTGCCCAACCGAACATATTTGGTATATAACAAAGCGTTAGGCATATCAGCCCAAGTGCGGCCCATAAAATGCGTAACTAAAACTATGGAATAGTCACTGAGAAGATCATTATCTTTTAGTATTTTTGCAGGGTCCTTAAATGCCAAACTAAGAGCATCGTAAAATTCCATATCAGGATTATTCTTCATGACCGCATCGAATTTTACTTTGTCTCTTTCCGATCTTTCGAATTTGCGAATAATCGGACCATTGTCGAACATGTCTTTATCAGACTTAATCAAAAAAGCGCCGCACATATCTGGAATTCCTTGTGCAACATTATTAATTAGCAAATCGGTCGCCTTAATTGTGCAATAAAATTCACGCCAAATACTATGTCTGATGTTGCCAAATTCGGCGTATTCGATCGCTTTGAGTGGCACTATTTTTTGGCCCAAGATATAATGTATTGACGGCATTAACCTTGATTCTACTGGATAAACAAAACTGCTCATCGTAATGAACAACTTAAAAATATTGCGGTTTTCGATTTTGCTGAAATATTTATTATAAAGGTCGCGATCTAATGGAATGTCTATCATGACCCTCAGGAACTTTGGATTTTCGTGATTGAACCGAATATTGTGAATCGTTTCAAACATAGTCATAAACCAAGAGGTAGTAAATAATTGTAGTCCAATGCGCGACTTAACCAGATAATTTTCAAACTTAGACGTACATTCGGGTCCGAATATTTTAAATTCAAAATCGTCTTCGTACTTTTCGGCAATTTTAGATTCTAAGCCTTCCAATATGTCATCTTCCGCATACATTTCTTCCCATTGTATGTAAGATATCAATTTGTTGCGGAATTCGCCGTCCATACTTAGCATTGGACCAGAAAAACAAACATATTCTGGTATTCCATCATAAACGTACATATGACAAAATATTATTCTTTCCGAATCGCGGTTAGCATAAAATGAAACTACCGAATACTCTTTTTCGACACTAATAGAATTAATCAAAATTAATTCTTCGCATCTTTCAGAATTTTCAATCGTGTGATGTTTCATTCCGACATTTTCATATTTTATATTTGACGGTAAAAATTTGCGATTGATGAATTCGCTCACGATCATCGTAAAAATTGAATTTATATTAAAGTGTTTATAATTTCAACTAAATGAATCATAATAATTTTGCAAAGTTAGCAAAAAATAAGAAAGCTGTCGAATCAGCTGAAGAACAATTCGATACTAAAGATTTAGGCGAAAGCTCGTTAAGTCTTAATAATATGTCAAATGACATCGATTAGTGCTATTATTATTTTTTAAATTTAGTAAAATTGACTGTGTCATTCAAATATAAATAGAATTGTCATCGAGTCATTGGCTTGTAATAACAAGATGTAAATGAGCCAATGAGTTGTACCGTACCACCGAGTCGCAAAAAAAATTCAAAACTAAATAGGTTCATTTTTTATCGTCAATGCTCGTCATATATTTATCGTCGAGGCTCGCGATAATTATCGTCGAGGGACCGCCATATATTTATCAACATACTCGCCGAACTCTTGTAAATATTTATGTAAATTCTTGATATCAAGTTCGATTTGCGACACTCGCATTGTTAATGATTCAAGTTTAGCTACAGTTTCAAAAACATCGGAACTGCTATTTTTAGTTTCCAACGAAATTAAGCGATCATTAATAGTTTTCATCATATCAGCTAATAGATCAATTTCTTCGTTTTGTCTTTTTTTCCATAATTTTGAAATAGTACTAATTGGGGTTCTCCACGTTTTTGCATCATTACTGGTTTTATCACTGCGCAAAATAATAGACTGATCGGCGAATCGTTTTTCAACAATATAACCACCGCGAACAACAGTCCCGTCTTGTTTTTGATATTTAACGAATGTTCCTACTTCCAAATTAAGCCAATCGTCTTGAGGTACTTCCTCAAAACCTGGTTCTATCATTTCTTGAACATTGCGCGGTTTTTCTTTATTGGCTAAATTAAACATCACGGCGTTTATAACAACAAAAAAATAATTTCTATAATCTAATTTTGCGAAGTTTATTCGCCGACATCGCATAAATTATAATAAAATTTCGTACAAATTGGGTCTATTTTTTTTCGATTCCAAAAAGTCACGAACCAACGAATTATATTCGGCCATTTTTTCAGCGGAAATATGACTCAGAATATTTTCTAACAAAGCATTGACTTTTTCAACTTGTTCTTGAGTCATCATTTCGTCGCGGTCGTCGATACCGCAGAGGCCATTGAAGTCGTCAAAGTCGCGGTTATCAACGTCGAGGTCATCGTCGGCAGCATAATCAAGAATAATTTTGGTACTCTTGTCCATGTTTGCACTAAGATCGCGACTGGAATCGTCACTCGACGAATCGCTCAAATTTAGTTTTTGACTTTTTTCAACAACTTTTTTAATTTTCTTGTGAATTGACATTTTAACTAAACGTTTTTGTAAATTTTCATATTTATTTTTTATCGACACATAAAGGTCGCAAAGTTTGTGACCTTTGAATAATATCGGGAAATTTTCATTGCGATTAATGACCGCCAAAAATGCCGCCACTTGATCGCGGGTCAAATTTCGGTTATTTCGCAATTCGGCGAATATTTCTTCGTTATAAATGGCCAATTTTAGTTCCTTCATCAATAAACTTTCGTAAATGTATTTAAGTCCATTTGGTCCGTAAAATGCGTGACCATAATAAGGTCCTTCATTATTATGTCTTACTGAATTCACTAATTGTTGTAAGCTACTTGGACTTTGATTGAGGTCCTGTAATAAAGTCTCGCGATCACAATAACCGGTGATCTGCCGCTGAAATTTAATTTCCGGATAATTGTCCATATTGACACTCTTTATAACTTCTTCAATATCAGCTGTCGTAAAGTTACGAAAAGGACAATAATGCGAAACAAATATTAATCGGTCATTTTCTGGACCAAATTCAAATGGATGCAGTTCATGATGCCTCATAATGAAATTATATGAGACATTTTTTGTTAATACTTTAAGCAGGTCTTTTGGCATTAATTTAAAGAATAACTGACCATAAGTCAGACCATTAAATCCAGGAACCACCATGTTATTGACATCATAAGCGCGTTGCGTTGCAAGCCGCCATTGGTCATTATAAAAGTACAAAAGTACTGAAGTTCCATCAATTAGATGCGCGTGGGTGTCATATTCGGCTGGTTCTTGATTAACATAACAAAGTGGCGGAGGACCTCTCGCGATAATTTTCTTTGTTTTGCGATCAAAAATTAATCCGTTAATTAAAATTTGCAGCTCATTCGCTTCTTTGAGATACTTGTCATTAACAAAGAATATCGATCGAGTACCTTTTGTTTCATCAATTCTGGAAATATTATTATCAATCAGTAATTGATTAAGAGCCTCTGAGTCGAGATTCAAAATATTATTGAGATCCATCATTTTACCTATTCTTGTTAGTTTTTAACATACTAAAATTGAAATTCATTTTTTATTAATAGAGAAAATTATCGGGCACATTTTAAATTATGCAGACCGAAATTGCGAATAATTTATTTTGTGGTGATCATTCATGGCAATTGGTCATCAATAAAAATTCAAAACATGAAACTAAGATTAAAGAACTTTACACTCAGCACATTCAGGACAGCAGACCGAGTATAAATGAACCAACTGCAGACTTTGGTCCATTAGCTGACGATTATAAAATGTCGAAATTGTTAATGCCAAAGTCGGACTTTACGCATGATGGATTAATTTTGCCGAAATCTTGCGAAAAGTACGTCACTTGTTGGAAAATTTCACTTAACATTGCTTTAAAATTAAAAAAAATGATAGGTCGCGATTCTCTGGTTATCGATGCGACGGCAAACATTGGTGGCATAACAACCGCATTAGCAAAACATTTCAGATACGTTGCCGCATACGAAATTAATCCGGATTACTTTAGGGTCCTCGAACATAATGTTAATTGCTATAACTTCAAAAATGTCACATTAATTAATGAAGACTTTACTACAATTTCGCAATTTGTTACGAAACCTAAAGCGATTATTATCGACCCACCGTGGTACAACCATGATGCAAGTTTTAACCAGGACATGAATCTAAGCGAAGTCCCGCTTACAGAATTATTAACAAATCTATTCACATTATGTCCTGATTTACTTATATTAGTTAAATTACCAGATAATTATCCTGTTGCAAATTATGCCAGCATTGTATTTTACAAGAAGATGAAATTTGTAATTTACGACTTGCCGAATTGGCAAAAATTTAATTTAGATAAAGAATTCCAGGACTTTTTGCGATTAAGCGTACAGGAAAGTTTGTAAAACTAATACTGGAGAATATTAGTACGACTTATTGCGAACAAAAAATAATACGATTGAATATTAATGCGAAACGTCGCGAACAAAAAAAACAAATAAAAACTAAAGTGACTTTTCGCGCGAATTATGATTCAAAATTAACATGGCGGTCATCTGAAACGGTCAATGTACGAGTACGCGCGATATTTTCTGCACGACCAACCATCCGATCTTTGACACCAAATTCTTTTGTAATTTTGTCACCTTCTAATTTGTATTTTGGTAATCTTTTTTGTTGTGCAGTTTTTAAGACTACGTTTTCAGCCGAAGTGAAATTTTCACCATTAATTTTTGTCAAATTGGCATTAACATTATATTTATTGGTGTCGCGTTTTGGAGTAAGACCAGAATAGTTCAGAACTATACGAGTAGGGCCACTTTTCTGGTCAGACTCAACACGTAATCGTGTATTCTTTTTCTGGGCCATTTTAATATTGTGATTTTCGACGGTTAAAGTTTTACGTGTTCTTTCGACAACGCCTTTAACTTCGGGGTTCCCTTTACCATTATTATTGTTTTTCGAAGCGGCAACCATGGACTCAACAAATCTATTATCAACCAAGGTTGATCCCATATGCGGCTGAACATGGTGACTAACGCGTTTAGCTAATCGCATTTCTTCTTGTTCGGCCAGTTCGGTATATTCACTTGGCGAAGCGGAGCACATAATATTTTTTTGAGCATCGGTTGCCGATTTCATTATTTGCAGCGCGACTTTCATATTCGAATTTGAATCAAATTGTGGCGCAGCAGTATTAAATCGCGACAAGTAATTATTAGGCTCATGAATAGAGTAAGGATTCTTAGTTGGTGGCCCGTATTTCGCAACAGCAAATTCATGATCAGTTACATTATACCAACCAGATCTATATGTATTACTCATATTAGTTGTGAAATTTCCGAAAATATAATCAGAGTCGATATATTCGGGTTTCTTGTCGTCGCATTGTACATAATTAATGTCGCCATATTTGCGAGTGTTTATACCTGAACCAGTTGCGCGGCCATCTTTAGATGTGGTGAACCATAACATGCGCTCTTTTGCCCATTGAAATAAATTTCGTTTCTTTTTGTCAATGTCCTCGTTGGTCACAACAGTTTCTGTTCGGCTGTTGTCGGCGTCGCTTGAAAATTTAATATTTTTACCACGTGCGCGTCTCTGATCATTAAAATGCCGCCAATTTGGTTCATTACTCGGTCCTCTGGTATCGCGTTCAACGACTTCGATAAATTCTTCGGAATGATCAGGAATAAATTCTGAACGACCACCTTCGGTTCTAATATTAATCATCATAGTCGAATCGACTTGTCGCGGATCTTCGTGTTGCAAAGATGGTGCATCAGTATTTCTGTTTCGCAAGTTTGCCCTGGTATAGTTTATTAGATCTTCTGGATCTTCTTCCAGATCTGTAATGGCGAATTTGTCCTTAATCATATGAGCTGGCAAATCTATTGAACTTTTACCCCGAGTTAAGCGTTCCATTGTAAATATAAATAACTCGATGGAAAAAAACTAATAAAAAAATAATTATTATGTTGAAATTTAATGGCGTCGTTAAATTCAACTTGACATTTTTCAAAGTCAAACTTTGTGATTATTTGTAGAACATTTTGAATTTTTTCAAATGCGAAATTGTCGTTAAATGTTTTGATGCGACGACCCTTTTTGCGTAAGTCTTTTCGCAGCACAAACAATGATAAGACATGTCTGGTTGCATTACAATAATGTTGCCGATAGTATTTCTTTCGTCTTGTTGTTCGCCGATTGATAAACTATCAACTATGGTTTTCTCTATTTGCGATTGACCAAAAGTGACTTTATTTTTTTCTATTTTGAGTGACCTTTCAAAGTAAGGTAAATTAATATTTGTTGCGATGAAAACCGGTATCCCAATTTGTTTGGCCAAGTAGTGACAAATTCTATCTAATGAAACGTCATCGCAGCATCCAAAACCTTCATCTATAAACAAGAAGTTCGCACCTGAAGCGATGCGAAATGTAATGTCTAATAATAGTTTTTGGAATCCAGACAGTACATCTGGGTAATATTCTTTACCACAATAGAATATTTTTAGAGGACTAACTTCAACAGAAATTTCATCGACGACAACTTTGCGCAAATTGGCGCACCAATTTTGCTGAAGTTCTTTCAATAAATCGCTCAAAATAAATGCGCTATTTTTGTTAAATTTTTTGATAATTGGCAAAATTTCTAAAAATTCGTCAATACTGGTTTGATTCATTTCTAAATAAAATTGACTTAATTCGTATAAAGAATTCACTTCGCGCAAAATATGACAATTCTTAATGTCAAAGTTTTCAATAATGAATTTGAAACGCGCAATAATAAAATCTGCAATTTCGTAAATTTCTAAATTTATAGTTTTGCGTATCGCGGTTTCATGTTGCGCAAATAAACTCTTTAATATTTTCAACTGTTTGGACATTGTTGAAATTTCTTTAGTCTGGTCATCATTCAAGCAAAAACGTGAAAAATTCAAATAATACTGATCGACCTTGAGAACTAAATTAGCGCTATATTGGTTCGACTTATCGCGTTTATTGTATTCACCGTATTTGTAATCATCTTTGCTTGTTTGGATATCGTCTGCGATACTTGTTTGAGAGTTACCATCATGCTCGGCAATTTCGTCGATTTCCTCGATTTCATTGACATTGCCTTCACAAATGCCTGTTGAATGTCCGCCGTTATAAATGTGTTTTACCAAACATAACAAACCAGTGTAAGCCGGACAATTAGTCACTTCCATGAATTTCACATTAAGTACTTTTTCAATATCGGTACCAGATTTGTCCATTAGTTGGACTCTATTTTGCTTCATTAAATTAATCGAACAAAATGTTTCGCGATCTATGATGCCCATAGTTTTTTCATCAACACGTTCATTGGTTTCAAGATTAATAATTTCACATTCTGAAGTAAATTTGCGATTAATAATTCTGGTAATCAGAAATTTGCGAGAATCGACACTGATCCAACATTTAGAGTATCCATTTGCAGAATTTTTATTACACAAGATTAATTTTAGTCTGACTGGATTATTTGTAGTCCCCATTTTGGCGCCGTAAATTGCAAATAGAATAATGTTGAATATACTTGATTTTCCAGATGCGTTGTCACCAAAAATTTGCAAGTTCATTGTTTCGTCAAAATTAATGATACTTTCTTTATCGAAACCATACAGATTCGACCATTGAATTTTATGGATCGTGAATGGCTTTAAATTATTACCAAATTTGGCATAAATTTCGCGCCATATTTGTTCGTTTTCGTTTATCGATGACATCGTGGCTTTGGTCCTTTGTTAATTAACTAAAATGGGTTTCATTTTTAATCATCGATTTGTTAAAATTTATATTCACAATAATAAAAAATTGATTATTTTTAGCCATTATTAACAACCGCTATCGACAATGTGCGATTTCTCCGAGACTTCGACTGTTACTGACGTTTCAACTGGCATAACAAATATGAAGGGCATGGAACCATGTTTGTTCTTCTGTGAATTTATTCACGAAACTGTTTGGGACTTATTGTTTTTAGACAGTGATTTTGTGGATGCTTGGATGGATGTTACGAATAATGGACAATTGTACCGAGGAAAAATGTTGGATAGGGTGTGGTCACGACAACAGTACATGAACGGTGAATACGTTGACGACGTCAAGGACTACGACGATAACTACTATGAGGGTTATGACGAGGACTATGATGACTATGATGACTATGATGACTATGATGATGACTATGGATATGATCGGGACTACGAGGACTTTGGAGGCGAGAAACACGAGGGGGACTTTGGAGGCGAGAAACACGAGGGGGACTTTGGAGGCGAGAAACACGAGGGGGACTTTGGAGGCGAGAAACTGGAAAATTCGACAGACAAAGACTCTAATGCAACATATGAGGATGAAAATTGCTGGGAAATATGCAGCGAGATCTTCATTGTCAAAGAGTTTGCGGATGCGGCGAAACATAACCTTTATCCTAAAGTTGTTTCCTCTGATTTAATTGTGCAATTCGTGAATGACATGGTAAGTCATATCAAGAAAATTGCAATTAACAGAGAACAAAACAAAGATATCATGGAGGATCGCAACTTGTATTATCGAACTTTCTACAAGACATTCTTTATTGATGAGTGAGCCCGGTTGTTGATTGCCAATAATGTCTTGGCTTTCGTAACAAAAAGCAAAAACAAAAAAAGGTAAAAAATGACCTTTTTTTATTATATTATTTTTTGATTATATTTTATAGTTCTTTAGTGTAATCATGACGACAACTGCGCGGGAAATATATCTCAAATTCAGACCAAGTGGGTCACCCAGTTCTATTACATTGGATACTGATGAAGTCAGTCAGATCGGAACATTTCGGTCAATTATTTATCGCGATATAATTGTACCATTAACTTATTTTTCAATTTCGGCAATTAATAATACTTTTTTATTTCGCGAAAATAATGTTGGTGCTTGGACTAAAGTAACCCTTACGCCTGGTAATTATACTTCATCGCAATTTGGCGCCGAAGTCAAAGCCAGACTTGAAGATGCCGGAGCTGGTACTTACACTGTCACGGTTGATGGCGAAACCGGTTTTATTACAATTGCAGTTGCCGGTGGCGCAGCAACTTTTTCTATTTCATTTACAACCGGCGACAGGCAAAAAGAGAAAATTTGGGGCATTGTGGCTGGAACAACCGGCGCCGGAGCAGGAGTAGAAAATCCGCCAACCGCCGCACAAATCAATAATGTATTAGCTGTAAATTATACCAGTACTAATAGTTTACCATCAGTCATTGTTATAAATTCACGCAATAATCAGTTTGGTTTATTTTTAGAAACATTTTTGTCATGGCAATTTTTGACTTTGACTAATGGCACTTATACACGTGAAAGTTTTGCATCGATGCTTAATACTGTGTTCTTGGCTAACATTGCACTTGCCGTTCTAACGGCGACTATAACTAATACTGGTAAATTAAGATTAGTATTAACCCCTGCAGCTGGTCTCAATACTTTTTCGATTGCATTTTTGGAAAAGCAAGCAGAAACCGAACAAATTTGGGGCGTCCCTTATGGTACAGCCGGCGCCAAACCATTTATGCAGAATCCACCAAATGCTGCGCAAATTAATAACGTCGCATCATATACCAGTAGTTGTCCGATCATTTTATGGGGCCCCGATCAGTTGTCATTGAAAAGTTCGGCTTTGGAAAAAATGACAACGGTAAAGAACACCGAGGTCAATACCAGAAATCAAAACATTATAACTAAATTACCTATTGTTAATAATACTATGAATCAACAAGTGACCTCATCCACTTTTGTGAGGACAACTGTCGCAAATACGACTTTCCCGAAAACTGTCGATTTAGATTTGACAGATGAAGATGGTAACAGTTTGGACCTTAATGGGTCCAATTGTTATATTAATATAATCGTTATTTGATTGAAATGGAATACAACAATTAGTTAAACTAAATTAGTGCTTTTGCTTGGTAAACCGAATCGACTTAGCAATTGCATTGACTTGGCGAGCGCACCGACCAAATTAATACCAGAAAAACAAGCAAAAAATTGATTTTTTTGAATCGTTTATTACAACCTCTTGAACGATGGCTGCAATTTGCATTCCTGAATTCTACGACTTTGGCCTGAATGATGACTTGGAGCATTTTCAAGTCTATCCGGTATTGAACGAAGAAGAATTTACCCACGATAGCCCAACATGTGAAGCAATTCACAACGCTATCTGGTCAATTCTATTTGACAATTCCGAATTCATGACCAAATGGACTGTTCTGGTTAATTCGAATCGCGATTTCCGTGGTACTTACTTGGACTCCAACTGGCACACTTCGTGTGGTTGGGACCTGAGTAATTACTCGTCGGACGACATCGCAGGATCTTATTTTGGAAGCAGCATCGTAGCCTCTATTACTACTGACTTTTGTCAGAAGTATCAGAACTACCTCGGTTCGCAGGATTTTGCCGAATTCATAATGTGCTGGGTTAAGCGCATTATCGATTTGGTGAATGACGGCGGACAAAGCGTCTATTATGATCTCCTCGGTGTCTATGACATGGACATTGATTCGGAAACTGGCATGGTTCTTGGCGTCGATGTTCCAGATATGATGGACGTTGATCAAGAGGGTGACACATGTGCTATGTAATCGAATAAGGGCCCTCACAAAGGAAACGAAAAAAGAAAACATAAAAACATGTTTTTTGGCATTTGTTGTTTTCTTTTTTGTATTTTGTATTTTCTTATTGGTACTCAAATTTGACAACAAACTTGAGAAAAAATTGATTTTTTGGGATCCCTAATTAGAAACCAAGATGTCACAAGTCGGCGCTTTCAACTTAAACTTTGAATCATTCGACCGCAGTGATTTCAAGTATCAGGTCACATGTGAATTCACAAATTGCGTGGAAAAGCAGCTTTTGAAAGATGGGATTTGTTTGAAGGAAATTTGTGGGAAGATCGACGCTTTGTATTGGAGGAATACTTTTTACTCTACGCATATTGATTTGTGGTTAGATCATCCCGAATACTCAAGGTCACAGGTTCGAAAATTTGCAAGGTGGAATGCTTTAAAATCGGCCATATTCTCTGTTTCTTGTTATGACTCTTACCTGGATTTAATTTGTAACGAGGCACAAAGATTAATTGATTACTTGTGGGATTGTAAATCTTTTGGTAATGATTACCTTAAGAGTTTATGTATTCGCGCTTGTATCGGTTACTCAATGTACTTGTCCAATGAATTGAAGGGTAGAGTTCAAAACAACTCGAGAATGGTCAGGTTAAATTCTCAGGCATTATTTCATTTGAAGGGACTCAGAAGATTAGTAGGTGTGAATTTGATTAAGGGAAATCCCGATCAATATTCAGATCCTGATGGTCAATTCTGGGAGTCTTATGTGCAAATATTTGACAATCTTCGAACGGCAATAATGATTGAGAGGAACGAGCAGGGACCTGATGATTTCTAAGCGGGTTTTCGGGAGGGTTTTTGGTGTGTCTTAAAAAAATACGCTAAAAAGGTTTTCGGTTTTGGTTTTGGTTTTCGGTTTTGGTGTGTCTTAAAAAAATACGCTAAAAAAGGTTTTCGGGTGCTTTCGTGTAGGGGGTAGGGAACTTTTTTTGGCCTTTGTTTTTTGTATCCTTATTATCGTGTGTCCAAAATTTGACGGCAAACTTGAGAAAAAAATTGACTTTTTGACATCCTCAATTAGAAACCAAGATGTCACAAGTTAGCAATTTCAACATCGACTTTGTAACACTCGACACATTCACCATTCAGAATCAAGTCATTTCTAACTTCACTAAATTTGTGGAAGAATTACTGTTAGAAGCAGATGGCATTTGTTTGAAGGAAATTTGTGGGAAGATTGATGCTTTGTATTGGAGAAGTGTGTTTTACTCAAGACATGTTGGGTTGTGGTTGGAGAATCCCGAATATTCAAGAGTACAGGTTCGCAGACTCGCAAGGTTCAGTTCGATACGATCAATTGTAACCGCTACCAATTCTTGTTATGACAATTACCTTAATGAGATTTGCGTTCAAGCACGTAGATTAATGAAACAATTGTACAGACATATATCTTTGGGTAATGTTTACCTTAAGAGTTTATGTATTCGTACTTGTATCAATTACTCAATAAGCTTGTCCAATCAATTAAGGGATCAAATTCAAATGCATACAAGGATGGTCCGATTGCATTCTCAAGCATTATTCCATTTGAAGGGACTCAGAAGATTAGTAGGTGTGAATTTGATTAAGGAAAATCCTGATCAATATTCAGATCCTGATGGTTCATTCTGGGAGTCTTATATGGAAATATTTGACAATCTTCATGCGGCAATAATGATTGAGAGGAACGAGTGTGGTCCTGATGATTTCTAAGCGGGTTCTTTTGGGTTTTCGGTTTTCGGGGGTTTTTGGTGTGTCTTAAAAAAATACGCTAAAAAGGTTTTGGTTTTCGGTTTTCGGTTTTGGTGTGTCTTAAAAAAATACGCTAAAAAAAAGGTTTTCGGGTGCTTTCGTGTAGGGGGTAGGGAACTTTTTTTGACCTTTGTTTTTTGTAATCTATTTTTGGCCTTTGTTTTTTGTAATTTTCGACAAGATTATAAACGACAAAATTTGAAGTTTAAAAACAAAATAACATAACTTCTTGTCTTACAACAATGGACCCAAACACAATTCTGAGTAATCCAAAATCACCAGAATCGCGAAATGCAATTAATCTATTGGCAAATGAAAATTATCGACTAATAAAACAAGGAATATTTTTAGATGATAATTTCCCTAAACTAATGTTGATTTACAAAAAAGAGAATGCCGAATACATCGATAAATCAAAATTGATAACTGCGCTTTTAAATGAACCATTCTTGTTAGAAAATTTATTCGAAGTTGCAAAATTAGCGTATTCAAGTTATTATAAAATAGTCCCATTTTTAGACTATGTTGAAAGTATCTGCATTGATTGCCGTGTCAGAATTAAACTTGAACTATATAAATTTATCAAAGAGAGGTCATGTACTTTTAGTGACCTTAGCGACTTTGCTTCAGAAATGGTTCATGGTCAAATAGAGTACCAATTATCACGTATAACAAAAAATAATTGGACCATGTCAGAATACAATCGAATTAATGACATCAAAATAGATAAATTTTTAGAAATTCGCAAAAAATATGAAAAGGCGCCTAAAAATATTCAAAAAATTATAAAAGAATTTAATTTGTTCGAAAGGAAACATATGAATATTAAATTCGACCTCGATTGCATCTTGAATGATGAATATCCGGATTTGGACACTCTCGAAACTGTTCTTGATGAAATCAATGCGCAATATTCCGACACTAAGGTAACTATTTCGGCGTTGAATAACTAATATTAGTTAAATCTTATGTTGTACCAAACATTTTTTTGGAACTGAATTGAAGTTAAGACACAAATAAAATTGAAAAGAAATATTTTTTAATTAACCAAAAGCAAATGTCGCGTAAATGCCCCAAAATGATTTCCGATGCTCAGATTAAAAGTCTGGTAAATTATTGTTCGGATTCAATTGAATCAGAATTTGTTAAGCAACAATATATTAATTCATCAAATTGGGTCATTTATGATATGTTACTTCGCAACATTGAATTTAAACTATTGTTTATCGAAGAATGGTCTCAAAGACCTTTTGAAAATTCAAGCGACGTTTTCGAAACGGTTAAAGCCAAAATATTAGAAAGCCCCGTTAAAGAAGACTTGTATTATCACGTTTATATTAACAATGTTAGGGCTAAATTGATAGCCTTTGTTATAAAACAATTGGCAACTGAAAAAAAATATAAGCGATTGTCTGAAAATTGTCAAACGTTTTCGCGAGTACTGACGGCGTCTTGGACTTTGAATTTTGACACCGAAATTTACCGGAAAATTGAAATTTGCATGGAATTACATTATTACTTAAAAATGATCGAAGAAATCAGAATGCGACATGCCGAAGCTGAAAATCGCGAAGATCTCTTTAATGCCGAATTCGAACAATACAAATCTAATATTAGTAAAATTAAAAGTGAAAAATTTACTAAGATAGTGACTTTGCCAAAAGTACTTAAAGGTAGAAATCCATTAGATATCAAGCGAAATTCGGAATTAATAACTAATGATAGAACCCGTTTTATTTATAATTACCGATTTGGATCCAATCAAGAAACCGAAGATAAAATTAGCACAATCGTTGGTTCAACTGTTAATAGACTTCTTGATAATGTACTTAAAAACGGACCGGTACCTTTAGACAATATTAAAGATGCCATTCGCAATGAAGTGCAAACAAATAGATCACTTTTGTATGAATCTGGTGGCAAGTCAATTGACGCGACAAAAAGTGTCATAAATGAAAGTCAAATTAAAAGTGCCGATGTTCCAAATGACGAGTCGCCAAATGACAATGCAATGCCGGTGCCAGAATTAATCGTTGAAACTAAAAATGCCGACGATGACGCCGATGGCACCGACACTAACATTGACACTATGCTCAATAGCGATCAAATCGCGCAAGAATAGACTTAGTCAAAAAAAATTATTTTTTTATAAAATGAATTTTAATTGGTATAAAAATGAATTTTAATTTTGATTAGTAACATTGCTACCAAATGTCAATCGATGATTTGACTTTGATAAGTGCGGTCGCTGACGATCAAACTGCGGTTGCTGACGATCAAACTGCGGTCGCCGAAGAGCCAAGTGCTCAATTAGTCAGATTTAGTTTGAGCGCCGAAGATAGGCAAGAACTGGAAGACGAAATTATCGATTATTTCATAAAGGACATTTTAGATGAATTCGAAAAAAGCGACGAATTTATTTACCTCAAAGAAGAATTTGTTCATGCCAAAGTTATTAACAAACGTTACATGTGCATATTTGAAAAGTACCGAACTGACCCTTATGTTTCGGAAGAAGAACTAATCGATTTCATTGAAAGTACTTTGCGGCAAAATAATTATAATACTTTTGATGAACAAATGGGGGGTTCAGTTAGTTATTTAATAGCAGATTATTTTTCATCGTTACCAGACATTGAAATTTTCGCGATTTCAGGCGATGATGACATTATCGAAAGTTATCGTAACGAAATTACAAACCACGTTTTAATGACAATGTTTAATGAACTACAATTGGACATTGAAGACCGCTACTCTGTTATTAGGAAGTGCCGAGTTCTTAATAACCAAATAAATAACATTAGAGAACAATTCAAAGACACACCTAATCGCAAAGAATTAGCAATAAGGGAAATTAATATGGCAATTATGGATTCCATTAATATTCCAGACATTCCTGAAGTCACTCAGCGCAGATTTTAAAACTATTCGAGTGATGATCTAATTTCGGCACTTAAGTCCGTGACTATTTTTTTGAAATGGTCATCGACCAAGAAATGCTCGGATTTAATTTTTCGCTTAGTTATTTTCATGCCAAATACTTCACGTTGGTATTGCTCCATTCTGGAAGCAAGTTGCGATTTTAAATTTGTTCGCATATCAACAATGTCTATTATTTTACGCTCTATACTTGTATCGCCACCCATTCGAAATATTCTTTTCAAAGTTTGGTAAATGTGCGACCTTCTCGGTGTCGCAAAAATCATAGTGTCGAATTTTGGCAATGAAACTCCACGATATGCATATTGGTAAGTTGCAACAATAATTCGTGAATTTTGTGCGACTAAAATTTCGGCTTTAGTAACGCCACCCATTAAATGTTTTGTACTATTAGTAATCGTTTCTGGTTCTTTACCAGTCGCATTTATAGTAAAGTGTTCATTAAGGTTCTTTTGACCGTCAACGTTGTCATCGTCGTTAATAACGTCAGCGTCGTCAGCGTCGTCAATAACGTCAGCGTTGTCGGTGTCAACGGTGTCCGCGTTTTCATTTATGTCATCACAATGATCATCTTCACAGTCTGGGTTGTCATTGGTATTGAGTTCACCATTTTCGTCAGCTTCGGGACTTTCGCCGGACGCCGAAATTCCGATTTGCCGCAAAAGGTCGCATATTAATTTGACAATTGCACGAGTATCACACCAAATGAATATATTGCGATTTTCGGCAAAGAGATTTTTAACGTTATCGACTAAAATAAACATTCTATGCGGATCACAAGCTATTTGACATGACATTTTATATGCCGACATTAGACCATTTGCGCTCTGTAAGTGGCGACAATATTCACGCGGCCCATAGTATTCTATAATTTCGGCGCTGGAAACATAACGATCGTTATCGGGTACATTAAAACCAGGAATGTCTTCAGCGCGGACAACTGGTCCGATATTATAATGACAAACTAAATCTAATTTATCTATGCGCGAATTGGCTTCGGCGGTCATTCCCAAAATGTACTTTGAATGTACTTTAGTAAAAGCCACTGACCTTTCTTTAG
>JACCDO010196417.1_pt1 | contig 19032 bp, 10 predicted proteins | sample 7446101 | NCBI WGS metagenome assembly JACCDO01 (sample SAMN15323440, study PRJNA562643) | freshwater metagenome | isolation source: river surface water | place: USA:Blue River Watershed | collected 2017-08-16 | reverse complement strand
ATCGGTTTGTTATAAGCAAGTCTAGTTTATACTTTGATCGAATGCAATTATCATATTCTCTTGCACATAATAAGGCTAGTAATGTCTAATACTGCACAGCAAAGTATCGGTAATGTTTTACCAGGTATAGTAAAAACATAATGGATGTCTAATTCCCTCTTGATTTGATATGTATGAGCTGATAAGCATATCAACTCACTGTACAATTTTACTCAGTGGAACAATCATTACATGGAATAATGTCAGTGAAACTGGCAGACATATACTATTGCTATCTAAAATAACCTATAAGTAATCAGTCGACTAGTTTATGACCTCGTATGCCGGAGTTTGAAGCTATAACTTGCTGATTGATATGAAAAAAAATAACCACCACATGAATTGTTTCTTTGATATGACATTTTAATATCACTGGTTGTATACTTCATTTACATAATAGGCATCATCATCATACACGATATCAAAATCCTCGAGCTCTGCGTTTCCTGAAGTGTTACCGTTGCAAAACCTTACTTTTTTGAATAACTTATTGGTGGTATTAATATGTTGCTGGTATGATTGAAAGAATAACGATGGATTTAATATGTCTGCTGCAAACTTTTTCTTTTTTGCACCGAGTATTTTTAGTTTAGTCAATAGATCTGCCGACATAAGACCGGTTGGTGTGAAAAATAACTGTAGTTGCATGATGCCAAATACAGCAAACTTAAATTGTGCAATCTCGTTTGCAAAATGTCTAGCTTTTTTACTCAATTGTTGCCGTCTATTTATCAGTTTTATGGCGGAGAGACAATCAGTGTAATAGTGTACACCTTCGACAGGTACATTAAGTTCATGTAACATGGTTAGCATGTATGTGACTTGAGATAGCCCATTTCCGCCTGCTTGGACTTCAGTTTCTGTCGCACTGCGTGTGGGCCTTGCTGCTGCTTTGGATTCAACCATTAATGTGCAATTGCCAAGAACTAAAAACCATCCTAGTTGCCCGCGTACGGATACGTCAATATTTTTCATGTGTGCACCATCACTTATGAGGGATAGTGTAAACTTGTTGGCGTTGCTGTACACAAGAGGTTCATATGGGTGAGCCTTGAGATACAGGTATGTATTATAGGCCATGAACATGTCAAATTCTGTGGGTGCTGATTGATATTTGGATAAGTAATGCCCACATATTTGTAGTTCTCCCCTGGTAGAGTATATGACATAGATTAATGTCCCTACTATCTCTTGAACTAATTTGGGTGTTACATATGTGCAGTGTGTCGATTGTATATACTCAAGTCGCATTTCTTCGTAAGTATTAGGTATTGGATACTTAGAGTTGTATTTCACGCTCATATAATTGTGTAGGTTAACATAGTTGGGTGGCGCTATATGCATGTGTTCAATGTAGTTGCGTTGATGGATTAGTATTTTTCTTGGTGATATAATCAATTCTAGCTTTAGATATTGTTTGGGTTCTAAATGCGATTCAATGCCTATGCATGCGTCTAGATATCCCAGCAACTTGTCCCTGATATGAGAATTTCGCGCTATAATGAGACCATCATCCACAAAAATTGCCACACGAATGTCAGCATTATGATACAGGCAGATATCCGTAATCGTTGCCTGGAGCCCAAATGCAATTAATATATGGTGGAAGTGTTCATTAAATTTGTTGTTGGCTTTTTTCAAACCATATAAATATTTGTGCAGTCGTATCACTTTGGCTTTCGGAAGTATGTCTCCCGGTAGGGATATGTATAGCTGCTCCGAACTAGAAGTAGGTGTTTTGAGGAAAGCACCTATCACATCAAATGTGGCAACTATCCAATTATCTTGGACAGCGATGGCTAGTAGTGTCAATATAGTGGAAATATATGTTGTGGGAGCGTAGCATTCCTCGTCATTTGTAGAATGTTCTAAGTCACCGCGACCAGCAAGCCTGGCTCTTGGCTTGTATCCCCATGTACCATCATCCTGCAATATTTTCTTGTAGGTGAGAACAAGAGTGGTAGGGATAATTTGAATGCCGGTAGGGACATCTATACGTTGTACTACTTCCCCTACATTATTAGCATCTAGTTTCTCGATTTCATCTCTAGCAACATTGACCCATTGTTGGTGATGCTTAAGATGTCGTACTTTGTGCCATTGTGGTTTTTTCTCGTGTTCTGTCAGTAATGCATACTGCTCATCTTGTAAAACAACCGTGTCATTTTGGCTGTGTATTTGTAAATGCGGTGTGATTTTGTTAAGGATTTCTGCTTGTCCTAAGTGCATTATTTGATCTGTTTGTATATCTGATTGTGGAATATTTGTGGCGGTGTGTTGTGCCTGGCCTTCATCTATAGTCGTTGGATCACTGATCAATGCGCCCACAGGCGTTATTTGTTCCACAGGTGTTATTTGGTGATATTGGTTGTTGTCATGAATCATGTTGTCCATGTCCATAAAGCGAAATGTGTTGTCAATCATCGGAAGCTGCTGTATTACTTTATCGTCTTGCGTTGACGCAATTGTATAACGTTGTTGTACTTCCTTCCTTTGCGATGCATCATACATATCGAAGTCTATCGTGCCCAGCATATCATAATATCCATGCGCGATTGTTCCCGTGATGCATGTAATCACTTTGACGCCATAGAGTACTGTATTATCTATTTGAATCACAATTGCCATAATATTTTGATGTCGATATTCAACATTCTTGTGATAATGTTTTTGTTGACGGTTAATCAAAACTGGTTGACCATACGAATATTGTTGGATTCTGGGCTTGCTTTTGGTGACTGCTTCATGCGGGGTAATATCAACACATCTGCTATTGGTCCTCATGTTGTTGTAGCTGATAGCTGTATCAAGACCCCGTGGCCAATATGTAATGTTTAGTAAGCACTGCGAAGCCTGGATAACATTGTAGGTTTTGAAGATTTTGTCTATAATTTTTTCTACAAAGTTGCGACATTGACGACCGACTGAAACTGGGACGCCGTTGATGCCTCTGGTGTTGAGATATTCCTGTATTGGTGCAGAGTCATTGCTGCTTGCTGCATCATATCGTACTCTTAATATTTTGAAGCCAAAGGAGTTTGCTACTTGAATGAAGTATGTTAATGCTTGCAATGTGTGCTTGGACGATTTCACAGGGAATTGTATGGCATATGTTGTCGCCATGCAAGCGGCTATAAACGTACCTCTATTTTTGTCATATGATACGATGTCCGAAGGTTTGTAGTCGAATGTTATTTCCTCAAACGGAATAGTTGGATATATCGTGATGTTCGGTTGGTGTAACAGTGTCCGATGCAATATTATTTTACAGGCAATACACGTTCTTTTCGTGTAGTATTTGGTGATCATTTTACACAGCAACTCTGTGTTATGGAGTTTTCCGTCATAGTTGTCAGGATTTGGTAGTGTTATCCCAGATCTAATGGTGTCGGTCATTTTCATTGATGACGCATGACCCATGTAGCAGTGTAATTTTTTGATATATGCCTCACATTTGTTGGATATAACAGTTGTCTTTGCAGCATTTATTCGCATCACCTCACACGATGCTAGTTGCTGGAGTAATTTGGTATATTGATCGAAGGCAATCACGTATAACCCATTGGTCAAGTTACCCGTAGCATATGTGTGAGACATCTCATTATTGGTGAATTTAACATCAGTTTTGGAAAAGATCGCCTTAATGTCAAATTTCTGACATAATTTGCTAATGCTAATGATGCCTTCATCCATCTCTATTATATAATGGTCAATGTCATGTATGGTCACTGCTTGGTCCGCTGTTAGACGTAATTGTCCAATTCCCGTGATGTGTAATGTGTCATGTTTTTTGGGATATTTCACTTTATTCGCTATCTCAGGTGGTAGTGTGCATTGGTTTGCTCCTGAGTCGATGATCATGGGAGATGTAGGGAGATGTGGAATAGGAAATGGTGCATAATAGTTAGCTTGCTTGTTTAATTTTACAGTGGACAACGGAGTTATTTGTTGCGGGTCACTCGTGTCACTGTCCCATTCGTCATCGCTATTTTGCATAACCATCACCTTGCGGGAATTGTATTTGAGTTTCTTTGTGGAGTTATTATCGTCAGGGTCTCGAATAATTTGGCCACTACGTTTGCGATTGAATCGTTGTTCTTTGTCACGAGCACGTTTACCAGTTGACGCTAACTCTTTTTTTGGACAGTCAGTAGGCAAGTGGAACGTTTTGGGATCATCCATGATTTGATCGCAGTGCCAGCATACCCATGTTTTGCGACGACACTCTTCCGTTGGATGGAACATTCCTTTCAATTGAGGGTATTTCTTTCGAATAACTGTGCAAAATGTGCATTTGTCTTTCGTACTTTGGTCTTTTGTTTGCGCAACTTGAATGCGGTCATTGGTAATAGCTTGTTGACGATAATCAGGTCCCATTGCTACATGATTGATGTTAATATTGGTCGTAACCTCTACGTATTTAATAACTTTATGCATGAATTCATTGAAGTCTAACGGTGTGGTTGAATGCTCCACCATAGTAGACTCTATCGCGTTCATCGTTTTGGAGTATTGCGGACATTGAATTCGCTCTATGAACGCATCGATCCACATGTAGTTGGGGTACTGCTCATTGTTAACTGTGAGAGAGATTTCCGTTTTAATACGATTTAGTTCATATCGCAAGATATTGAGCTGAGTGAATGAATCAGTGGTGACCTTCGCCAATTGTTGAATAGATGCAAATTTTTGTCGTACTCCATCATGACCGTTTGGTAATAATTCTGCTAAGATAGCAGCATGTAACATTCTAGCTCGATAATAGGCATGCACTTCTGTGTTATTGTTGTTAACAAATAATCCCATATCAATATTGTACTTGGATAATATCGCAGTTAGGTCAACATAGTCGACCGTATTTTCAATTATCTGATAAAGCATTCGAGATAACACATGTGCCGAGTGTTTAACTCGCATAAGTTCAATGTCACCGTCACTTCTGGCGGTCGCTGGTGGAGAAATGACTGTGTTCGGTGCATTTGTTGGTGATGCACCTGTTGGTAATAGTGCTGCCGCATTATCAACAGTGTCAACGCGTTGACTTTGTAACTTTTCCTGGATATGAAGTTTTAATTGCGCTACTGTTAATTTGGATCCACTATTATCTCCCATTATTGATGCATACAGTCGAACCAAGGCTGGTTTTAACATACCATTGACTTGTTGTACTGACGGTAATTGTGAAACTTGTGGTGGACTGGATGACGTGGCAGAACTGTTGTCATTTGAGACAACTTGTACATGTAATAAGAATGGATTCGCTACATGTCTCGAGCTGATTTGTGTTTGTCTAGCAGTGTTATCATAGAACATGTTTGGTTGTAATTTCTTAATGATAATTCCCATTCTTTTGGCACATTTGCCCCACGCATTGGCTTTCATATACTCACCATCTGTTAGAGTAATTCGCTCTTGTAATTGTGATCCGACTACATGATCAGACTCACAACTGGCTTCCATAAATGCCGTAGCAAAATTTTGTTTATCCATTTCCACTTTGGATCGTGGAATAACCTCGCTTGGTATGATCAAGCCTTGAAATTTGGTTTCGACATACCTTTTGTATGTTATGTACGTTAATTCATTTAAGCTCTTGGATGCCTCTATCACTTGTATGGCTTTCGCCATGTTTACGAATCAAAGAACTTGTTATTAAGTTATGTCGAGAGGAACTAGGGTCCAATCTGTGTAACTTAATAACAAGTGAAAAAACTAAGCTATGCGTGCCCAGTCCGGATGACGTGGCAGATTCTCCTGGCTGACGTGCACATCCTCTCTTCTACTTGACGTAGACTCTCTCTAGAACTTTCCCCAGAATCGTAGGGCCGGAGGCATGGCCGATAGTACCGTTGAAGCGGATACCGTATTTGAAAAAAGTACCACGTACTCACTGTTTGAATCGTGAAAACGAACCCACGTGTGCATCGCGATGAAGGAAATGTCGCTGGGCTTCCGCTACGTCAACATCTTTCTGGCGTGTCTGCAGAATATGACATCCGGGGGCATACTCTTCGGCTGGGCAGCCATATCGTCGTCGTTGCTGCTGTCGAGCACTGAAAATGGTGGACCAGGTATAGATTTATTGTCATTTACTCACACGCACTCATTCATTAAACTATTATTTGAACTTTTTTACTTGCTCATTTGTTCATAATCTCAATCTTCTATCGTGGATTCACATTCATACTTTTACTTCTTCGCTAATAATATGAATGACTGTCTTCGATTAACTTTTCACTTACTATTGTATTGCTAATAGGATTGACTCGGGAGTACGTTCACGTTATGTTCACAATTGCATCCTTTTTCAATTTCCTAGGACCATTATTACTTGGAATAGTGTTGGATTTATACGGCCCACGTATATGCTCCATTGTTTCTATTTCATTTATCGCGGTAGGATGCATCTTATTTGGATATTCAGATATAGAAAGCAATCCTATGTTTATACCTGCAATGTGTTTGATTGCGTTTGGTGGTCCTGGTGCCCAAAATGCAATTATTCATTTATCAAATTTATTTCCAACATGGAAAGCAACTGCAACTGCATTTATAACAGGATCATTTCAAATATCATTTTTTGTGTTTGTTGCATTTGAGTATTTATGGATGAAAAACAATATAGATTATTGCCGTTTATTTATTGGATACAGTGCCATTTGCGCTATTAATATTGTAATATCGATAATATTTTGGCCCGATAAACCCTATTTATTCAATGAAGAGTTGGCGTATATAGTGTCTCATCCCGACGATTTCGGACCAGGATGCACGACGATACAAGACCCAATCGATTCGAATATGAAGCCCACCAATGGTACCACAAATATCTACTCACTCACTCACTCACTCACTCACTCACTCACTGTCTACCCCATGAAGGTGCCATCCGATTGCCGTCGAGGATGATCATTCGCAGCGACGACGATCTGTTCGCGAACAATAGTGTAAGCGAATTAGATGCTAAAAATCATCCTAAAAAAATGCAAATTGAAATGAAAAAAACAAAGAATTCGTCATCCGCAGTTCCAACTAGCAGTTTATTGAAGTCCTACGTCGCGTCACATCTCGAGAAGGATGTGGTGTATAAGCCAACTCCGTTTGTATTGAAGGAGGGTTCCATGTACGAACAAATCACCTCTCCAACGTACGTGTGGATTACCATATTTTTTTTGATAAATTCATTTTGGGCAAATTTTTATATTGGTAATATTGATTTGCAGTTGGGCGATAGCGAGTTGTACAGCGCGGAAGAGCAGAAGACGTTCGGCAGGATGTTCACCGCCATTATGACCTGCGGGTTTATTGCTATCCCTATCGTAGGAGCTGTGATGGACAAATACGGGTTCCCAATGACGTCATTATTCACCACATTCTTTGGGATTGTATGGTCCATTTGCTTGCTGTCCAAGAGTAGGTCGTCGGCGATCCCCTCCTTCATCAGTTACGCGTTATTTAGAACCTTTTTATTTACTTTTTTGTTTGCGTACTTAGCTGACGTGTTCGGGTTTAAGTACTTTGGTATACTCGGTGGACTCATGTTTGTGCTCGGTGGTCTCCTGTCACTGACGCAATACTCCTTGACCACGTGGGCTGCAGGCACCTGTCACTCATTCGAAACCGCCCAGCCTGGCTGCAGTAACGGCTACTGGGACACTATCAATATCGTGCAGCTGCTGTCCCAGTTCGTTTTATTGACATTTACATACCAAGATTGGATCCGACGAAGGAGGGAAGCCGTCCTCTTTTCGCGGGTCAAATCAAGAAATAACGAAGCTGGTTATGGCGCCGTGGCCACCGCCGAGACTGCGTAATTTGTTATATAATTCACTCTCTACGTTTATGTGTTCGGATGTTTCGTCCATTTGTGCGTTTATTTCGATATATTTGTGTCACGAATATTGTGAGAATTCTGTATATTGTTCTGGTTGTAGTAGAAGCTAATTAGAGATTGATTATTTACATTTTGACACGATGCATCCCTAACTCTACCACTCATAGACACTATGTTACACTATCGCCAGACATAATTTTATACTTCCATCTACTATCATTTGTTGTATATCCGTTATTATTTCAACTCGAACATTATTGGCGTCGCCGGCATTGTACACGCGATAGATATGGTAGGGTACCTTTGGATTCGCCATGGCGAACTCCCACTCCCACAGTGACAACTCGAACACATTCGCGTCGCTATACTTCGTTGACTTGACTTCAATATACGTGGTGGTATACCTGGTAGCTGCGTCACTATCACTGTCCTTCTTGATAGGTGTCGTCACTATCAGGTCGTAGCAAGCCTTACTCTCGACATCTTCATTCACCCACTGAACTTTTGATTGGGATAAATGCGCAATTGATAGTAAATACTGATAGACCAGTGACTCTCCCCATTTCCCAACGGCTTTATTCGCGTCACTGGTAGTCAGGTCAAGGCATAGTGGAGCAGGTACATAGTTCACGAGTGTAGCGGTTTTAATCGTAATAATATTTGTTGGTTTTGCGTTATTGTATTTAGGGATTTTGGATTCGAAGTAAGTGCGAAGGTGCACGTGGTCATCAATGTCTGGCGCACCACGTTTGACTCCTGTTATACCCACGGAATGCTCACGATTATCGACTTGATTCAATGCTATTTTTTTTCTTCGCATATTGCTTTCAATAGCTAATTTCAGCATGACAAGATCGTTGGTAAAGAAATTGTCTTTAATGATAATTCCGACATTATTCAACCCACCAATCTGCAGATTCTGACATAATTTCTCGGTGAATGAAGTAATATCAAAGTGTAGCTGTTTTGTAACACACTCATTCATATAATAGCTATGTACAAACTCGATGACTTTATTGCTTGGTATAAATGCCGGGTCGCCGTGATTTTTATCGCAAAGCACACAACTTTGAATGTTTAATTGATATAATCGCAATATTACAGGATGCTTGCATATACAACCTAACCCAAAATCTATGAATGATTTAGATTTTTTGCCATTTTCCACAATAAATACCGCTTCTTTACTGCTGCTACTGTCGCCATTATCAACGGTGGCATCTAACTCGATTTCGTTCGGATCATTGACGATAGATTCGCACTTCTTTGTTTTATTACTGTTCATTAAAGCAATAGTGTAATCAATAGAGTTAAAACAAAATATATCCAAAATACGCACCAACTCTCGCTCTAGATCTATTATAGAAATGATATTATTCACACCGACGTAATTTGCGATGATTGAATCAATCTTATGCTGCAGAAGCGATAGATAACTTAATATATTGTGGTCTTGCCCCGACATTCCAGCAGCGCCATTCGCAGCCTCGCGCGCAACGCTCTCCACTTGCACGTACTCCTGACGGCGACGCACTACTGCAAGCGCCCGCACCACCTCCATCGTGGCAGTCACAATTGATACGTAACTCAGTTAAAATTTTCCCAAAAAAAAAAAGAAAAAAATATATCAAAAAAAGTTTCCACACCCAGTCATTAACATTGAAACTTGAATTTAAATATTTAAATTATAGTAGGATGCACAAAACCTTATTTAGTGTAGACATGCGCGTAATCACGTGTAGAGAAATATATTACTCTGAATGTCAGTATGATTTTACATAGGGTCGGTCTGATTCCGTGGCACTTAACACGCCAGCAGTCGTACAGCGCAGTGTAGTCAACCTATGCAACTTCACAGTGCAATGCAGGCATCACGAGAAGAGATTAAAAAAAACATTTTCATTTGTGTTTATTTAGTAGTAGACAATAATATTAATGGAATATGTGAATCTCTCTCCCTTATTCTTAGAGTAAAATGGATTTACCAAATGAGTTAAATAGTCCTCCCAAATGAGCAGAGTTCCATTTGTTGGGCGAACATGCATCAACTTATTATCATTGATGAATGTAATACAACCAGAATAAGTGAATGATGTATCAGGATTACCATCATCGACATAATATGCAACGGCGAAAGTAAGCAGCCGTTTCCCAACTCTTTCATATGACGCCCCTGTATTAGGTTTAATGTGATTGTGAGGGGATAAGAAAGACCCATCTTTATACTTTTGCATCCATTCATTCATTATTTTGTACTCGTATGGTTCATAATGATTGTAAACCACTTGTAATATCTCACTTATTCCCGTGAAAATATTTTGAAATAGTAACTCTACGAATTCGTTGTCTTTAAATCCATTGTTAATGAGTGAGTTTCCTGGAACATAAGCATTTTGAGCAGTGAAAATGCTACTTGCCTTATTTGGATCCTGAGCGAAGTTTACATACATTCCATCTTTCGGAAATTTCTTTGAAATGTCATGAAATTCGCGATTAATCAGTAGGTAGTTGTCGATTTCAGGCTTGACATATAATGGAACAGGATTCAAATCAATAATATTTTGTGATAAACGTACTGAATGAGTAACTAATGAAACTGACTCAATATTATGGGTAAAATAATCATCGATGAATTTGTTTCCCGACCCATCTTCATCGCCGATGATGCCATTGTTGTTGATACTATTTGCCGCAACGAACAGCGCGAAAATGCACAAATAATTGAACATTTTGGTACTAAAACGAATCTTTCTCCTCGTGGTTTTCAAGCAGCAGTACCGGTGGGCGGGACCGCCGGTCCACGAAGGCGAGGAGAGTGCAATTAATAATGTAATGTAATTAAATACAAGAGTATTCTAGCATTTACCGACATGCTATCTGTACCTACGAGGGCGTTACGTGCATTTTGCGCATGAGACGCGCATGAGATTTGCGGGTTAATAGTCTTATCTACTGCAGTAACTTGTACCAGCATCACGATATCAATACTAGCTGGTGCTATCAATTATATTATGTGTTGAAATATTCTGTATACGATTGATACAGAATATAGTGTATCGTGTTTTCGCAGTTGTATGCTACTTGGTCGTCCAGATATAAATCGTAAAAGCAATGATAACGACCAAATGCATATGAAAGCATCTTTGATCTGCATCAGTAGCTGGTACTGCGTGGTACCTTTACTAGCGGTGCATAATAATATTGCAACAAAATATGCAAGAATCAAGAGTGAAATAATATATTGCGTCATAATTAAAGTGAGTGCTACGCCTACTATTGGAATAATTGTCCAGGAATTATTCCACACTTCAAACAGTATCACTCTGCTTAGACTATAAACCATTAGAATCAACAGTTCAAGGTATATCAATAGCAATGCGAGTGGCTTCCATACCGCTACAAACAATATGGCCAGTGAAAAATCCATTAAAAATGATAGAATATGATTATTCTTATAGACATCAGCCATATCATAGCCTAGAAAGCGATACACACTTAATTGTCGCGGTGTATCGTACGGATGATACTTGGTTTTAATCGATTTAGTCAATAATGACTCCTTATTGGGACTCAAGGAAGTCGTTGTTGGTATCCCCACTTTATCGAAGTACTCCATTGCATCATTATATCCTAAAGCATAAAGCCAATCTACCGTATCTGCGTTTTTAGGAGGAATAAATGCCCACCATAATGGCACGTATCTAGATGGTCTTATATCACAATTACTAAAATAAAATGGTGATACAGTCAATGAATTTTCATTTACAACAGGTTGAAAATCACTTAATCCACCATCCATATAATATGATCCATTTCGCTTAACCATTGGTGCAGCGGGATACGCTGCTGCTGATGCCAGAAGCGAAATCTTTAAATCTTGCGGTGTTGCGTGTTCAATTACTCTTTCTCTTTGAAAAAATGGTAATTTTGTAATTGCTATTTGTAATTGACCTGGTTTTAATACCTTGAAAATTGGTATTAATTCTCTTTCAATACATTCACCTACATACTCGTCCAACTGGAACAGACCCCCCACACCGTTGTGAGCACTTGGTATACACTCTTCTTTACAATATTTTACAGCCGCGTCAAAATTACCCTCATATGCAAGTCCAGCAGCAGCTAATGCACCAGCAGAGCATCCACAATACACCACGTCATCTGGACAGTCAACACCTCTCGCTTGAAATGCGCGCGCTACACCATACATATAAAATTGCAACCATCCACCACATGCAAAAGAAACACTTTTCCAAGGTGGTCGATACTGATCATTATGCATTGCTTCAACAGTAACATCCACTTTTCTTTGTCGACGACTAGCGCTTCTACTCCTGGTTCCCCGTCTCGTCATCGTACGGCATCCGCTGCACTACTATTGATGCAAGCCGTACCAACCTTCAATGTGCCAGGTACTTTGGCCTTGGCAAGTGGAACATCAATGATGTCATTTGGGGATTAGACCGTATGGAACATCATTACAGTGTAATGCACTGCAGTGACTGTAGTAAGTATAGCATAGTTAACCATTGTTCGGAGTAGAAATAAGCTTAAATTATGCAATAATCATATAGTTATTAACAAAATACAGCGGATTTATATTGAACATGCATTCATGTAGCAGTGCTTACACACTCTGTAGCGATCTGATCCACCTAGTTGTGGAATCAATATTCTATTGTCTGGCAAATTGATAGTAGCTCTGCCAACTTGCATTCCAGCTGGCGCTGGTTCACCCGCAGGTGCGCAAACAATGCACACAGGCAAAGAACACATGGTACAAATTTTAGTATTCGCATACACGGTTGCATTCGTTGGAAACTGGAAGTGTGCACCAGGAGAGTCACCACATATACCACAAACTATGGCAAGGGGGTCGTTCCATTTATCAATCATAGATGGATGGAACCAGTCCTGTTTTGCCAATGCCTCGTTGTAAGCATCGCTTACTTTAAATCGACTCAGATCTGTTGAAACGTCCGTTTGTAAGTGTTGGTGCAAGCATTGCAAGGTCTCCTGGTAGTTTTTGATTTGATGGTCATCAAATGCGGCTTCTTTGGTGACTTTACTGATCATTAAGTCGTCGAAGAGCGTGGCATAATTACCTACTTTCGCTGTTCGAACGGGTCCTTTATAATAAACATACAAGATCGTACCAGGTACCAATAACAGCGTCATATCGTCCTTGCCTGGACTATCCGATACACTGTCAACAACCACGTCATTATCAGCTAGCACTTCCTCGTTAGCAGCATCAGCATTGCTTTTTCCATTGTCATTCGTACCACCTGTAGATACCATGTTGCTTAGGTACTGAGGAAATTTCTTCAAAAAGACTTCTTTATCTTGCTCGTACCACACTTTAGACAAGCCTATACTCTTGAACAACTTAATACAATTGGAGAAGTCTCCAACGTTAACTTTACTTAACCGAGGCACTAAGTCGTTACAGTTGATCATGGTATGCACGAAGCCATCATTATACAATGCTGAAGCGAGATTGACATCAACGCACGGAGGACATGCGTATGCGAAGCACTGAATAATTGGCTTAGGACCCGTTGTAGTGGCATATTTATCGTTTAGTATAGCCGATATAAGTGTAGAGACCGCAGCACCCATCGAATGGCCCACCACTTTAATGGTAGAATAGCCACTCTTCACTAGAATATCGATAGCATCGGCAATGCCGCAATTAGTTAGTATCCCATGAGCCCCGTCCAAGAAGCCTTTGTGCGCATATCCTTTGGTACCACGGTATGTGAATTCAACCACAGTAAATTTGAGATTTATCATCCAATCGTCCTGTGATGAACTGCCGCGAATAGACAAGACAGCATCCTTTTTTTCACTATTGGCAGCGAGTGAAAAACATGGTAAGCTAACCATATTTGGAAGCGTTAGGTTGTCTCCAATACAAGTCAGAATCACGTAACCCTCTCGTTGCACTAACTGGCCTAAATACCACCTACGCCACTCATTGGTGTTACGCGGTTCAAACAAGCTTGATTGAAGCTGATAGTTCCAGTGCGAATAAGATATATTTTCGCGCAATAATTGGACCAATGCGGGCACACTTGCCTGGTTATCGCCTGCTCCCGGAGGCGGTGATATCGCATTAGATTGTGGTGCTACAATTGGATTTGGAATATTTTTTTGCTCTAGAATTTTCATAACTATCCGTTTAAACCCTTGAATTGAAACATCTCCGCCCTTTGAGTAGGCTTCAAATGCGCATGAGAAGTAATGAATGTCAAATGGGGACAATATTTCCTCCATATTAGAGTTCTTGTAATCATAGATCAACTTCATGACGTTGGCTTGAGCCTTTTCATTATTAGCATTCACGGCGAGCATAATACCCAGGAACGGGCCAATAGTCTTATAATCTTCACCCATTAACTCTCCTATCTTATGCATGAAGGTACTTCGAGCACCTTCTTTCCGTATATCCAACGCAACACCCACTGCCTGACCGCCTAATTCGAGAACGTCACCGTATGGTAAAAAATATTTCAAATGTTTGACATTCTCGAGCATCGACAGGCTGCTATTTACCCAGTCATCCTTAGGATCGTCGTCTTTAGGTCTGTCCAAGTCCAATTCATTACAAATAAATTTTTTGGTATCGTTAATTACTTGCTCAGAAAATCTACTTTTAAATAAAGCCATCTCTAAAGTTAGTAATGAAATTTGGCAAGCGCAATTTGGGTCGCGTGAATGCTTACAAACTGCATTGTATTTACTGATATTTTCTGTAGGAGTACTTGGATTATTATCTTTGACATCTATTGATGATGTAGAACTCAATATATTTTTCATTTCGTACTTATTTTTAGGATAATTCCTAATACGAAGCCATTCCTCTTCGCCCCAGAGCTTGACAAATGTTGAGTGTTTAGAATCTTTATCAATACAGTCATTACATAATGGACCTCGTTCACATAAAGAACAAGACCACCAGCCTCCAGAGGCAAGTAAAGATTGTGATTGAATACGATTACCTGCAGCAGTTTTCTTGCATATTTCACAAACCAGTTTTGCTTTATCATCTACTTCTTTCCAGTAATTATCATTTGCCTCTTGCACTGCTTGTACTCCTTGTGATATTGTATTTACCGCCGACTCTTTCATAGCTTGAGCATTTTGAACTAGATTGTTTGATACATTCTTTGCCTTATCCAGCAAGCCGCCAATAGAGCCAAACATGATTTCCTAACCAATGTACAGGTTACCGAATTCTTACCCAAATAGGATTTTACATACCACTTTACTTCAGGGATTCCGGGATTAGCGATATGTACACGAAGTTGAACTGTTGAACTTCAATTTTGCGGAATTGTTACATGTGACTCTGTCTGTCTGGAAGAAGTGTTAGACTGCGCGATAAGAGAGAGCTGTAGCGATGAAACATTAATTGACGTAGAGATTGCCATTGAGTAAGTGGCCGATAGCTCAGAGGATAGGAAAACAGGACAACAGAAGGGTTTAAAGCGTGATTCTGGCGTCTATTTCAAGCACAGACTCCTACTCTCCCGTTATTCTTAACTCTATTTTACAGCCTATTGCAAGGCCGCCGGCCCAGGACCATTCAGCGATGAGACCACCAACTATGGTGGGTAAACATCGCAGTGGAAGCGAGCGTGGAAGAGAGTTGCAGGTGCAAACGCGAGAGAAAGAAACGCGCGTTTGATTGCAGGTGCAGAAGCAGGTGCAAGAAAGGAAAGCAAGGAGAGGTCAGTAGCTCATCAAGCGGTGGACAACGCAGCTATAGAAAAGCGCACAAGAAAACAACTAACTAGGCAGAAATAAAACATTAATCAGGAGAATAATGCCAGAATTCGAGAAATTGAAGCTGAAAAATTTTCCTCTAATTAAAAATAGAGAAACGGGTAAGTGTACCAGCTGATAGTTAATTAACTCTCAATATATTTTACATTTTATTTTCATTTTATCAGGTGAAGCAAAATATTGGAAATCGTACCGCATAAGTAATCAAGAGAAATTGTTATCATCTCCAAATTGCATTCATTTTAATTATTTACAAGATTCATCAGAAGGAAATAGTCATTTTTTGGTCACGGCGTCTACTAAAGTTTCATTGTATGATGCGTCTAATGATAGAATTATTCGTTCATACACCCGTTTCAGTGATGATGCATTTAGTGGTAAATTTAGAAAAGATAATAAACTTATAATTGCAGGAGATAAAAGTGGTTTAGTAAAAGTATTTGATGTTCAAACCAAGTCTATGTTGAGACAAATGAAGAAGCATACTGCTGGTGTTCGTAGTGTAGAATGGTTAGCATCTGGAGTGCATATGATTAGTGGAAGTGATGATAAAAGGGTATTTAAATGGGATTTAAGTACCGAAGAAATGGTGTGGAGTAGCAAGTCCTATCATTCAGATTATGTTAGATCGGTAGTAGCACATCCTAAGGAGACTGATATATTCGTGAGTGGGGGTTATGATCACACAGCTTATATGTGGGATTCTAGAACTGACAAACCAGTTATCTCGTTTGATCAGACATCATTGAACGGACCTATAGAACATTCGCTAATGTCACCATCAGGCACTATGCTATTTATAGCTTGCAAAAATGAAATTAAGGTACTCATTCACTTACCATGATCCTGTATTAGTACTCATCACTCTACCTCCAGGTGTTTGATATCCTTGGCTCTGGCAGACTTATGCACACCTTTAGTAATCACCAAAAGAATATCACGTGTTTATCCATGGATGGTACTTCGAATCGTCTACTATCTTGCGGTCTGGACGGTCATGTGAAGGTTTATAGTTTACAAACTTTGTCTAATGTTCACGGCACTCGATATGGCCAACCACTTTCATCCGTTGCAGTTTCACCAGATAATCGAAAACTAGTAGTTGGTTATGTGGATGGCAATCTTACTATCCGCACTCGCAATAAAGATATTGGTTCACGCTCTGGTGCCTCAAATGATAACGACGAGATGATTGTTGATAATGATATGGTGCAACGACAAAAGTATTACAAAGGTGCTGGGTATGCGGTACTAGGTAAATAATGCTTCACTCGCTCTCTTACTTACTAACTCACTCACTCACTCACTCACTCACTCACTCACTCACTCATCGTCGTGTATAATAGGTACTGATTTGGCTATTATCGAGACCGAAAGAGTCGAAGGATTGCGGCCTTATGAAAAACAATTGAAGAATTTTAATTACCAACAAGCGCTAGACTCTGCATTGAAGACCCGCAATCCGTTGATTGTGGTTACCGTGCTCGAGGAGTTATCTCGTCGTAACGGTCTTACAATTGCTTTGTCAGGACGTGATGAAGTCACCCTTGAACCGTTACTGTCCTTTGCTGCACGATATATTTCTAATCCTCGTTATTGTAAACTGATTGTTCAAGTAACAGAGAATATATTAGATCTCTACGCATGCGTACTAGGACACTCAGATGCAATAGATGAATTATTTTTAAAACTACAACGTCAAGTGAAGACGGAAGTTATGTTCCAAAGAGACGTGATGTCGGTGCTTGGCTCGTTAGATGGAATTATTCAGACGGCCCTGCAGAACAAATAGGGTTTTGCCGTGGCTCATTAATGTACTTAATTGTAAATGTAATAGCGTCCAAATCTCTTCTTACCTTTTCCCTCACGCCCGAGCCCCGTAGTTGAGGTGTACCACCACCGGGTCTTCTCTACAGTAGTAAGTGCGACTGAAAGGCGGTTAGCACATAGTCGACTGCAGTATGCGCACGTGGGCCTCCGCGTGCCTGGCACTTGCACTACTGCTGGGTGCGGCCAGAGCCGTCGACCACATATACATCGGTGGCATCTTCAACCAGTTCTACGACGACGACAACTCGACCGTGAACTATGCGGGGGCGTATAACATGGCGGCTTTTCTCATGGCTGTCGACGAGATAAACGACAAGACAGACGGGACCAGTGACTGGCTGCTGCCGGACTACCGAATCGAGTTTAATATGGAGATCGGTTACGGCTTCAAGGGTGCAATTGATGCTGCGGATAAATTTGATGACAGTTTATCGATTTATTCTGCCATTATAGGTATCGAGCACGGGAAGTACGAGACGTCTGCGATATTGCAGATGCTTGAAATTAATTCTAAGTTGGGCGTGGTTTGTGTTGACACAGATGCGACGTTATCAAAAGGCAAAGAATATCCTTACAAAGTGAGGACTGCAGCCAGTGAGTCATCGATGGGACATGTCCTGCAATCACTTCTTTGTGAACACTTTCATTATCAACGAATAGCCATTATATCAACTAGTGCTTATTATTCGTCTCAATCGGTCTTTGAACTGTTGACTGAAGAATATTGTACATTTGAGATCCTAGTGCACGTTGAGGTAGAGCCAGGGTATTTGGACTTCACGCATGAGCTCCATGAAGCCAAGGCGACTGGCGCGTTGGTGTATGTGATGCTAGTCGATCATGTAACAGCTGCTGCACTGATGTATCAAGGTCACAAATATGGTATGTTTGGAGAAAATACAATAATTTTTGGTCACGAGTACATCGTCACCAGTGAAATAGAGGACACCATGCTGAAGTACCAGCCGACGCTGACATCGGACGATATTGACGTGATGATGAGAAGCTACTTTGGAGTAAAAATCGATCCATTGTACTACGTGACACACACTACAACAGGTCAAGGCTTCAGAGACCGCTGGTATAACCGAGCGAACACTCTCAGTCCCGAGTGCTCCAATCGCACGGACTACAACAGCACGCACTATCTCTTTTCGTCGGCTCCGATAACCGTTGATGTTACAGATCCTGACTGGAGTGACTACTCGTGTGCTGGATTGAACACGGATTACTCAAACTTCGACGATTACGTGGTAGATGATTACATCGAAACGAACAAAACGCTGAGTAGACACATTGGTAATGTATACGACGGTGTCTATGCGTTGGCGAATGCGTATCACGGCTTACTCTACGGCAAAAATAACTATCAAGTAGACGAAATAACAGGCGGCAAGTTGCTGAATGAACTAGTTAATCACACGAATTTTGTGGGTGCAACGGGCAACATCAGTTTCATCGACTATTTGGAGGTCGACGGTGGTGCATCTGCAGAAATATTTGGTCGCGGCGATCGCAAGTCCGGACAAGTAGCGCTT